>Ga0180438_10008074_pt1 | contig 13472 bp, 4 predicted proteins | sample SS_ome_12_FD_132455 | JGI IMG/M metagenome (GOLD analysis project Ga0180438, IMG submission 132455) | Hypersaline lake sediment archaeal communities from the Salton Sea, California, USA - SS_3_D_2 metaG | ecosystem: Environmental > Aquatic > Non-marine Saline and Alkaline > Hypersaline >... | reverse complement strand
GGCATATTTAAACCCATGAAGTACATGCTGGAGAAACAGGCCATTAATCTGGCAATGAAACACCTGAAACTTAAGAAACCCAAGCAAGTAGAAGCTGAACTCATCTATCCAACCAGAGAGCCGGTTACCAGTAAATATGCCCCATTATGGCAGATTAAAGCCAACGGGAAAAAAGTTATAATTGACCAGAAAGGCAAATTCCATCGCAAGTTCCCATTTGAAAGGGAAGGGTGTGCAGATTTTGAAGATGTGGGAGGACATTTTACTATTGGCGATCTGATTCACACTGCTGAACTTGACATCACCATCTTGAACTTCCGTCCCGGCGCAGGTACCGCCGTCGACGTCATACGGCGAGGACGTGCAGGCGGTACTGGCAATGAACTGCAGGTCAGCCTCGCGCAGTTAGACTTTGAGCTACGGGGAGGTTGCAGTGAGCTCTCAGTTCGCGTTTATGATGCCGGTGGTGAGCAGTATATCAATATCAATGGCGAGTGGTTGTACTTTGATAACTACCCGGATATTCATGACAGCTCTCTCGGAGGTGTGCATATAGAAGTATTTGATGCTGAGCAGCACAAACCAGGAGTTTTGAAACTAAGCGATGGTAGAATCAATTCATTCAAACTTGGTGGTGAAGAACTTATCATCGACGATGTTTGCTGGCTGCCATAGCAAACGTTTTTATATTCATCCCTATTAAGGAGGAATGTATTATGAACTATTCACGTTTATTCACGAGGGTGATGGTTGTCGCCGTCATCCTGGTCGTCCTGACCTTATTGGCTGGTTGTGCTCCGGAGGGCAGGAAAGACAAAGAAGTACCGGCGGTTGAGTTTCCATATTTACCCCTGTTATCAGAAATAATGCCGGCGCCAACAGGGGAAGCGCCAGCCTGGATCGAATTTCATAATCCGAGTAAGAAACAGATCAAAGCATCTGATTTAAAGATTGTGATAAACGGTCAGTTTGATTATCGTATCCCCAAAGAACTTCCACCTGTTCCAGAGAATGGATTTATTCTCCTGAAACTCGATGGGGAAGGCGCAAAGGCAAACGACTATGTTTTCAAAGACGGTACAGCGGTGTTACATTCACCAGCGGCACTGAAAGGCATATTGGGAAAAAGACCCGGATACATAGCAGTTTATAAAACGGTCGTTGAGGATTCCTTTAAACTGGTGGGTTTTGTAGCGTGGGGTGCGCCTGCTCCCAAGTCCAGCTTAAATCTTGAACGTCATCGCATCTGGCGGTCTCGATGGTTTGTTAATATGGCCCAAAGTTTTGGTGTTTTTGCGAAGGAAACCGCAGTGAAAGAAGGCTACTCGATTGGATTATACCCAGGGAGTAAAACCACTCATCTGACAAACTGGATTGTGTATACCGATGTGGAATCAACACCTGGCAAGATAAATGCAGTTCCTCAGCCCACTGTGTTCACTCTTTCTGATGGTGCTACCGTAAGAAGTGAAGATATTGCCATAGGCTGGGCTCCCATCAAGCAAGTCCAAAAATATAAATTTCAACTAGCGAAAGATCCTGATTTTAAATCAATACTGGATGAACAGCTATTGGAATCAGCATTGTATAAACCAGAGAAATTACCAGAAGGAACTTACTTCTATAGGGTCAAAGCCATTGATGCTCAGGGCAGACAGAGCATGTGGAGTAAGCCCAGAAAAGTAATTGGTCGTAAAATGGTTCCCAAAGGGAGAGGAGGCTCCATTGGTGCCGTGGAAGAGAAAATATTAGATACTGTAGAATTTCGTCGTCAGCGCAAGGATAGCGATCTTCTTTGCCTTGATGGATGCGCCTCAGAGCAAGATGCTACTACGGTTGATCACTGGGATAATGTACATCTGGATGATGTCCCAATACCTGGTGTGGATCATGGTTATATGAACTGTGTTCGTGCCTCAACATCCATGATGGTCACTTTCTATGGAAAAAATCTTTGCCAGGATCGCATCTCCTATTTCACGGAGGAAGAAAGAGCTGGAGTAGGAGATGGTGAACCGGAAAATGATCTGGCGCATTTCACTGGCATGTGGTACAATGATGTAACCCCTTGTGTCGAATGGGCGCTTGATGAGACAGTTTATCATACTTCCGGGACACCCTCATTTACTGAAATCAGAGGGTGGATAGATAACGACAGGCCGATTATGACAGTAACCCCTAATCATATGCGGGTCATCGATGGTTATCAGGTAGATGACGATAGTGAGGAATGGGTTCATATCATGGACCCCTGGAGTGGCCCAAGATGGGAGACCTATGTAACCTGGGATTTAAATGATAATGGCGTTTGGGTCGGTCCTGTCAGCGCCCCCAATGCGCGTGAGGACGAACTCGAAATCGAGAGGGACTCTGATGGCGACGGTATTATGGACTTCGATGAACAGGTTCGTTTTCTCACGGGAAGATTTAAGGATGATTCTGACAATGATGATGTTCACGATAAGGACGATATTAGAGAATATGTTTTTAATGCTGCAGATAATTACAATAAAAGAGACGCTGATTTCGACATCGACGGTGTAAGGAAAGAAGAAGATCCGGATAACGATGCGGATACGTATAATGATGGTTGCGAAGATGCGAACCGCAACGGGAAATATGAACCCGGACTTGGCGAAACCAATAATTTTGATCCGGCTGACGGTCACCCATGTAGTGAAATACCCATCCATGCCATAATCGTTTTTGACCGCTCGGGAAGCATGGTTTATCCTCCCTCAGACCCCGTCAAAAAATTCGACGAAGCCGCCAGTGCTGCTGCGTTGTTCCTGGATACCTGGTTAGCCAATAGTCCGCCTGCTAACACGAAAGTTGGACTTGTTTTCTATGACCACACCGCTTACTTTGATACGGATGCGAGCAACAATACGACTTTAGACTTTCTAACAGACGCCAAGCGAGATCAAATCAATGCCGCCTTTATTACCAATCGACCAGATCATGGCAGCACATCCATTGGAGGCGGCATATTGGAAGCTATGGGTAATAATGGATTCGACATCGACTCTGTACCTGCCGATGACCAGCATCGGGTTATTGTTGTGCTCACTGATGGTAAGGAGAATGCTAGTCCAAGAATGGATGATCCCGCCGTGATTAGTCGTATTGTAGAAGGCAGGGTCGATGGGTATGTCCTCGGAATAGGGGACGAAACCCAAATCAACGCTGATAAATTAAATGACCTGGCTGACATTCTGAATCATACGCCAGCTTCATTTGCCAAGGACCTGGACGCTTTTGAATTGGAGAAATTTTTTCTCCAGGTTCTTGCCGAAACACGTGGCATGGAATTTAGTGTAGACCCAGCCGATGAAATCGCTGTTGGAGAGACAAAAAGTCGCACCGTCCCGGTTAGCATGGGAACCGATCGCGTGACCTTTGTGGTTGTCTGGAACAGACCCTCTGTGGAATTGAATTTTACACTGCTGGATCCTGATGGAAGGACGATCACACCGGACGTCACCAAACAGAATCAACTTTATCGGGTATCAACCAAAAACAATCCCAGGTCTGGTAATTGGACTGTTTTAATAACCGCAACCGCTACGGGTGAGGGGACACCCCCTGCGACCGCCCCCTACAGTCTCATGGTTTTAGAGCAAAATCCCATCACCTATTCTCACTTTGAAATTCGGGGGAATTACTTTGTCTCGGGTCAGCCATGGCTTCTCATTGCCAATTTCTCACTTGAGGGTCAACCCATTTACTGGGCAGATGTAATGGTTGAGGTCACTTATCCCGACATAGGTTGGGGTTCATTCTTGGCCGATGCGCGTATCAGAGTTGATAAATCTCTGAAATCTCCAGAACGTGATGCCTTAACTCCGCTGGACCAAAAACTCTATCAAATGTCAGCCATGAAGATGATACCTCGCAAAGTTAAGTCCATAATCAAATTGAACGATGCAGGTATAAAAGGTGATGAGATTCCTGGTGATGGCAAGTATACCGGCGTTTTCGATCGTACCCGGTTCGATGGGATATATACTGCCAGGTTCATCATGAAAGATTCGTCCAAATATGTACTATCAAGGGAAAAGACACTGACCGCTTTGGTTCGTCCCCGTGTCCATCCTGAAAGGAGTAAGCTGGTTGTAAAGGAATCTTCATTCCGAAGGGAAACTAATGATACGTTTTTCAAACTTCGGGTAATTCCTATTGACCGGTTTAACAATCGGGTTGGACCCGGAAAAGCAAACCTTATAAAATTTGATATTGAACAGGCTAAGATACTGAACATTCAGGACAATCTGGATGGTTCTTATGATGTTAAACTGTCTGTTAAGGGTCGTTACCAGGGGAAAATACGCCTTTCACCCGTACAACACCAGTTTGAATATTTGAAGAAAATCAGGAAGTGAAAAAGTAGAGTTGTAAACTACAGAATGGTCGAGAATGCAATAAAAAAGGCAGGGCAAGATTCTTACTTGCTCTGCCTTTCTGTTATTATTCCGCTACTTCTTCTTCTGCCAGGTCCAGATCTTTTTTCTCCTTCTGTACTACTTGCAGCTTTGAAACATAGTCCTCAAAAACCGGGCGAAAGGCATCCGCTAGGGAGCAGGTTAGTCGAACGATTCACCACATCATCTGAAAGTATCGGTGACCCGGCAGCCACATCGTTTTGATGCTGCATACCAGCGCGTGACAGGAAATTAATGCGTCCGGCATCGGTGTTTACAGAAATTTTGGTAGGCATATAAATACCCCGTTTCGTTTAGTGAGGGATTACTGCAATAAATCCTTTTTACTTGATTTATTACAAGAAGTTTAGTACTATAACCTATTGTAATCAGACATCCTATTAAAATAAAGTCGATTATGTTATGAAATACTTTATAATAGGCCAAAAAATCTCCCACTATAACATCCTCGAAAAACTCGGTGAAGGCGGAATGGGTGTTGTCTATAAAGCCCAGGACACCAAACTGAATCGCTTTGTTGCTCTCAAATTTTTACCACAAAAATTCACCGATGATTTTGAGGCTAAAGAACGTTTCATCCGGGAGGCACAGGCGGCATCGGCATTGGATCATCTCAATATCTGCACGATTTACGAAATCGATGAAACCGACTATGGACAAATGTTCATCTGCATGGCCTATTATGATGCGGAAACACTCAAGCAGAAAATTGAACACGGTCCATTACCCGTTGAACAAACAATTGATATAATCCGGCAGATATGCCGGGGGTTGGCCAAAGCTCATCAACAAGGACTGATCCATCGGGATATCAAGCCTGGCAATATTTTAATCACGAATGATGGAATTGTAAAAATCATTGATTTTGGTTTGGCCCTGTTAGAGGGACAAATCCGACTCACAAAAGACAAAACCTCAATGGGCACTGTCGCCTATATTTCTCCAGAACAAGCCAGCGGAGAGGACGTCGATTGTAAAACCGACATCTGGGCAGTTGGAGTGATGCTTTACGAAATGCTCACCGGACAACTACCTTTTAAGGGCGACATTGACCAGGTTGTTATTTATTCCATTCTGCATGAAAATCCCATAGCGCCGACGACATTATGCCCTGAAATTCCAAAAGAAATGGAATTGATAATTGAGCGAGCCTTGCAAAAAGAAACGGAGTCTCGATATCAGAATATCGATGAAATGGAAAAAGATTTAAAAAAGGTTAGGGATAAATCTGACAGGATTGATAGCTTTGATACATCAAAAAAGAGAGCAAGCTTATTCTTCAATAAGAAAATTAAAAAGATATCGATCGCCGTGGTAATACTCTTTGGATTGTTCCTAATCTTTCTAATTTTTAAACCCTATATTCTTAAAAAACCAACCGTCAATGAACCACTCCCAATAGCCGTTATCAGTTTTCAAAATCAGACAGGAAATGACGCATATAACTACCTGCAACAGGCGATCCCCAATTTATTAATTACCAGTTTAGAGCAATCTCCCTATCTCAGGGTAACCACCTGGGAACGAATGTATGATCTTCTTAAACAGATTGGCAAAAGAGATATCAAAGTTATTGATAAAGATATTGGGTTCGAATTGTGCCGTTTAGATGGCGTTGATATGGTCGTAACCGGAAGTTATGTTAAAGCGGACAATGTATTCATGACTGACGTGAAGGTATTGGATGTATCCACAAAGGAAATCATCAAGAGCGTATCATCGCAGGGTGATGGCGTTGCCAGTATATTACTAAACCAGATTGATGATCTGAGTAAAGAAATATCAAAGGGTGTTGGCCTGTCCGTACAAACAATAAAGTCAAGCCGGGTCCAATTGGCAGAAGTAACAACCTTTTCAATTGATGCCTATCGCAATTTTCTGCAGGGTAGAGAAAAATTTGAAAAATCTTACTGGGAAGATGCAATCATTGCTCTGAAAAAAGCGGTTGATCTGGATTCGACGTTTGCAATGGCCTATCTCTATCTTGGCATCGCTTACGAACAGATCTATGACAATACAGGGACGGGTTGGGCATTAAACCTGGCGAAAAAGTATTCTCACAAAACGACTGAAAAGGAAAGATTATATATTGAAGAGACCTCTCTGCGCTGGACTCCAGAAAAAAGACTCAATATTCTTAATGAAATGGCAATCAAATATCCGAAAGAAAAAAGAGTGCACTATAAATTGGGAGAAATTTATCTTTATAAAAAGATGCTGGATGAAGCAATCCAAGCATATCAACGATCTCTTGCTCTTGATCCCACATATGGATATGCATTAAAGCAGCTTGCCCATACCTATGTGAACACAGGAAATTATGACCGCGCATTGGAAATATTAAATAAATACAATGCGCTCTTTCCAGAAGACGCGGAACCACTTATTTCAATGGGCGATCTTTACTATTATATGGGAAAATTGGATGAGGCCATTATAGAATATGAAGGAGCGATTAAAATAAAACCGGACTTTTATATTGCTTATATGAAAATTGCCTATTGTTACGCCTTGATGGAAGATTATAATCATGCAGTAAAATGGATCAATCAATATACCAGGCATGTTCAATCGGAAGGTGCAAAAGGAGAAGCATTATGGTGGACAGCATATTATCAATACTGGTTGGGTCAATTTAAACAATCAATCAGCACTATGAATTCCTTTATGAGTCTTGCACAACAAATGAATCATGATTTTGGCAAAGCAATAGGAGAATTACTATTAGGAAGTATTTATTATGAATGCCAGGATTATGAAACAAGCCGAACCATTTTCAATAATGCTTTTAAAGTTTATTTATCAACTGGTTTTCAACCAAATATTTCAAACTATAATTACATTATGGCACTCATAGACCTGGAGGAGGAGCAGGTTGATTCAGTAAAATCAAGACTTGAGAGAATTCAAAACTTATTAACTGAGATTAATGAAAAAGATCCGTGGAGTATAGAACTGGTTAAAAAGCAGGTTCGCATACTGCAAGCAGAAGTGCTGCTAGCAGATAACCGGATAGACCGGGCAATTTCAACAGCAGAAAAGAATGTCCCAGCGCAAATATATTTAATACCCTCCGTTGATTTGGTATTAGATAATATGCCCTTCCGCCAGGATATACTTGCGCGCGCTTTTCTTGAAGCTGGACATCCTGAAAAAGCAATCACAGTATATGAACGCCTGATTCGTTTCTGTCCGGATAGTAAAGATCGCAGGTTGATTTATCCAAAATATCATTATCATTTAGCAAAACTTTATCAACAAACGGATCAGACAGAGAAAGCGATTGCTCAATACCAAAAGCTTTTAGAAATTTGGAAAAATGCGGATCAGGATCGGCCTGAGTTGATCTATACAAAAAACAGATTAGAAAAATTAACCGGAAAAAAGATTTTATGAAAATTGAAAATAAAAATTCAAATTTACAATCCGACGTACTCATCGATCTTGCTCAACTTCTTTGTGAGCAAATTGAATTTGAGGAAATTCTGCGGCTGATTACCTGCAAAACATCTGAATTATTGCAGGCGCATATAACCTTGATAATGATGATCAATCCCCGAACGCTTCAAACAATGAAGACCGTCTTTTCCAAAGGGGGAGAAACAGAAAGGCAGAAATATCACACCCTCCATACCAGTATTAGCGGTTGGGTGATTAAAAATGAACTTCCCTTGATTAGTCAAGACATCAACAAGGATTCGCGATTTCGGCAGCGTGTTTTTAAAGATGTTCCAGTAAAGTCTGTGTTATGTGTTCCCTTGCGATGTGAGAATGTGATATTTGGAACGTTATCTCTTTTTCGAGACATGAATACTGCTGAGTTTCATGATGCCGATCTTTTATATTTGCAGAAAATTGCCGCCATCGTTGCTCCATTTGCACGGAATGTCCAAAAGATTGAACACTATTTCAAGCCACAAATACCAATGGAAGAAATTCTTCGTAAATATAAGGTGCACGGTCTCCTGGGAAAAAGCAAACGATTTCTGAATCTTTTACATGCTGTTGACGCTGCGGCTCGCTCTGATGTACGCGTATTATTGGAAGGCAAAAGCGGTACTGGCAAGGAACTGATTGCCAGGGCAATTCATCACTGCAGTGAACGAAGCACACACAAATTTATTGCTGTTGATTGCGGCGCTATCCCGGAGCATTTAATTGAGAGCGAACTGTTTGGGCATGTAAAAGGCGCTTTTACCGGCGCATCAATGCCCCGAAAAGGATTGTTTGAAGCAGCCGATAATGGCACTCTTTTTATGGATGAGATTACCAATCTGCCAATGGATATGCAGGTGAAATTGCTTCGTGTATTGCAGGAGGGAGAAATCCGTCCGCTTGGCAGCAATGTAAGCCGTACAGTGAATGTTCGCATCATCACTGCTGCAAGTATTCCCTTGAAGGAATTGGTGAACAACAATCAATTCAGAGAAGATTTGTTTTACAGGTTACTGGTTTTTCCGATTCATGTCCCTTCTTTGGCAGACAGACAGGAAGATATACCCTTGCTGGCTAACCATTTTATAAAACAATATTCCAAACAGCAGAATAAACAAGCCGAAAGCTTTGATGAAGGGGTACTCGAACTTATCAAGCATCATTCCTGGACGGGAAATATTCGTGAACTGGAAAATTTTGTGGAGCGTATGGTCACACTGACTCCCTCGAACCATACCCAAATCGATATCGAATTACTGCCTGCCGAGTTTCGAAATGAATTGAAAACATTAAGAATGAATAAAAAGAAAGTCCAAAAATCCAAAGCACTCCCGGAAATTTTAAACCAGCATGAAATGCAGATTATTCAACAGACACTTATCGATCATCACTGGAATCAATCCTCTGCAGCAAATGCACTCGGTATTGATGAGAGCACTCTACGTTATAAGATGCGAAAATATAAAATAAAGAAAACCTGACTTGAACATCATATTTTCCTTTTTTTTAAACCACTCCTTATTTAAGAAAATCTCACAGCCGTACATCTTTTTTGATAAAACGTTTGTTTTTTTGAAAACAATGTCCAATTAGCATTTATAGAATGCGCTTAGGCTGTAGGCGTTTAGGCTAAAGAAAGATTTTTATATCCAGAGTAAAATTAAATGATTTCTTAAAGCCCAACCTGGCGCAACCAGAACCAAACAGGGGAAAACATTGATTTTTATATTTTTTCTGAATTGATTGGAGTCTTTTTTCCAACAGATTGAAACAACCCAGCAGATAGATATTCAATAATTTTTCATCCGTTGGGTTTTTCTATCTGTTGGAAGTTTGTATACTTTAGAATATAAAAATTATAAAATTTTCTTGCACATTGTACGCGAATTTTATTATTTAGATACTAAATTCCTTTAGTCTAAAAGCCTTCTTCCCCCCCCAAAAAAACTTGACGCCTATTTAATAAGTTAGTTCGGTAAAAAATATGTACGGCGACAAGGATAAAATTAGAAATATTCTGATCGGGAAATTTCCCGATTCAGGCTCGGAGATATTCCCGAAAAAAGTGGATTACCAAACCCATCTTATTCACCTTCACCTTTTTATAACCTCTATAAAATTAAATAAATACGTCTTATTCAATTCTTCAAAATAAAGGTTTGGCATGTTAATGGTATTGTATGATACCAGCGTGTGTTTTTCAATATCATTGAACGAATCAATGGAAGGAGAATGGGTCATGAAAAAATTAATCGTAATAGTGATGTTGTTGTGGACAGCATCCGTGAAAAAATATTTTATTATGGTTGTGATTGGATTATTAGGCATAGTCTCAATAATTAGAGCACAAAATGGACCATGGACTTCAAAATGCCCTTTGCCTGAGAGAAATAGTTGGTTAGCTTCTTGTACGCTGGATGGAAAAATTTATGTAATTGGTGGAGCGACAGATAATACCGTTCTATCTACTGTAGAAGTTTATAATCCGGTAACAGATACCTGGGATACCACCAAAGCCAAGATGTCTGATAGTCGATGGGGCTTATCCGCGAATGTTGTCGATGGTAAGATCTATGCTATAGGTGGCGTTAAAGGAGCATCCGGGCCAGCATTATCAAAAGTTGAAGTCTATGATCCTGGTAAAGATACTTGGGAAATGAAGGCGGAAATGCCAACGGCAAGAGTAGGTTTTGCATCGTGTGTTGTCGATGACAAAATTTATGTTTTGGGAGGAGCTGCCAGCGAACCATTTCAAACTCCGCTTAAAACGGTTGACGTATATGATCCTAAAGCAGATTCATGGAATACTTCAAAAACCTCTTTATCTACTGCAATAGCTTATCATTCTGCCTGTGTTGTCGACGGAAAAATTTATCTTATCGGAGGAACGGGCCAAAGTCCGTGGACCGGTTCAGCAAAAATTGAGGAATACGACTCTGCCAGTGATACATGGACAAGGAAAAAAAATATGCCAACAGGAAGGTGGGCTTTAACGTCGTGTGTAGAAAATGGAAAAATCTATGTCATTGGTGGTACGATGTCTCCAGGCAGTGGTGGCTCCTCAAGGGTTGAAGAATATGATCCAGCAACAGATACCTGGAAGACAAAAGCAGAAATGCCAACTCCCAGGTTAGCATTATCTGCAAGCGTATTCGAAGGTAAAATTTATACCTTTGGTGGAGCTATTGTCAGCTATCCCTGGATACCCAGCGTCGCAACTGTTGAAGGATATGATCCTTCATTAGATCAGTCAACGGATGTGGGAAATCCGTCATTGGTGCAACATCCCAATCAATTTCTGCTTTTTCAGAATTATCCCAATCCGTTTAATCCTGAGACAACAATCCTTTATAAATTGGCGACAGAGGGTGAGGTTAATTTAAGCATCTATAACCAACTTGGGCAAAAAGTAGCAGTGCCTGTTAGCGAAGAACAGGACGCTGGTGTTCATGAAGTTCATTTCAATGCCAGTAATTTAGTGAGCGGCGTTTATTTTTGTGAATTACAGATTTATTCTTCTGTTGGGGATTTTACTCACACTAAAAAGCTAATGTTAGTGAAATAATATTTTTGGAGGTAACCATGAAAACTTTAAACAAAAACACTCTAAAAACTGCCATAGCAACCATCTTCTTTATTTTTCTTATAATTCACATCAGTTCCGCTCAAACGCCGCAATTTGATTGGGCGGTTTCAGCGGGAGGTAATGAATGGGATGAAGCGTATGGCATTGCCACCGATAAATCTGGCGCTTGTATAATTGCAGGTCTATTTCAAGGAACAGCTTCTTTTGGCGCTGCGACATTGACAGCTAAAAAACTAACAGATATCTTTGTCGCTAAGTTAGATAATACCGGCAAAATAAAATGGGCAAAGAGTTATGGCGGCGATTATATAGATGCAGCGCTTGATATAGCTGTCGATAATACAGGCGGTTTTGCCATTACTGGATATTGTTATGATGCATTCTCCATAGGATCTATATCTTTAAATCCTAAAGGAGATAGGGATATATTTATCGCTAAATTTAATAATTCTGGCGCTCCAGTCTGGGCAAAAAGAGTCGGCGGCTCATCGTACGACGCTGGTAGCGCAATTGCTGCTGATAGATCGGGAAATTTTTTCATAACTGGTAATTTTAGTGGATCGGCGGAATTTGGAACCAAAATAATCGCCACGAAGGGAGCGCAAGATATATTTATCGCTAAATATTCTCCAGATGGCAGTTTACTCTGGGTAAAGGGAGAAGGCGAAAAAAGTGAAGAATTTGCCGAGGGTATCGCAGTTGACAATCAAGGAAACAGCGTTATCATCGGCGCATTTTATTACAAAACTTGTTTTGGTGGAATACATGAGTTAAGATCAAATGGAAGCTATGATATTTTTGTAGTCAAATATGATGTGGATGGTCGTATTATATGGGCGAAAAATTTTGGTGGAACAGATTGGGATTGTGGTATGTCAGTAGCTACTGATGGTTCTGACAATATCATTATTACCGGCTACTTCAGAGATAGTATAAAATTTGATAGTGTGATATTGAATGCAAAATCCCATAGTTATCCAGATATGTTTATTACCAAACTCAGTTCCTCAGGTGAAGTATTATGGGCAAAACGAGGAGGAGGAATTTATAAGGATAATGGTAAAGACATTGCAACAGATAGCAAACAAAATATTTATATAACAGGAACAATTAGTGGCGGGTTTGGCGGAGCGAGCGTCGATTTTGGATCAACGACGCTTACAGCAAAAGGATGTGATGATGTTTTCATAGCAAAATACAATGCAAATGGCGATGTATTATGGGCGAAGCGAGCTGGTAGTATTTCAACAGACAGGGGAAACGCTGTTGCGCTTGATCCTGATGACAATTGCTATTTAGCTGGATCATTTCATTCTGATGCAGAATTTGATTCGTACTCACTCTCATCAAAAGCCACATCTTGTGATATTTTTGTTACGCGATTGAAAGCGCTGGAGTCGTCAACAATCACAGTAACTTCACCCAATGGCGGTGAAAAATGGGAAGCAGGTACAACCAATACTATTTCATGGATTGGTCAAAATATTGATAATTATGATGTAGAAATTAAATACTCAACAGATAATGGAAAAAACTGGCAGTTTGTAGATTACCAAACCAATCATGGCGCCTCAGGCTCTTACAATTGGTTGGTTCCCAATACGCCGTCTTCGCAATGTCTTGTTCGTTTAGCTGTGTTATTGCCTCCTGAAATTTCAGACGTCAGCGACGCTGTTTTTGAAATTACATCGCCGACTCAAACATTCACTTTTTCAGGACATGTCTATCAGGGACACAAACCAGCCACAGACGTTCCAATGCCAGGTGTAATTGTACAACTTCATGGTGATTCAGACGAATGGCCGGCGAATGGAAATGAAACGCAGTTGGCGCAAGTACCTACCAATGGCGCAGGCGAATTCACCCTTAATTCAGGAACTGGAAATTCCAACTTTAATTATTACCATGTTGTTGAAATCGATCCCAAAGGCGCTTTTTCCACAGGCACAGACGCTCCTCATCCCGGTTATGTAAAAAACGTTAACTGCGTTTCATTTCAAGGATCAACG
>Ga0180438_10008073_pt1 | contig 13472 bp, 10 predicted proteins | sample SS_ome_12_FD_132455 | JGI IMG/M metagenome (GOLD analysis project Ga0180438, IMG submission 132455) | Hypersaline lake sediment archaeal communities from the Salton Sea, California, USA - SS_3_D_2 metaG | ecosystem: Environmental > Aquatic > Non-marine Saline and Alkaline > Hypersaline >... | reverse complement strand
GTCAGCCATGACGTGGTCCTGCACACCGTTGATGAAATGCACGCCCATCGTTCCTATCTGAAAAGGGTCTTCCCCATAGGTCTCCTGTGCTCTGCCCCACCCGGGATGCCTGAGGAGATTGATGTTCGGGGCATTGATCACATTTGCCCCCTTGGCCCTGGCTTCCAGGCCCATTGCCCTCCCAACGCGTTCCTCCAGATCCACATCCCAGGCAGCCCCACGTGCCATGGCAACGGGAAAACAGGTCTTCACTCCTCGAGGTCCCTCTGCGAACCTCAAGCCCGAGATGCCCAATCGTTCGTTGTTACATGTTTCCCACGTTGTTTCCCCCGCTTCTTGTTGAATTAGGATTGCAAGGAATTCGGCGAATGGCGTGGTGCCCGCCATTTGCTCCAGCTTCTCATCGAGGGTCATCTCGGACAAGAGTGCCTCGACCCGCTGTTCAATAGAGGGTGCCGGTTTCATCGGTTCTCCGTCCGTACCATTACAGGCGGCGAAAGCTGCCCAGAGGACGAGAGCGAGGTGCGCATGCGTGCTCTTCATCTCAGAAGCTCCTTGTATCCTCAGTCGACCCCTTCTGCGGTCTCCACCTTGCCCTTGTCCGCATCGACGATGAGCACTGCGCCATCCGGGATCTTCCCGATGTCGATTTGGTCCAGGCAGGGGATCTCCGCTATGATCGCCCCTACGGCAACGATGGTCTCGCACTCCCTGTTCAGGATGGCGATCGGAGCCGTGCCCGTCTTCTTCATCCGGTAGAGGGTGTAACTGCCGACGGTCGAACCCCTTCCACGCGGGAAGACCAATACCTTTCCGCTCACGCTCCTGCCCTGCAAGGGATGCCCCTCTTCCTCGATGATGCCCGTATCCGGGTTGACACCGCCGAAGAAGGAGACGGCCTCGCCGGAAACCAGGGCATTCCCCTTTGCCTTCCCACCGAATATCCTTCTGCCCAGCCATTCCATCTCAAGGCCTCGTGGCAATCTCGATGAGCTTCTCGAGGGGTGCGAAGACCACCCTGAACCGGTTCTTTGCCCTCCCGTAAAAGACAGCCTTGGCAGAGTTCGTGGCCATGCAGCGGAACCGCCCCCGGATCGGGGCAACGACAAAACAGGTGTCTGCGGCGATCTTCGCACCACTCTCCTGAATCCCCCTGACGATCCCTTCCTGTTCCGCGTCCTCCTTCACTTGTCTCGCCACGGCGATCCATGTCTCTCTTGCCACCCGCTTACCCTTCAACTGTCCTTCGATCCTTCTCAACTCGTCCAGGGAGCAGTGAGGGCAGCCGATGGCCACAAAATCCACTTCCTCATCGTCGGTCATTTCCTTTTTTGCCTGTTCTATCTCCCCTCTCCCAACGGACACCCGCTCGTCAGGCTCCGTCACCTCCTCCGGGGTAATCCCTGGTGCGTGAAACAGCGCGGTTCCGCCGTAGGTCGCGATCGACGCGCAGAGACTCTTCAACGGATCCGTTGTGGCATGACGAATCCCCTTGATGTAAGGCACCCGACCACCTAACGACTCTCCCACAACCTTGCCCAGGGCACCGAAGTCGGTGATGTCGTCGAGGGCCACGCGAACCTCGAAGGTAACGACGGGCTGCCTCGCCTCATCCAAGTGATATCCGTACTCGGCGGTCCTCCCCGTCAGCGCTGCGGCCAGCGCGCTCGGCCCCCCTTCCCGGTTAGACCTGGCCCCGAGCACAGAGTTCGCGTAGCAGACGGCTGAGCTCTCGCTCCAGGCAATCGATTCTCCCAGGCCCGGCTCGTTTCCCACGAGGTACGGCGTGCACGTGCAACTCGTCATAACCCCCATTCTTGCGAAGGTCTCGACGACCTCTTTCTGTTTTGCCGCAAACTCCTCGCTGATGCCGAGCTCTCTCCAATCCTCCAGGTCCATACCCGCCGGGTTCAAGGTGGCAAGCACCTTCGCCCTACCGTCTTCTGCCATCTCCTGGAGAAACTCGAGCCCCGCATCACCCAGGTTGTCGTAGCTCACGCCCGCAATCTGGACACTTCTCACCTCGATCATCCGTTTCGCACCGTAGATATTGCCCAGCGCCACGAGAATCTCCATGGCCTTCCTTACAGCGCGGCCCTGCTTCCCGGAAAACAATCCCTTTTCTTCTTCCGTAAGCTCCATGTCCCTGCCTTCAGAGGCGGTCCTTTCTCACTCTAATACCTCTTTCAGGTCGATCTTTGGAAAGCCGGCTCGTTCGAAATTGGTCGACCGCTCCTTCAACGGTTTCGTACAGTCGAAGCCGCACTTCACCGTGAAACTGGTTTCCGGATCAGCACTCGGATCGAGGCTGCTCCCCTTCTCTCGCTCCTTGACGATCAGATCGACATCCGCCTGAAAGCGGGTGGCCATGGCCCATTCCACCTCGAGAGGATTGTAGATGTCGATGTCGCTGTCTACGACGAAGACGTGCTTGCAGCTCTTGTGCCCTTGGAAGGCGGCCTCGATCGCCCTCTTCCCATCATCTTCCCTCTTCTTTTCGATCTTGATGATCGCGTGCAGCCAGCTACATCCCCCTGGATTCACGTTTACGTCAAGACACCTTACACCCGCGCCTTGCACCTCCTTGTAGATCGTTGGCTCACGAGGCATACCCATCAACATCTTATGCTCGCACTTGCCCGGCAGCAGGGCCTGCCACAAGGCATCCTTTCTGCGGGTGATGCAGGTGACCTGGAATACAGGTTCCTGCCTTACAATGTCATAAGTCCCGGTCAAGTCGACAAAGGGCCCCTCCGGCGCCCTCTCGTCGAGCCTCACGACGCCCTCCAGGACGAATTCGCAATCCGCAGGGATCTGCCCGTCAAAGGTTTTCGGCCTCGTCACCCGTAAGGGCTCGAGGGTGTTTGCAATCTCCAGCTCGTTCAGGCCCAAAGGGACCGACGTGGCCGCAGCAAGGAGGACGTTCGCTGGGTTCCCGACGCAGACGGCCACGGGCAGGGTAGTATCCCACCCGAGAAGTGTATCAAAGTCCCTTTGCCGGACGATCCGGAGGCTGAATCGATCCTTTCCGATCTGCATGGCGCGGTGAAAATCAACGTTCTGGATCCCTTCCCTGCTCTTCGTGACGAAGACACCACTGCTGATGTAGTTGCCACCGTCTCTTTCGCAGTGAAAAAGGATCGGAAGCTGGTCCAGATCCACGTCCTGTCCGACGATCTCCTGGCAGGGGGCATGATCCACTTCTACCGGCTTCGTCGGGTTCTCGATGGCATGGACCATCTTGGGGATGAGGTCGTGAGGCTCGATGCCGAAGTAGTCTGCAAAGTTCTGCTTCGTTCCGAAGAGGTTTCCCACAACCCTGAATTCGGACCCCCTGACCGCCTCGAACAACACCGGCCGCTCGTCCAGGGCATTCAGGATGGCGGCGGCCTCGAGTCTCTTGCTGACCGGCTTGCTCACAGAGACGAGTTTACCGGAGACTTGTAACGCCCTGATGAAACTCCTGAACCCCATTGCCTTCACTCGCTCTATGACATAACATGGAAGGGAGACCAAGGCCCGGAAAGAAACCCTCCAATTCTTGGCCTGTCCCTGAGCCTCGGCCAGCCAAAGTATAGGGGACCCCGGGGAGGCGGGTCAAGAAAACCCGGAGGCGGAGGTTCCTTGCACCCCTGAGTCGGTACAGACGAAGCATCACCCGCCTCGTCTTCATGTTTTTGGCCGATCGATCCGATCCTCCACGATAGACGTCCTGTCTCGTCAATGACCAAAAAGATGGAGAGCAACCGAGATGATCGACGTGGGCGTGAGTGACATCGCCATCTACATTCCCCAGTTCTATCTCTCCCACGAGGCCCTGGCCGAAGGTCGAGGCATCCCGCCGGAGAAGTTCCGCGTGGGTCTGGGGAATCACAGGATGTCGATCCTCCCGAATTGGGAGGACTCGGTAACCATGGCGGCCAGCGCGGCCGTACAGCTTCTCGAGAAGACAGGGACAGACCCCCAGGAAATCCAGCAGCTCGTCGTGAGCACCGAGAGCGGTGTAGATCACTCCAAACCGGTAGCGAGTTTTGTCCAGGGGTTGCTGAAGATCGGCTCCAGGTGCCGGATCTACGAGATCAAGCACGCCTGCTATGGTGGCACGGCTGGCATCGTGACATCCATCGATTGGATCGCACGGCACCACGGCAACTCGAAGAAGGCCCTGGTCATCATGACCGACATGGCGCGGTATGCCTTCGGGTCACCGGGTGAGCCTACACAGGGTGCCGGGGCTGTTGCTCTCTTGATCGAAAAGAACCCCAAACTCTTTTCCGTCGACACGCGCACGAACGGCATCTTCTCGAAGGACGTTTTCGACTTCTGGCGCCCTACCGGGCACCGTGTCCCGATCGTGGACGGGAAGTACTCGATCGAGTGCTATCTCGAGGCTCTGGAGGAGGCCGCATCCCACTTCCGCTCCAACCTCGGCATCCCGAGGGGCCAGCTTCTCGAACATCTCGATTACGTTCTGTACCATATGCCCTTCACGGCCATGGCAAGCAAGGCGCACCGACACCTCCTCCACGTGGAGCACACGAATCTCGCCCACGAGAACCGGGAGGCCCTCTTTGAAGAGACCTTCAAGGCCAAAGTGGAGCCCGGGCTTCTGGGTGCCAGAGAGGTGGGGAACATCTACACGGGATCCGTCTACATGGGACTGGCCAGCCTGCTCGAAACGGAAAGAGAGCGGGTGGAGGACAAACGGGCCGGCGTGTTCAGCTACGGAAGCGGCTGCGGCGCGGAGTTCTTCCTCTGCCGAATGAAGACCGGAATCGGCAGGATCATCCAGGGGATGAGGTTTCAAGAGCAACTCGACAGGAGGAAGCCCGTCACCTTCGAACAGTATGTTCAGTGGTATTCCAGCAGCCGGGCACAGACACACTACTCGCCCGAGGAGGCTGAGGCCCACAAGGACCCCTTCACACGGTTCACCTTCATCGGGTTCAAGGATCACAAACGCCAGTATGTTTGAACGGACCAGGTTGCTCCCTCCCCCCCCATGAGCATCCTCTTCATTCCCAACGTCATCCTCCTGTTTGGGGCCTCCCATCGTAGACTCCCCTGTTGGCTTCCGTTCTGTCTTCATCTCGTGATAGAATAGATTCTCCTAAAGGGAAGCAGAACGAGGCAAACCGATGCACCATGCAACGGACAGGGAATGGGAGAAACTCACGGTTCCGCCTGCGAGAGTCCTCGAAAGGATCGAGGCGGGGATGAGCATCTTTCTGGGGACAGGTGTGGCCGAACCCAAAACGCTCGTGAAGCACCTGATGGCAACCGAAGCGCCGAACCTGGAAGATCTCGAATTGATCCAGGTGATCAGCCTGAGCGAAGCCATTTCCCTGGATGAACTCACCGAGCAGAAGTACCGTCTGAAGACCTTTTTTTCGGGGTGGGTTGCCAGCGAGGCGATCACGGCAGGCCGGGTGGACCTGATCCCCAGTCGCTTTTCAGAGATACCCCGCCTGATTGAGTCAGGGCAGATCCCGATCGACGTCGCCTTCGTGCAGGTCACGCCTCCGAACGAAGCGGGCTACTGCAGTCTCGGGGTGGCCGTTGACGTTGCCCGGCAGGCCATGGAGAAGGCCTCCCTGCTGGTGGGCGAGATCAACCCCCAGGTGCCCATCACGTTCGGCGATACCTTCGTCCCCATCTCGGATTTCGACCTGCTCGTTGCCTCAACCGAAGCGCCGATCTACTTCAATCGCTGGCCCATGCACGACGTTTTTGACCGGATTGCAGCGAACGTGGCGTCCGAGATCGAGGATGGCAGCTGCATCTCTTTTTCGATCGGGCCCTTGTTCGAGGCACTGAGCAGCCATCTGGTCCACAAACGCAACCTCGGCGTTCATTCACCCTTCTTTACCGACGCTCTGATGGACCTCGTCAAGAGCGGTGCCGTTACGAACCGAAACAAGGATATCTTCCGGGGCAAATCCGTGACCTCCTACGGCCTCGGTACACCCGAACTGATGTCCTGGCTGAACCGAAACCCCCTGATTGAATTCCAGAGTGTGGACAAGGTGTTCAGTCCGAATCAGATCGGCCGCAACCCGGGTTTCTTCTGTGTGCTTCCGGCACGGAAAGTCGACCTTTCCAGCCGGATCGCCCTCCACGTCGGCAAAGGAAACGTCGCTGCCGGACCGGAGAATGCAGTGGACTTCGTGAATGGGGCAGAACTTTCCAGAGGGGGGCGCGCGGTGTTCGCCCTTCCGAGCCGAAACCTGGCAGGGGAACCCAACATCCGGATCTCTGTGGAAGAGTTTCCCAATCAGTTCAGTCTCCGGGAATCGATTGACATGGTCGTCACCGAATACGGCGTGGCCTACCTGAAGGGACGCACGGTGAGAGAAAGGGCGCAAGCCCTGATCGACATCGCCCACCCGGATGATCGGCCCGATCTTGTCGAGAAGGCCAAAGAGCAGAGAATCCTCTACCAGGACCAGATCTTCCTGCCCGAATCGGCCCATCTCTATCCAGACGAGGTCGCCACCAAGCAGGTCTTCAAGGGAAATGTAGAAGTGCGGTTTCGGGCGATCAAGCCCTCGGACGAAGAGGAAATGCGTCGCCTCTTCTACCGTTTTTCGGACGAAGCGGTCTATTATCGATACTTCAGCCCCATCAAGGCCATGCCACACGCAAAGATGCAGGAATACGTAAACGTAGACTTCACCCAGTGCCTGCCCATTGTCGGGCTCGTTGGCAACACCGGGGAAGGACACATCATTGCGGAAGCAAGATTCATCCGAGAGCGACATCGGCCCTATGCTGAAGCCGCGTTCATCGTGGACGAGGATTATCAGGGACTCGGCATCGCCACCTATCTTTTCAAGAGGCTGATCCAATTGGCCAAGAAGCGCGGGATCAAGGGCTTCACTGCCGACGTATTGGCGACCAACAAGGGGATGATGAAGGTCTTCGAGAAGGGCGGTCTGCCGATCAAGGCAAAGCTGGAATACGGGGCATACAGGCTGACGATCCCGTTTGCGCCCGAGGACTCGTATGAAGCAGAGGCCCCATCACCTAGATGAAGGAGGAAGGTTCATGGCAGCGTTCAAGAAGATCTTGTTTCCCGTCGATCTGTCCAAGTCTTCTGCGGAGATCATTCCCTTTGTGACCACCATGGCCAGGACGTTCCAGTCCAACCTGCATCTTCTCTTCGTGGCACGAGTCTTCAAGTATTACGACACCATCTATGTGCCGCCCGTGTCCATCGTGGAGTTTGAAGAAAAGCTGGTCCAAGGCGGCAAGAAACGTCTCGACGAATTCGTCGAAGAGCACCTCAAGGACTGCTGCGTCTCTCTGGCAAAGGTCGTTCCAGGTGATCCGGCCGAGGAAATCATCAAGTACGTCGATGCAGAAGGGATTGACCTCGTCATCATGGGCACCCACGGCAGGAAAGGACTTGACCGAGTCCTGTTCGGCAGTGTAGCGGCTCACGTCGTTACGCGGTCGTCCGTACCTGTCATGACGGTGAATCCATACAGAAAGAAGAAGTGAACGAGGCACATCTTCCGGGGTCCTTCCGGGCGGGAGCGTAGAGGAAGCCATGGGCCTTTCCAATCCGATCTGCTTCAACTGTTCGGATTGACCGGCCAGCATCGTCTCCAATCCATATCCAAGAGAAACGTTGAGTCTGCCCGATGTCCAACTCCTGACCAACATCTGAAATACATCAGCGGAAGCGGGAAGAAGGTTCCTGACACCTTTTTCCCGTCCGGAGATGGTATACTCGTGACGAAAAGTACTCGAACCGAAGAGACTTCGGCCGCCTTCACATTCCCTACCGCCGTTGGACACTTGGGGAGAATTCGAAATGAACCGTTCTGCTTTCTTGTGCCTTGTGTTGGCCCTCGTGGCTCTGGTGGCATGCAACAGCAACGACGGCAAGGGTGGTTCCGGCTCCTCGGGTGATCTTTGTCAGCCCGACCTGGGCTTTCCCTACGGCCACAGCACCTATGCCTCCAATCATTCCGACGCAGGCAACAGTGATTTCATTCCCTGCGATGGCCCCGCAAGCTATGCGTTTGATTATCACGTGCTCCAGGGGCACGTCCACGCCCAACCCAACACCTATTCCCCAGACGGTCAGGTCACTTATGCCACTACCACGCCGGGTGGGGACGGTTGTTCCGTACACGCGATCCGAGTCGCCACGGGCGACATTCTCTGGCAGCGCTGCGGTGATTTCACCGCGGCCATCATCGCAAGCGCGGTGGAAGTGGATCAGGACGGTATTCTCTATCTCACCGACGACGCCACCGTCTGCTCGCTTAACCCTGATGATGGCAGCACTCGCTGGCAAACCCCGCTCCCAGACAACGGCCCGCTCCACAATGCTTTTGGCGTCAAATTCGCGCCCGAAGGGTTCATCGTTACGCAAGTGTCCGACGGAACGGTCTACCTGCTGCAGCGAGACAACGGCGAGATTCTGGACAGCTTCGATGTGGCTGCGGAATTCGGATTCGTGGCACCGCGGCCACTGAATCTCTCCCTGCTAAGCTTGCTGCTGCCCCGCCATATCAGGGAGCGAATTGGGGAAGTCATGGGCACCGAGGACGTAGACCTGGCCTCTTTGGGGCTCGGCGCGCTGTTGGGAGCATCTGGCGCTTTTACGGACAACACGGTTGCCGTGTCGATTGACAATCAGGTGTTTGCTGTTGGCGGCGGTCCGGACCCAAACACGGGTGCACAGGTAGCCCTCAATATCGAAGCCGGCCCCAAGCTCACGCCCGCCTGGTATGCTCTGTTGGATGCTGGAAGCGCTGCCTCCAGCGCGATCAGCAAAGATGGCCAGCGCCTGGTGGTGGCCGATGGAACCAACCACGTCCTCATGCTCGACATCCCAAAGTGCAACGAGAACCTCGACGCTGAACCCGATCCGCTCGTGTGCCAACCCAGCTGGATCTATCGGGTAGAGGCCGGTGCGCCCCTCGGCTCCGTAACCATCGACAATGATCACCGGATCGTCGTGAGTACCTTTGGCAAGAACGACCTCCCAGCGTTGGAAATGATTGCAGACCGGGGTGACCATCCCGAAGTGCTTTGGAGCCAAAACTACGGCAATTGGGTGGGCCTCAGTTCGGTAGCCACGGCGACCAACAATTATATCTACGGAATCTTGACCGAAGTCGATCTATTCTTTGCATGGCGGGACTTCCCCATACCCAGAAGCACGATCAACTGGGCCGTCGCCATCGATCGTTCTACCGGTGAAATCGTCCATCGCGTCTCGGAACCGGACGATTCGGAATGTGAGCTCCAGCTGGCACCGGACGGGTCGCTCTTCAGCACGCATATGGCGGTCATGAGTATCATCAGTCTTGACGGCGGCGCTCGCCAACCCTTGGGCGGATTGATTCACTACACGCCAACCCAATAACAATTACAGAATATGATGGATCAATGGAGAGGTTTGATTTCTCTTGGTTTTGTGATGGGCCTGTCGCTCATTGCTGGTTGGGCCATCTATGCTTTCATTATTCTCCCCGGAGGAGACTTTGCCTGGGATGAAGCGGCACATGCCTTGAGAGGTTTGACCATTGCTCGCGATATTCAGAAAGGCGACTGGCTTGGATTCTGGTTCGACACATACCGACAAACATACTGGCCCCCACTTCATTCCTGGCTTGTCGGTTTTTCATTTCTTGTCACCGGGCCGAGTGTTGTGTCGGCCCGATCTGTTAGCCTTATCATGTACGTCATAAACGGTCCCCTAATGTACCTCGTCACCAGCAGGATGAACCGACAATATGGGAAATTAGCAGGATTCACAGCAGCACTTCTCTTTCTTACTTCTCCGGGAATAATCCCTTTGGCCTCACAAGCTATGCTTGAGATGCCGGCACTTTCTTGTTTAATTCTTACCTTCTTCCTCTATTTCAGAGTGATCGATCACAACGATTCCATACTCAATCATTTCCTGTTGGGATTGAGCATCACTCTTACTTATTTCTTTAGAAGTAATTATGGAGTGTTATTATTTCTGACCCTCTTTATTACGCTGTTAATGAATAACAGATTCAATTTACGAGGTATCTTTTCATACAAGACTTTCTATACAATCTTACCCATGCTGATTATCTTCTCCTTCTGGTTTGCCTACCCGCCGAAGTTGGTCAGCACTCTGCAATCCATGATCAACAAGCCTTTCGGCGCAGAAAATCCTTATGGCATTGAGGGATTTCTCTTTTATCCATTGTCAATTTATCGTTCTTCCGGTTCTGCTTGGATTCTATTGTTTTTTCTTGCGTCAATAATATGGGCATTCCAATTAAGACAGGACAACAAAATCCGATTTCTGCTTGTCTTTGTCGTTCTCCAATTCTTTGTCTGCGAATTTCATCACGATAAGGTGGATCGTCTGATTATCCCAATCATGGTTCCCTTTTTCATTCTGGCGGGAAATATGCTTGCACATTGGTCGCATCGATTTCTTGGAGCCAGATTCACTCTTAGATTCTGGTTGCAGTTGTTGTTGCCGGGAATAATGTTGATCCATGCAATCACCATTTTTACGACCTCCTTAAATCCGGCTCCGTCAACGTCTTGTGACGATATCATTCGGCATATTGCTTCATCCGCAAGGGAGACTCATTCTGCACTAATACTGGGAACGCAAGATCTTAAGTGCCCAAGCCCGCCTACTATCGATTGGAAACTCATCATTGACGAAAATTATTTCGAAGTCACAGAGGCAGGCTCGGTAGTCCCCGTTGAAGAAATAGGCAAGCTGGAGGCGATTTTGCTAAGTGATAAGGGCGGTTCGTGGCTTCAGAATAGTGTGCTTCCTGTGTTGCGGCGGGCAAAGCAGTCTGGAAGGAGCTCTCTTTTCCTCGGTCTCCCTCCCGATAGTATCTATTCAATAAGCCAAACTGGTTTTGACACATTCTTTCAGAACGCACTTAGTGCCCGATCCTTAGATGGTGTTGTCGTCATTACATCGTTGAACGATCTGGCGAGATTTCCACTAGAATTTATTGCGCCCAGTTTGGAGAAAGCCGGTCTAAGGCGTATTCGTTTCGCGGTATTCAAGGATGCGGACACACGTGTCGATCTTTATCACAGAAATGAGTCGGAATAGGAATTTTGTCTCGGATGAGAACAGAATGCTGACAAGTGACTATGTGCGGAATAGAATTACGGAAGATGTTCGGAATTCCACGGCCCCATGGCTCTCGTCTTACGACTCCTTCAGGGCCCTGACGATTTCCTGCGCCATCTTCTTCCCGTCCCCGAACAACATCAGCGTGTTGTCCCCTGCGAAGAGTGGATTCGGTATCCCCGCGAATCCCGGACTCAGGCTTCGTTTGATGACCACGACGGTCTTGGCCTGGTCCACGTTGAGGATCGGCATACCGGCAATCGGACTGTTCGGGTCGGTATTCGCCAGAGGGTTCACCACATCGTTCGCGCCGAGAACGATCGCCAGGTCAGCCTGGGGCATGGTCGGGTTGATCTCGTCCATTTCCTTCAGGCTGTCGTACGGGATGTCCGCCTCAGCGAGGAGTACATTCATGTGCCCGGGCATGCGTCCGGCTACGGGGTGAATCGCAAATTCGACCGTAATGTCCTTGGACTCGAGAAGATTGAAGAGATCGCGGACGGCATGCTGTGCCTGTGCTACCGCCATTCCATACCCGGGCACGATCACGATCCGCCGGACACCGTCCATCAGCATGGCCACCTCTTCCGGCGACGTGGCTTTGACCTTCCCGGCATAGATATCATCGCCCTTCTCCATCTCCTTCACCTCACCAAACCCGCCGAAAAGGACGTTCGCCAGGGACCGGTTCATGGCCTTGCACATGATGTTCGTCAGGATGATCCCGGAGGCCCCTACGAGAGAGCCGGCAATGATCAACACGTTGTTCGACAGGACGAATCCGGTCGAAGCGGCCGCAAGCCCGGAATAGGAGTTCAGGAGCGCGATCACGACGGGCATGTCCGCTCCACCGATCGGGATGACCAGAAGGATCCCCAGCACGGAGGCGATCCCCAACATGATCCAGTAAGAATGGGTTTCCGCCGGATTCACAACGATCAACGATCCGAGTGTCACGGAGGCAACCAGGAACAGGATCTTGACAACCTGTTCCCCCGGGTAACGCACCGGCTGGCCCGAGACAAACCCTTGCAGCTTCCCGAATGCCACCAGGCTGCCCCAGAAGGTGACTGCCCCGACGATACCCGAAAAGACCGTGGCCACGGTCATCTGAATCGCTGGCTCGGACGTGACCAACCCCGCCTCCACGAGTGCGGCACCGGCTACCAGTGCAGAGGCGATCCCCCCGAACCCGTTGAAGACCGCGACGAGCTGGGGCATGGCCGTCATCGCGACCTTCCATGCAAGGAAGGATCCTGCCGCCGCACCCAGGACAAACCCGGCGATGATGATCTCGTAACCGACAATGCTCTGATCGAGGAGTGTCACGATCACAGCGATCAGCATCCCTATCGCACCCAAAAGGTTGCCTCGCACCGCCGTTCGGGGATGTCCCAGGCCTCTCAAGCCGAGAATGAACAGCGTTGCGGCCAGCAAGTACGCGAGATTGACGAAACCGGACGGCATGGCTCAACCCTTTCTCTTGAACATTCCCAGCATGCGGTGCGTGACCAGGAAGCCGCCCACGGCGTTGATCGTCGCGAACAGCACGGCAAGAAATCCCAGGACGGTCGTGAGTCCTGTCTGCTGCGATCCGGCCGAGAGCATCGCACCGATCAGGGTGATCCCGGAAATGGCATTCGATCCGGACATCAAAGGCGTGTGAAGGACCGGGGGCACTTTGGTGATCACCTCGAAGCCTACGAACACGGCCAGCACGAAGATCGTCAGTACGCCTGCTAAGGTTTCCATGTTATTGTCCTTTTCCCGTTTCGTTATTCTTCATGACCTCGGCTAAATGGACGGTTCATAGACACCATCCCTTGATTTATGGAAATTGCGAGGAGCAAGGGCGACTTTTCGGAGCAACGCGGAGAGAGGACAGCAATTCCGTGACGAAGCAATCCCCCGTCTCAATGGGCGGGTTTCTGGCCCTATCACGCATATGAAGAAGCACGGAGATTGCTTCGCCTTCGGCTCGCAATGTCCAGCTACTGTTCTCAATGCCCCATTTGGCCTGACTCATGAAATGAGACTCTCCATTTACAGGGACAGTGCCTCCCGTACACGGGCATTCACCACCTCGCCATCCCTTGTGAGCATGGATTCTCGTATGATCTCATCCTCCATGTTCAAATGAATCTCACCCTCTTTCACCAGGAGCAGCAAGAGGTTCGATACGTTCTTGGAATACATCTGGCTTGCGTGATTCGGAATCGTGGCAGGCAGGTTCATCGGACCCAGTACCGTAACGCCCCCCTCGACGACAGTCTCCCCGGGCTTTGTGACTTCACAGTTCCCCCCGCGTTCGGCCGCAAGATCCACGACCACCGATCCCTGAGGCATGGCCTCGACCATCTCCCGG
>Ga0180438_10008072_pt1 | contig 13473 bp, 16 predicted proteins | sample SS_ome_12_FD_132455 | JGI IMG/M metagenome (GOLD analysis project Ga0180438, IMG submission 132455) | Hypersaline lake sediment archaeal communities from the Salton Sea, California, USA - SS_3_D_2 metaG | ecosystem: Environmental > Aquatic > Non-marine Saline and Alkaline > Hypersaline >... | reverse complement strand
TATGACCTCGTAGGTCTCGAACACCTCAATCTCCCTAGTCTCGCCGTTCTTGAAGAACTCGCCGCAAAACTGGACCTCTGGCGGGAACATCTTGGCAACGTCCGCAAGGGATTCCCTGGAAACGTCAAGCGACCGCCCGACCCTGGCAGCGCCCAGCACTGTCATCGGGTCAAACGTCAAGGTGATTTCTACTTTCATTCCTGGTCCTCGGGCCGGATGATGTCCGCCACGTCGCAGCTGTCCTTGCCGAGGCACGCGAAAATCTGCGTGCCCATGGTGCGGTCCTCCTTCTCGAACTTGCAAAGCTGCGACCAGTCGTACTCATCGGGCATCTGCTCCAGGAGCTCCATGTACTCCTCCTCCGTGCACTCCTCGTAGGGGGGCTGCTGGTACGTATGGCCGCTGTGCGGAAGGAAACTGATTCCGCTCACGATGTCGAAGTTGCGGTAGACCCACGCGCCCGCCTCCATCCATTCGTGCTCCCGCAGGCGCACCGTGATGGACGGCTTGTGCTCGCACCAGTGCAGCTGGTACGTCTTCCAAAGCTCCAGGTGGTCCAGGCTGCTGAGGTCGTCCGAAATCACGGCGTCGTCCGGCGCCCTCACCGGAAAGCTGAAGACGACGATGGACTTGGGCTTCTTGACGTCCGCCTCCATCGGTATCCCCAGGTGGGCCATGAGGACCGCCACCGGGTCCGTCTGCGTCGCGCGAACGCGCCGGACGTAGTGCCTGGCATACCGGGGGTGAATGCCGCTGGCGCAGTCGACGAGCTGGCTGACCGTGCCGCTGGGCTTCACGCAGGTGATGGCCGCAGCGGGGTTGACTCCCAGCCTCTCGGCCCATTCGGCGTTCACCTCGATGGCGTAGTCGCGCAGTTCCTCAAGGGCCGCCACGAGCTCCTTCTTGCCCTTCTTGCCGGACATCAGCTCGTTGTCCATGATGCCGGTCAGGCTGACGCCCAGGAGCGCCTCCTCCTCGGCGTTGGTGCGCCAGATTTCCCGCAAGTAGCGGAAGTCGACCAGGGTCGCCTGCATGGTGCCGATGATGGTGGCAACGCGCACCTTCTCCTTCAGGGTCTCAATGGTGTCCTCGGCCCGAATCACGACCTCCGATAAGTTGCAAAAGCCACAGGACCGCAAGACGATTTCGGAACACGGATTTGTGCCGAACTCATAATTCGGGTCGCGTCGGCCCCCCTTCTCGGCCCACCTGGTGACCGCCTCGCGGTTGAAGATGCCGCGCTCGCCGCTCTTGCTGTCAAAAAGGGCCAGCCACTCCCGGAAGAACACGTCCATGCCCGGCTTCTCGGTGTAGCAGGCGCTGTTGTTCGCCAGTCCGCGCCAAGGCGTCAGGTCAACCCAGTTGCCGTCCTTGGCGTGCCGCATGCGGTCGTCCGACGGGTTCGACAGGCTGATGAGGGCCGACCGCCTCACACCGCCGACGATGACAATCTCGCCTATCTTGCAGCAAATGTCGTGGCACTCGATGGAGTTCAGCCTGCGCCCCTCCGCGCCCTTGAAGACCTCGACGGTGAAGTTGAACAGGTCGACCAACGGGTCCGGGCCCGAGGCCCTCCCTCCGAACGTCTTCAGGCGGGCCCCCTTCTCGCGGACCTCGTCGACGTTCCACTTCGGGATGCGCCCCTGGTACAGCATGGAGACCAGCTCGCGGTAGGCGTTCGCCCAGCCCAGCTTGCTGTCCTCCACGCCGATGACCGTCTTGCTCGGGCGCAGGCGCTCCGCCACCGTCGGCATCTTGTTGATAAACTGCCGCTCGACGCTGAATCCGACGCCCGTGCCGCACATCAGGATGTAGAGCATTTCGTCGAAGGCTTTCGGGTCGTCGATGGCAACATAGCTGCAGTTCCCCGTCAGCACGTTCCTCGTCAAAAGGAAACTGTGAGTTGTCGGGACATCGAAGCAGAAGACCTCCTCTTCAACACCGGTGTCAACCACACTCTTGACCGTTCCGAAGTCGCAATCACGAATGTACTTAAACCTCTCACGCTTGCGAGAAATCAGCAGGTCATTAGCTACCAGATAGCGACGGTCAAGCTCAACATGGAAGAGCTTTTCCTTCCGGTCGCTGAGATTGGTCCTCTCTGGGTATCCCCTATGTCCCCTCGGTACAAATCCGAGAGCAGGCCCAACCTTGTAAAGCCAAGCAAGTCCCTCCTCGTTGGCCGCCAAAGACACCTGACCAGTCTTGCCAACGGAGCCATCCGCCGCAATCCACCCACGAATGAACCCTGTGAGGTACTCGTCTGTGAAGAACCCGTCGTCCACCTCCGGCAGTTCTTTCTGGTCGATGGCCAATCCGAACAGGTAGACAACCGGCTGTCCCCCATAGCTCTCTGGGTACGACACCGGGAAGCCGCCGAAAAACTTGAGATATTCCTCCCAATCTTCGCACAGGCGAATCGTGAAACCCTTGCAGACCTTCTGAACAATCGAGCCATTCAGGGAGTGGTTCTTCATCTGCCTCGTGCCATCACCATAGATAATCCCATGACGGACGCCTTGCGCAAAGTCGTCTGAATCATCGTCAACAACCGGCCGTTCCGGCATCTTTCCATTCAGCAACTTGTCGCCGGGCTTCAAATCAACCGTCTTGACCCTGCTGCCGTCCTTGCGCAAAAGCCAGTCATGATTACCAGTGCAGCGAAATACCATGTCCTTGCCATTGCCAGAGACAGGTACGGACACCTCGTAGATGCCCCGACTTCCATAAGAGCGGCATCTGGCCACAACCCACTCCCCGTTACCATCGACAATGTGAACATCCTTGCCAGCCAGCTCGCGTATGGCAATAATGCCATATTCCCTGGTTGTCACGAGGGTGTCACCGGCGAAGCAGTTGTAGCCGGCCACCTGGTCGCGGGCCAGCGCCTTGCCGGCGGTCATCATGCAGCGCATGGACGGCATCACCCTCAGGCCCAAGATGCTGTCGCGAATCTGCTGGCGCACGTCGTCGGGTATCTTGCCGGCGCACTGCTCGTCGCACATGTGGTTGACGTATCGGTCGACCGTCTCTTCCCAGGTCTCACGCCGCGCCTCGTCCTCAATCCACCGGGCGTAGCGGCTCTTGTGTATGAACTGTTGGTAAGGCGTTGGCAGCGTCGTCGCCATCTCTCCGTTCTCCGGTCACAGTAGGTTGATTATGTCAGGGTAGTTGTCATAGATGAACCGGACGTCGTCCGCGTTCAACCCGACCAGCTTGCCCGGCCGGTCCTCCCCGTCCTTCTCCCATATCCGGCGCTTCTCCAGCGCCGGCTTCGGCGCCCTCTCCCACTTCACCACCCTGAGGTCTATCCGGTTCTTCTCGTCCACCCGCTCGCTGCGGAGCACCCGGCACGACTCCATGTTCCAGTTGCTTTCCTTCCTGTTCTGGACGCTCACGGCCCGACCTCCGCGACCATCACGTGCGGCACCTCGGTCCCCCTGTAGTCGGTCAAGACGCGCCCCAGCAGGTCGCGCAGCTCGGACGTGGGCCCAAGCTCGACCAACACCCAGGTGCGGACGAGCAGCTGCCCCGGCGACAGGTGCCCCGGGGTCGGCAACATGACGCACTCCGGCTCGTCCCCGAGCACGGCGCAGCCGCAGTACGCGTAATCAGTGCCGACGTGGTCGCAGGCGTTGACCATGGCCCGGTAAAAGTCCGGCATGACGACCGTCCCCGGCGTCACAAGGTGCCCGTACTCTAGGCCGTCCTCGATGACGCGCCTGACGGCGCCCCCCGGCTCGGAGTGCCGGGGCGCAGCCCCGGCGAGCCTCGCAGACCGTATCGACATCGTGGTCATCATGTCGTCGCTCGACTCTCCGACGACGACGACGCTTGTCCTCATATCAATCTCCTAATAATCCACGCCCGTCCGGGCGTCAAATGCTGACGGCGCGGCCCTTGGCCGCGTCGGCGGCCCTGCGCTCCACCTTCTCGCGGCTCCTCTGCGGAGCGCGCCTCATGGCCTTGCTCATCCATTCGCGACTCTTCTTCCTGCGCTTGGCCTGGGCCCTTTCCGTCTCCGCCTGCATGCGGTCCTTGACGAACGACCCCGACGCCTTCACGTCATTGTACACCTCCGCCACGCTCTGGGCCGCAATGGGCTGGAACTGCTCCACGCCGTAGTCCTCCCGCATCTCCTGCTTCATGTCCGACTCCGCCCTCAGCTTGTCCTCGATGCGCCTCTGAACGGCCCTCTTGCCGTGACCCATGTGGAATGTGCCGTAGACGCGCCTCATGACGACGCCGCACTGCGGACACGGGTAGATTGGGGATTCGCCCATGCCGTGGAACACCTCGCCGACGGACCCGCACTCCGGACATCTGTAATCGTACGCAGGCATTCAGACCGCCCCCGTGGCGCGGGCGACCTCAAGCATCCAAGACGCGAAGCGGGGGCGCCAGAACGAGCTGGCCACGCGCTGCGAAATCTTCAGGTTCTTCTTGGTCCGGGGCCCCAGGTCCCAGCCTTCCTCCTCCAGGAAATACTCGACGATGAGCCTCTTGATTTTCTTCCAGTACTTGTCCATCAAGCTCGACTTCTTGCCCGTCACCTCGTGCCAGGAGGGGTAGATGTCCTTGCTGAAGTTCACCTTGTCGGGCCCCCTCTCCTCGGCGATGTCGTGCCACATGCGGAAAAGCACCTTCGCCGGCTTCGCCGAGAGGCGCTTCTCGACCCACTTGGCCATGTCGCGCTTGGTCTCCTTCATCTCGCGGCGCGTCAGCTCCGTCTCGCGGGTGTCGTGAAGCACGTCGATGAGGCCGCCCTCCTCGGTCTCAAGCGGGACCGTTTTCCGCCTGAAGGAGCGCTCGCCGGTCTCGGGGTCCACCTGCTCGCCCCTCTCAAGGCGGACTAAGCTGAGGGCCTCCTGGCCGACGACCTTCTTAAACTGCCTCATCAGGCCGATGGGGCCGCGCGCCGGGTCGTACCGCTCGATGAAACCCCTCAGCTTGGGGCGGGTGTAGAACCGGACCGTGACCGCCTGCGCCAACTCCTCCTTCTGAGATTCCGTCTTGCCGACTTTGTTTCCCACGTTCGATATGACCTTGACGCCCTCGACGTTCCACGAGCGGCCCTGCTGGCTGCTGCGGTTGGCGTAGCCCGACCACACGTCGATGAGGTTCTGAATCCTGGCGCGGCGTCCCTCGTCAGGCTCGCGCTCCAACTGGTCCACCAGCTCGGGCAGGTACTCGTTCTCAATGGCGTCGACCACCACCTCGCCAATCGCCACGCGACTGGGATCAAGCGCCAACACGAGCCTGAGACCCCTGAAAAACCTGTCTCGGATGAAAAACATCTTCACTCCTCCGTTGTCCACCCATAGCCCAGGTATAAAGGAATCCGTCACGTCCGGTACCCTATCACGAAGGCGTGGGACTGGAACCGGTTCACCTCGCGGGCGACCCAGGCGCCCACCTCGTCCGAGAACACCGTCGCCGGGCACCTCCCGGCCAGGGCGCGCCTGACCGCCTGAATATTGCAGGCGCACAGAATCTCGACACCGGTGCCCATGAGCCTCCGCTGAAGGGCGTGCGCCTGGGTCGCGTCGGGCACCAGGACGATGGCGTCGTAACCGGCGTCGGCCATCTCCAGGGCCTGTCTGATGACGGCCGACGTCTTGCCGGTGCGACGGCCCTTCCGAATAACGATTCGCTCCGGCTCAGTCTCAAGCACGTGCTTGAGCAAGAATTCGCAGTCCTCAGGCACCAGCCTCCGGGTGACCGGGCACTTGGAGCAGCCCCTGCCCGCGCACACCCGGAACTTCCGCTCCACCTTCTTCGTGTCGGTCTGGTTCGTCATACTCTTCCTCTACGGCCACGCAGCCGTGCGGATACCACTGTCGGTTCTTCACGACGCTGACGGTATCCCAGGCGAATGCGCACTGGTACTGCGGCCTGAAGCCCTTCTGGATGGCCGTAAAATCCGGTTCGTGGCCCAGGTCTATTCCGGGCACAGGAGCTCGGCCCACGTCCGCGCCACTCGCGAAAGGTCGAATCGCCGCGAGCACGTCCGGCGCGCCGCCCTGACCATGTCCTCCCGCTTGCCCGGAAGGTCCAGAAAGAATTCGATTGATTCCCTCCATGAATCCTTTCCCGAAACCAGTCGGCCGTTGACGTTGTCGTTGATGACGTCGTTGTACGGGAGCCAGTCGGAAGCGACGGTGGGCACCCCGATGCAGGCATACTCCAAATACTTGATGGGGCTGTTGTGGGAAACTATTCCATTCGCCAAATAATACTCCCCATCGGGCACTTGTATGTCGTAGACGGTCTCCCTTCCCATGACAGCCTCCACCACCTCGTCTCTCATCTTCCACAGCTTGAAAGCATTTGAGTGGCCTTTTGATACCAAAGTCTCCAGCTTCTTTGTTTTCCTCCCAGAGACAAAGCCTACCTCTTTTGCAAACACGTCGCACGCCTGCCTCTGCAAAACAAGAGTGTAATAGGTCTTTTTGTAGTGCTTGTTGTAATCCTTCTTTATCCTGCATAGAATGCCAAAACCAAGGAGTAGAAACTGCACGTCCTCTATCAATTTCAGATTCTTGGACGTAAGCCCAATAGAGCCTCGACAGGCGCACCCATCCGCCTCGAAAAGTCCTCTCAGAAAGTCTCTGACAACCACCTTGGGTGAGTGCCATATTACCTCTGGAACACGGAGAACCTTCTTCCTGCCGCCAAGAAATCCCATTGTTTTTCCAAGAACACATCTCAAGCTCCTGCTCGCTATACTGACATCTACATTACGGGGACTGTCCTTCTCTTTTATCTTAGCAACGAGCCCTATCTTTCCCGCAAAGTCACAAAGCCAATCAATCACGTCGCCATCTTGGCCATCACAACTGACCCGCACATCGTTGAAGCCTCCTAAGTGTCCATCTCCAAGAACAAAGCCTAAAAATCTCCCCCACTCTGGAGTAATCCTGATTCTTGGCATCAAGTCGCCACTGCAAGATTCAAAGTCTACCTCATCCAATTTCTTTGTCCATAACAAAGGAAACGGCACCTCAACCATAGGTACATCAGGGAAATCAAAAAAAGACAGGTCAACAAACGCCCCCTCTTTGAGAGTCCCCATTTCAACAAAATCACCATCACTACGCAACCTGTGATGTGGGGTCCCCCCAAGTGTATAGCCCATTTTTGTACGCAGTTTAACAGTTTCTCTATTGCTATAAGAAATAGAGGCAGACACTTGCTGGAAATCAAACTCCTGCCATATCAACATGCCCTCTGCAACATCCTTTATCGACAAAATCCCACCGCCCGTGACTACTTTGGCATCCCCTGTTAAACATTTGGCGGCGTTGAACCCCGTAGAGCGTAAAGGGGCGAGCCCGACCTCCGCGCGGACATGGTGGACCATCTCATAATAGGTCTGGGGGTCGCGGAAGCCGCAGAACTCGACGCGGCTGCGGAAGGCCGGCTCCGAACCGACCAGCGTCTCGACACAGGGAGGCAGGTAGCCCATGATGACCAGGCGCACGTCGTCTCGCTCGTGCATGACCTGACTGACCGCCTCGAAGCACTCCTCCCAGTCGGCCCCGTGCGAGGCGCCGCCGCTCCAGAAGATTCGCTTGATGCCGTCAGGCGAGCCGAGCTCGTCGCTCCAGCGGTCCGACATGTCCCAGGCGTTCGGCACCACCAGCGGCGAGACGCCGTCCAGGACGTTGGTCAGCCTGCGCTGGAGCTCGGACGTGGTCGTCGTGACCAGGTCGGCCAGCCTCATGCAGTTGGCCGCCGCCAGCTGGTCGTCGCGGGTGATGGTGTTGTAGGCCGGGTTGTCCGGCGTGATGTTGAACAAGTCGTCGTCGATGTCGTAGACGATGCGCTTGCCGGCGCCCCTGAGCCGCTCCAGCGTGTAGAAGCTCTCCCAGTCGTGCAGGCGCTGAACGAACACGGCGTCGTACTCCAGCAGGCTGTCGAACTCGACGGGAGCCGCCGTGCAGTCGACGCGCCAGCCGTCCGCCTTCATGGCCCTCGCCGGCAGCACCATGCGCCACCAGCCCGAGCTGCCCTTGTCCTTGAGCATGGCGAGCTTCTTGGAAGAGGCGTCCTCGGCCAGCTCCCTCAGGATGCGGTCGGCGTGCCTGCGGATGCGCAGGACGTCCATGGCGTTCACGACGTGGCGAATTGAAAGGCCGTCCCTGAGCGTCTTGGCGACGCCCTCAGCCCGCTCGAAGTCCTGCTTCGCCAGATGCCAGTTCTGCGACTCGTCATGGGGCAAGTGGACGTAGACCCCATCGCCGTCCCTGTAGTTCCTGGTCGCGCCGGCCCCCAGCACGAGCGCCGCCACCACGTCGGGCAGTACCTGCTCGGCCTTCTTGGGCGGCAGCGGAGGGGCACTGTCACTTATTCTCTCGGTCATTCCAACTCCTTTCGAACACGCCAGGCGGCGGCCTGCCGACGATGGCAACGCGTCTCCTGCGGCTTCATGCCCTTCAACTCCAGAGCGTCCTCCACGAGCTTCAGCAACTTGCCCAGGTGCATCTTGTGCCCCTTGCTCGCCTGTTCCCTAATGCCCGCGTACTTCTGGTTCAGCAGCTCCTTCTCGGTCATATCGTGGGCGCCTCCCCATGCTTCTCCTCGAATACGCGGTGGCGCTCCTTCTTCATCTCCTCAATCTCGTCGTCGGAGAACATCTTCTTGAAGGTGCTCTGGTGGTTGTGGAAGACGTACGTGCCCAGACTGACGGCCAGCTCCATCTTGGCCTCGCGCATCCGATAGCAAAGGTCGTCGTCGTCCCCGTAGCCGATGCCGAACCGCTCGTCCAGGTAGCCGACCTCCCGAAACACCTCGGTCTTGAACACCGTGCAGAAGAACGCCAGCATGTTGCACTTGGCCGCGAGCTCGCCGTACGCGTAGTCCAGCTTCCTCGCCCGCTCCCCGGTCCCGCAGCGCTCGAAGCCGGCGGGTATCTGGAAGACCGGGAGCATCTTCCTCGCGTGGATGTAGCTCTGCCAGCTCTTGCACTCGCTGGTGATGGGACCGACGGCCTTGACCCGAAGGTCGCGCTCGAAAACGCGCAGCATGCGGTCAAGCCAGCCCTCCGTCACCTCCACGTCGTTGTTCAGCATCACAACATATTCGGCATCGGTCTCGAACACCTCCAGCAGAAGCCTGAGCGCGATGTTCGCGCCCTTGACGAAGCCGACGTTCCGCGGCAGCCACAGGGGCACCATGCCGGGGTTGGCCCTGGCCTCGGAGAGCACCGCGTCGATGGACCCGGCGCCGGAGCCGTTGTCCACCCACAGCAGGCGGTGGCCCGTCGTGTGCTCGCGCAGGCTGCGGAAACACCGGCAGCTCATTTCCTCATTGCCGTAGGTCAGGACTATGACGTCGGCCTTCATCCCATGACGGCCCCTATGTCTCCCGGCCCCAGTGGCGAGTCGATGACGCCGTCACCTAGAAAGCTCCCCATTTGGTCAGGGGCCTCATCCTTGTGACCCTTTACTAATATCCTACCCGTGTTCTTCTCAACAGTAACCGCACGGTCGTCATACAGCTCCTCCATCAGGAAATCCTTCTTGCAGGTCACCTCAAGGTGCTGCCCGAACTGCTCCATGCTCCAGTCCCGAACCGCCTGGCGCTCCAGCGCGTTGCTGGCCTCCTCAGGGCCGCCAACCCGTGCCGTGAAAATCTTGACTTCCTTGCCCTCGGCGAGCCACTGCCTGACCCGCTGACACATCAGCTCGATGGGTCTGCCAATGATGCCGACACCCTTCCAGCCGTCGTAGTGTGCGAGGGTTCCGTCGAGGTCCACTCCTATCCAGCCATTCTCATTCATGTCTTCTCCAATTGGTGCTTCCTGGCAACTATATCCCTCGACTCCATCATGCCGATGTTGTCGTCGCTGCTGATGCCTCCCGGCCTGACCGGCGTCTCGAACAGGTACCGGTGGCAGCAGACGCCCCGGCCCCCGTTGTCGACCACAGTCAGCCAAAGGTCCCAGTCCTGGTGGCGGGCCAGCCGCTCGTCCCAGCCCGGGAACTTGGCGCGGCGCAGCAGGGACATCGTGGTCACGTAGTTGCCCCGCCTCAGGCGCTCCTCGTTGAACTCCTTGGGAATGACCCTCTGCGAGCCCCAGATGAAGCCGCCGTACGCGAAGTCCGCGCCCTGGTCCTCCAGGAGGCAGCGGACCAGCGACTCAACGGCCTCGGGGTACAGCTCGACGTCGGAGTCGCAGAAGTAGACGTACTCGCCCCGGGCCGCGCAGGCCCCGGCGTTCCTCGCCGCCGGCGCGCCGCCGTTCTTCCTCAGCTGCATCAGCCTGAGGGACGGGATGACCAGCCGGAAGCCGTCGACGGTGTCCCGCGTCAGCGCCCTCTTGTTCGAGCCGTCGTCCACGACCACGACCTCGATGGCAGAGTAGGTCTGCCTCGACAGGGACGCCAAGCACCTCGCCAGGTAGTCCTGGCAGTTGTAATGGGGGACGACGACGCTCACGAGGCCCTCAATCGCGCCATCGGGAACAGGCGGCCTCGGCGCCGGCTCCCCTTCGCTAGGGTCCGCGAAGGAGGCGCCCCCATCGTCCGCCGCGTCGCCCTCGTAGTTGAAGGCGCAGTACAGCTCCTTGCCCCGAACGAGCCTGGCCCCGACGAACAGCGCGCCAAGCCCCTTGGCGTCCCCGTAGGCCGCCGTCGGCGCGAAACCGGCGCGGCACTGCTGGGTGTATACGCGCAGCTCGTACTTCCGGCCCGCGCCGAGGTCGGCCCCGAGCCCGAACTCGCGGAGGGAGTTGTCCTCCAGCCGCGAGGCGTCCACCTTCGCCAGCGCGACCGACTCCTGCCCGTGGTCGCGCACCTCCACGACGATGGTGCCGGGGTTCTGGCGCTTGTAGGTCGCGAAGTAGACCTCGACCGACACGAGCCGCGGAGCCTGGGCGACGAAGTCCTGCCGCACGCAGATGCCGTCGTAGACAGGGCCGGTCAGCTCCACGCCCGTGTTCCCAAAGGAAATCCTCATCGGAGCCCTCCTTGCCCGGAGGGCTAGTCTTGCACGGCGCCGAGGCGGCGCAGGTGCATTATCACGTTCTTGGCCTTCTCGACCACCGCCCCGTCGTAAGCCGCGACGACCGGCATCGCCCTGCCCTCCAGGCCGAACCTCGCCAGCAGCTCCTCGGCCGCGGCGCCCGACAGCGCCGTGTAGACGCGGAGCTCCTCGCCCATGGTCCCGCGGAAATCATCGTCCACCACGGCTCCAAAGTCGATCTCGCCCCTCACCCTGCCGCACTCGATGCAGTTGGACCGAAGGAAGAGCCGGTCTATCCTTGCTTCTTCTGGCATTTCCTCTCTCCTTTCTCATAATATCCGCAGGCCTCCCTGCGGCAGGCATCGGCGTACACGCGCTTGTGGACGGCGCACCTCAGCCTGACCCTCTCGCGGTACCTGCCGCCGCAGCACACCTTGCCGGTTATCAGCTTGACGCCGCGGTAGTGGCGGCAGTCCTCCATGCCTATCCACGACGCCATCGCGACCCGTCCTCCACAACTATACGCCGGAGGAACCTCGAAGCCACGCGGCCGGCCACCGACCCGGAAGCAGCCCGGGCCATGTGGTCCCGGGCCTCCTGGTACACGGCCTTCAGAATCCTCGCGCTGTTCCGGCGATTGAGGTGCGGCCTTATCTCCCTCCACGTCGGACTCGCCTTGAGGGCGTACTCGACCGCCTCGTTCTCGTCGAACGCCTCCCGCATCTTCGGAAGAACGGAAAGGACCTGGTCGACGACCTCCTGCATGTAGGCGCGCACCTCGCCGGGGTCGTTGTAGTACTCGCGCTGGTCCAGCTCGTCCTCCGTCTTGACGTGCCTCGTGGTCTCCTTCGGGGTCGGCCTGTACTTGTCGGCGACGTGGGTTACCTCGTGAATCAGGTGCTTCCAAAGGTCGCGGCCCATGAACCCGACGTCGGCATAGGCGCCGGCCGGGTAGCGCCCGTTGAGCTCGATGACGATGGCCGGCTCGCCCGTTGAGCTCATCCTGCCCGCGCCGCCCCCCGTGACGAAAAACGGGGACGGGGACGGCTTCGAGCGAACGACCACCTGGGTCGGAATCAGGGAGCCGTCGACGCCCCGGACGTCGAAAGGGATTTTCGCCAGGGCCGAAGCCCCCAGGGGCTCATCGGGGTCCTTCCGGCGAACCTTCTTCTCGATGGACCTCGACAAATCCCTCATCAGCCCGCGAAGCGCCGACCTGTCCAGCCTGACCGCGCGGGCCACGCGGGGCGCCGAAGCCTTCTTCACCGCGCCCCACGCCATCGCGTGGCACCTGCCGTCGTCGCGGTGCTTCTCGTAGCACGAGTTGAAGACGTGCATAAACTGTCGGCGTTTCTTTTCCGACAGCTTGGAGGTCCCCCTGACCTTCTCCTTCACTTCTTCAGGCGACTTGTACGGCATCAGATTCCTTTTCCTCTCGAAATCCTGTCCAAGACCGCCTTGACGGCCTGGCCCCAGCCCCTGTTGAGCCTGTTGCCGTGGTAGATGGATATCTTGCCCCCTCTTTCCAGCTCGCCATCGTAGCCGACGAGCTGATACCTCACGGCCTCGCCTTGGCGGTCCTCCTCAATTTTAAACACGGCGTAGCCGCCCTCCTCCGCCAAGACCCTGAACGCACCGCCCTTGTCGTTGAACGCGAGCCCGTTCCGGCGCGCGTAAAGCTCCAACATCCGCCCCAGCTCCCGGGCGGGCGCAAAATCCTTGAATCCCATGACCAACCTGGCCAGAGCGACCAGCCTCCGTGCGATGATTGTCCGGTTGCTCACTACGACTCCTTACAGCAGGCAAAAGGCGATGGGGTATACGAACGGCTCAAAGTGCAGCGCCAGAAACACCGGAACCAGCTCGGGGTGGCCGGCCGCGACGGCGATGCCAGGCAGCACCACGTCCTCGAAAAGCTCCAGGAGGACGGCGACCACCGCCATCTTCCAGCCCTTGGTCAGTGCAATCCTCCAAATCTCCTTGGCGGTCTTGCGGACGTTCAGCTTCTCCCTGACCATGCCGAACACCTTGCGCGCGATTGCCCCAGCGTTCAGCTTCTGGCCGCGCAGCTCCTTCACCTGCCTGATGATGTCGCCGACGCTGTTGCGCAGGCCGACCTTGACGCAGTTCAGGAGGCCCTTCTCGACGCGCTCGGCCGCCTCGTCCCCGGCCGCCGTGCGCACGCCCAGGGCGACCAGCTCGACGTCGCGGGCGAAGGGCGGCGGCATTATCAGGTCCGCCGCGATGAGGAGCTCTCTTGCCAGCGCCGCCTTGTTCATCACAGCACCTCCGTGTCCGCGACCACGCACCGAACCGCCATGAACCTCCTGGCCACGCGCTCGGAAAGCGCCACCCGGGCCGCCGCCTTCGTCTTGGAGCCGGTCAAGCCGACCCAGCTCTCCTTGCCGGCGGGCGTCGAGAACCTCAGCCTGTCCACCTCGACCTCCTCCCCGTCGAACATCCTGCTGAACAGCCTCTGATACCAATAGGGGTCGTCCGGCCGGT
>Ga0180438_10008071_pt1 | contig 13473 bp, 3 predicted proteins | sample SS_ome_12_FD_132455 | JGI IMG/M metagenome (GOLD analysis project Ga0180438, IMG submission 132455) | Hypersaline lake sediment archaeal communities from the Salton Sea, California, USA - SS_3_D_2 metaG | ecosystem: Environmental > Aquatic > Non-marine Saline and Alkaline > Hypersaline >... | reverse complement strand
GGACGCTCTCCCGGATATGCCATAGTGATGGTGCTGCTGCAGAAGGGCGCTGGCAGAAGCGGCGGATAGAACTCCGCTTCCTTGTGCGCATTCGCGGATCGCGTCTACCAGGCCGCTGTCAAGGAAGGACTTGACGATGGGGTTGCGCTCCAGGCAGGCCTGTATGGATGCCGCTGTAAGGCTTCCGACGGGCCCCACGGACAGATTCTCTCCGGCGCGATCATTGCACAGCCAATACCGCCGGTCCATATCCAGCGTAAGGTTAGTTACAGCAACACACGGCCCATACAGCTTCGAGTTAGGCAGTTCCGACCACTCTTCTTCTGCGATGTTCATCCTCTGCCGAAGCACCTGTCCATACGACCCCAAGCTCCCCTTGCAGGTTCCGTTCGCTAACAACGTGGGGGCCAGCTCAGACAAGCTGTGTGCCCGCCCGATCGGGGAAAGCGGCAGATAGCTGATCCTGATTCCCGCTTCAGTATACCTGGCGAAGTGTTCGGAATGGATGTTATACGAGTCGTCCAGGCACCACAGGCTGGCGACCTCGACCTCGAGGACGTTCGTGTCAGCATTGGCTTCAAGCCAACGTGAGAGACTCTCGAGGGCCCGGCTACGGCCTTCGACCCAGGTGTCATCATGCCAGAGATCGACGCTCACGACAACGTGCAGCGGTGCCTGGGTGAGCTCGAAGTAGCGATCAAGCAAGGCGCGGGTGCTATCGTCGTTACGAAAAGCATGTCCATTGGTGACGAACATGGGTGACAGGCCAAGGCGGTTGCTCGTCACCAGTAGATCTGCGAGGGTCTTCTCGCCATCCCGCCACAGACTTGGCTCTCCGCCAGTGTAGGCAACAAAAGGCTGCCCAGCGCCGACAAGCTCGTTCAGACATGACTCAAGTTCGGTGAACGACCAGGGCATCGCGCCCCGCTTTGGCTCGCGGGGCCTGAAGCAGGCTTGACACGACAGGTTGCAGTTGTCAGTGAGAACGACAAGCGCCACGCGCATCCTCCATTGAGCAATCGGGCGAGGAAACCAGAGACGGACACATTCCAGCCCTCATCTTACTGGAGCTCAAGCAGGTCCGGGACCTCACGCATTGCGCCTGTCACCCGTCGGGCCGCTCTGCGGCCTATGTTCGAGCACCATGGCGATCATATTCGGCTCATCCTTCACTCGACCGACTTCCGTGAAGCCACATTTCTGGTAGCATCTTCTGGCGGCCCCGTTCGCCTCGGAGACACTGAGCACGATTCTCTCCAGGCCGAGCTCTCGAAAGCCATACGCACAAGCTGTCGTAACCGCGTCCGAGCCATAGCCGCGGTAACGGTTCTCTGGCCGGAAGACGTGAATGCCGAGCAATGCTTCCTTCCGGTCCGGCAGCTGTCTCTGCAGTATCACATGTCCGATGAGATCCCCGGCTTCTATGCAGAGGCCAAAGAAGAGAGTCGCCTCATCCCTAGTTGCCTTGTAGAAGCAGCGCGCGTCTCGTGCCAATTCGAGATCAGAGTCTCGTCCAGCCAGCAATACTTGGTCTTCCAACACGTGCCTCAGAGATACGCTCGCTCCGTTGAGCGGCGGCCCTGCATAGACAGGCATCGCACTCCTCCGTCGTAGCGGATCAGCCCGCGACGCGATCCTTGCCAAGTGGAAATGAGGGGCGCTGGCGGCACCATCCGTGTGACCCATATTGCTGAGAACCCACGGGTGCGCGGTACTGAACGGAGTCCTCCTCACGATAGCCCCATTTTCTCCATGGTATCCCATTCCTGGATCACCAGCAAGATACCTGGCTGCCCCCTTTCTGCCGCCTCGGGCAGATGCTGGGGGCTGCGCGGACACGTGCGCTGAGAATCAGGGCCTGGATCAGGTGTCTGCGACTCGCCGCAGCTGCGCGCCTGGCGTGGCCTTCTGAGCTGGTTATGGCGGACCGTGGTGATGCGCGCGTCCTCCATAGTCTCACCAGCCAACCACGCGAGAGCGCAGGTCCCGCTCTCCACCTGCCGAAGACGTTCCCGGATGAGTTTCGGAACACTACGGCCGTCCAGAGCGTCTGACGGCAACTGCTGACTCTGACGCTCGCCCTTGACGTAGGGACATCTCTAGGGTACCATTTGTCCCAGGTGTGCCCCGCGCGGGGCGGCAATGTCCCTAACCTAACACAGGAGGCGAGCACTATGCTGCGTACTGCGTTCGCCCGACGTCTTGCGATCATGAGCGGTGTCATCTACGCACTCATGCTGTGGTGCTGCACGGTCCCGGCACTTGCCCAGCAAGGCCCCTGGCCCATGCCCCAGGTACTGCTGGAGGTGCATCCAAACGAACGAGCGCCTGGGGCGCACAACGGCCTGTACATCGGTGGGCCGCCTTGGACCAATCCCGGCATCGGTCCCCAAGGCAGCTACTTCTGGCAGTACTATGTGTTCGCGGGCAGTGAAGTGTTGTGGATACAAGTCTGCGCCCAGTGTTGGGACAAGAACCAGAATCCGTCTGGGGACGATGACAACCTGATGATGGACATCAACGGGATCAGGCCGCCCGACTATGACGGCATCATGAGCGGCAGCGGGTCATGGCAGTGGCGAGGCGACAAGATGTTCGGCAAGCGCCATACGTATCGCTTCTTGTACATAGACCCCCTGGGACCAGGCATATACAAGCATCAGATAAGTATCGGCGCAGACGAAGCGCCGGTCCTGTGGTGGCTGAAGGTCACCGACCTCGAGGAGCAGATGATCTACCCCCTCGACTAGGTTAGGAGCTGACTGTTTCCAGAGGACTCGCCTCGCCAAGGTTGGCGTGGTCGGAAGGGGATACGGCATGAGCGTCGTGTCCCTTTCCTCGTATGACGATTCTGCACAGCCAGACCCGGACCGCATCGCGCGGCCTCAGCGTTGTCGGGGGGCGGTTGCTGTCAGTGTGCGCCCGGTTGCTGATGGGCTCGGCAGGCAGAGCGGGGCGGCGCCGGTCCCAGGCGCCTCCGCAGTTGTGTATTAGCCGCGCCGGATTCCGTGGCAATAGGCTGGTAAGATTGATTCTGTCCACTCATCGCCTCCCGGGGCAGAGCTGGACGAGGAGGAAGGCGGCGATGGTTCGATTTGCCAAGGGAGTGGCGGCCTCATGCGCGATAGCACTCGCGCTGCTTTTCACCGCGAGCGCGGCCCAGGCGCAATCGGACCTGAGCGCCATCTGGGCCGTAGATGATGGTGAGAAGATCTTCCGAGATGACCTCACCAACCCGCTGAAGCTCGCGGGCGAGAGCAACTCGGTCTGGGACGGAGCGACAGTCCGGCTATTCGCGGCGCGCAATGAGATCGTGGCCTTTCAGCTCATCCTCGAGGCCGGACCGGGCGGTGTGCTGGACGTTGACGTCGCAGTCTCCAGTCTCTCCAACGGCATCGACACCATCCCAGGCAGCCATCCACTGCCGCAGCCCAACAACTACGTAGGGATCGGCGTCGAACTCTTCACCGAGCACTATCTGAACGTTACCCAGTACTCCTACAGCGACCCGGGCTGGGGAGGATTCTACACCACCGCGGCGGCCAATCCTCAGATTACGGGCTGGATTCCAGATGCCTTGATCCCATTCTCCGCAGCACAGGGAAAGGGCGGCGCGCCCTTTGACATCGGGGCCAGCCTGAACCAGGGCGTTTGGGTTGACATCTACGTCGGCAAAGGCATGTCCCCGGGGGTGTACACTGGCACGATCCAGATCACCGTGGGAGAGAGTCCTGCGGCGGAGATTCCACTCGAACTGGAGGTGCTGGACCTCACGCTTCCCGACAAGAACCACTATCGCTCGATGGTCTTCTACAGCGATTACTGCATTCGGCCCCGTCACAACCTGTCCTGGGGCTCCGACCTCTGGGAGATGCTCCTGCACTACCATCGAATGGCACATCGTCATCGCATCGAGTTGATCGGCTCGGGGTCGTGGGACGAGCTGACCTACCTCGGGACTACCCTCACAGGCGCGGCCTTCACGCCGGCCAATGGGTATGAGGGTCCGGGGGAGGGAATAGGCAACTCGCTGTTTTCGGTCCACACCTATGGGTGGTCTTTTGGCGACACGGAAGCCGAGTACCGGACCAACTCGGATGCCTGGGTGAGCTGGTTCGACGCGAACGCGCCCTATGTTGAGTACTTCCTCTACCTGATCGATGAACCAGGGCCCGCTATGTACGACTGGATAATCGAACGGGCCGGTTGGATCCACAGCAACCCTGGGCCCGGTCAGCGGCTTCCGGTGCTAATCACGAGATATCCGATCGCCGAGCTGATCGGCTCGATTGACATATGGTGCATGCAGTCTCCGTCATATGATCCATCGGATATAGCCGCGGCCCGGGCACGCGGCGAGAAGGCGTGGGTGTATGCGGGGAACCGGCCGCAGACGCCAATGGACGTGATTGACGAGTATGGTGTCGCGCTTCGGCTGAAGCCGTGGATCGCGCATAAGGATGAGATCAGTCGATGGTTCACGTGGGAGTCCACGCACTGGTATCCGAACAGCAATGAAGTCCCCAATGACCAACCAAAGAACGTGTTTGTGGATCCGGTGACATTCTACGCGGGGTACGACGGCAGCAGGGGAAACGGGGACGGAACGATGTTCTATCCGGGTGAGGACTACGTCTTCCCGGATCAGAACCGCGCCCACCCCGGCCCGATGAGTTCCATTCGGATGAAAATGTACCGCCGCGGCATTCAGGACTATGAGTACATGTGGCTTGCAGAACAGGCGGGCCATGGGCAGGAAGTTGCCGCGCTCCTCAATGACATCCTGCCGCACGTGATGTGGGAGGCGCTCGCCGTGCCCGACTGGTCGAACAGCAACGCTGTCTACGAGGACGCCCGGCATCAGCTCGCCACGATGGCCATGCAGCCGGTCGTTCCGCGAGTCCTCCTCGAAGTCCACCCCAACGAGCGGGCCCCCGGCCAGCACGCCCCCCACTATCTGGGAGGTGACCCCTGGACCCAGCCGACCTCATCCGCGGCGGGCAGCTACTGGTGGAAGCACTACGTGTTCTCCGGCAGCGATGTGCTCTGGATCCAGCTATGCGCGCAGTGCTGGGACAAGAACCAGCACGGCTACGGGGATGACGACAACCTGCTGCTCGAGATAGATGGCGTCAGACCTCCGGACTACGACGGCATCCAGACCGGCACGGGGTCCTGGCAGTGGAGGGGAGACAAGATCTTCGGCAAGCGCCACACCTACCGGTTCCTCCATCTCGCTGGCGCCCCCGGCGTCACGAAGCACCAACTCTCCATCGGAGCGGACGAGTCACCCGTGCTGTGGTGGCTCAAGGTAACCGATCTTGAGCCGGGGGTGATCGAGGCGATCGACTAAACGCGCCAGCGTGAAATCGGAGGGGGGTGCATCGAAAGCGGGGGGCGCTTGCCTGAGTAAAGCGCTCCGAAGCTTGCACCTTTCGTAGTCCCGTCTCGCCAACGAAGCACGGCAGGCGAAGGAGCGCGAAGCCGCCGCCCCGCCGCCTTTCTCATCCCCCCAGACCGCTTGCTCTCTGCCCGACTCCGTGGTACCATTCTTCGAGCATCGCGCCGAGTTATCATGCTGAGTCCCAAGGAGGGCGCTCTCGGGTACCCACAATCCGAAGCGGAGGACCGCCGCGATGACAGTGCGCCGACTGCTTCTCGCTCTCACCCCCCTGCTCATCCTCTGCCTCTCGGCCACCCCAGCCCCTGCCGAAACCGTTGTCGAGGTTTGGCGCAGCCCATTCGGAACCGGAAGGGCAGTCTCTGTGGATTTTTCAGACGGCTCGTGCTGGGCGGCGACCGGTGGCAGCGTGATGCACCTGGCGGCCGACGGCACCATTCTGAGTCAGACCGACGGCTTCTCGTGGCCTTTGTCCGTTTCGGCCAATCCCAGCGATGGTACCTGCTGGGTGACAGACACTTCCGTGAATGACGTGGTCCACCTGGCCCCAGATGGCACTGAGCTGTGGCGGGGAGGGTCCTTCAGCAACCCCCAGTCCCTCTGCGTCAACCCGACAGATGGCTCATGTTGGGTGGCCGACATCCAGTGGGACCAGGTGGTCCACCTGGCCCCAGATGGCACTGAACTATGGCGCGGTGCAGGCTTCGACAACCCCCAGGGCGTTTCCGTGGACCCCACGGACGGCTCCTGCTGGCTGGCAGATTCCTATAACCATCAGATAGTCCACCTGGCCTCGGATGGCGCGGAGCTGTGGAGGGGAGGGGCCCTCAACAACCCTTGGTCTGTCTCCGTCAACCCGACAGATGGCTCCTGCTGGGTGGCGGACTGGGGCCACGATGAAGTGGTGCACCTGGCCTCAGATGGCACTGAGCTGTGGCGGGGAGGGGGGTCCTTCGGCAACCCTAGGTCCGTCTCCGTCAACCCGACAGACGGGTCCTGCTGGGTAGCCGCGGGCGATGTCCTCCATCTGGCCTCAGATGGAACTGAGTTGTGGCGGGCGGTAGACTTCAGCTATCCCGAGTGCGTCTCCGTCAACCCGACGGATGGGTCATGCTCGGTGGCGGATGTGGTCGGTGATGAAGTGGTGCGCCTGGCCTCAGATGGCACCGAGTTGTGGCGGGCAGGAGGCTTCAGCTATCCCCTGTGCGTCTCGGTCGACTCGACGGACGGCTCCTGCTGGGTGGCTGATACCGACAACCATCAGGTGGTCCACCTGGCCTCAGACAGCACTGAGCTGTGGCGGGGAGCGGGATTCAGCGGCCCCGAATCCGTCTCGGTCAACCCGACGGATGGTTCCTGCTGGGTGGCAGATACCGACAACCATCAGGTGGTCCACCTGGCCTCAGACGGCACTGAGCTGTGGCGGGGAGGGGGATTCCTCGGCCCCCGCTCCGTCTCGGTCAACCTGACGGATGGCTCCTGCTGGGTGGCTGATACCGTAAACTACGAGATGGTCCACCTGGCCTCAGATGGCACGGAGGTGTGGCGGGGAGGGATCTACTGCTTCCCCGTGTCCGTCTCGGTCAACCCGACGGACGGCTCCTCCTGGTGGGCTGATTATGGCAACTATGCGGTGGTCCACCTGGCCCCAGATGGCACTGAGCTGTGGCGGGGAGAGGGATTCAGCGACCTTAGGTCCGTCTCCGTCAACCCGACGGACGGCTCCTGCTGGGTGGCGGACACCGGAGAGGTCGTCCACCTGGCCTCGGATGGCACTGAACTGTGGCGAGGGGGAGGTTTCTACGCCGTGTCCGTCTCCGTCAACCCCGCCGACGCCTCCTGCTGGGTGGCCGATGCGAGCGACAGTCAGGTTATGCACCTGGTGCGAGGACAGGCGCTCTCCCTGCACGGAACCGCCGGGTCGGTGAGAGTGAATGGGGCGCTGCGCGCACTGCCGTGGACGGGAGCATTCCCTGCGGGCAGCACGGTTTCCCTGGAGGCCGTCCCCGATCCCTGCTACGAGTTCACCGGCTGGTCGGGTGATCTCGGCGGCGCGGACAACCCGACCACCGTCACGATGGACACGGACAAGAACATCACAGCCGAATTCGCTCTCACCGGGCCCTATGCACTGGACCTCGCAGCTGTTGGCAGTGGGAGCGTGGAAGTCAATGGGGTGCCGCACGCGCTTCCCTGGTCCGGCGACTTCGCTTGTGGCGCGACCGTCACCCTCAGCGCCATACCAGGCCTGTGCTACGAGTTCGCGACCTGGTCCGGCAACCTCTCCGGGTCCGAAAACCCCACCATGGTCACCATGGACGGACACAAGAGCGTGGCCGCCGAGTTCTCTCCTCTCGGGAGCGTGACGCTGAGTCTCGCCGCGACGGGTAGCGGGAGCATTGATGTGGACGGTGCTCAACCGCCTCTGCCTTGGGCCGACGTCTATGTGTGCGCCACGGCCGTCACGCTTCAAGCCCTACCAGACAGCGGCTGGAACTTCGTCAACTGGTCGGGCAGCCTCAGCGGGTGCGAGAACCCGGTCGCGCTGGCCGTGGACGCGGACAAGAGTATCACCGCAAACTTCACTGACGCGGCCCATACGTTCTCAGTGACCGCGACCTGTGACCCCGCCACCGTGGCTTCGTCGGCGAGCACCGGCTGTACTGCTAGCTTCTCCGACAGCTACGGCCACTCCGTCACCTCCTGGTCCTGGGACGACGGCGGCGCGGGCAACAACTTCACCCCCTCCCCCGATGTGCAGAATCCGACCTACACCGCGCCCGCCAACACCACCGACTCCAACCTCATCGTTACGCTCGCGGTGAACGCCACCTGCGACGGCCCGGAGCCACTTGGCGACAGCGATTCGACGAGCCTCACCGTCGAGCCGGTCGCCCACACCTTCGAAGTTCACGCCTCCGCCGCCCCCTCCATCGTCGAGTCCGGCGGGACAACTTCTCTCACCGGCAACTACTCCGACAGCCGATCGGGCCACTCGGTGGCATCCTGGTCCTGGGACGACGGCGGCGCGGGCGGCGCCTTTGACCCCTCCGCTGATGTGCAGAACCCCACCTACACCGCGCCCGCGAACCCGACCGAAGAGAACCTGATTGTCACTCTCACCGTGAGCGCCACCTGCGACGGACCAGAACCACTTGGCGACAGCGACTCCACCACCCTCATCGTCCTGCCCAGCGGGATCGGGCTCGGCTGCCCGAGACCGCCGGACGGCGACGGCGCGGCCCATTGGATGACCGCGACCGACGATCCGCTGACCCCGGAGCCGGATGGCTATGGCGACTACAGCACTGAGCACTTCAGCGGAACCATGCTCGACATGGCCCAGTCAGACAACGTCTACTACGTCACCCAGAGGACCGAATTGCCGTTCACATACTGGTGCGAGGGCTACGGCCACTCGCTGGTGTGGCACGACGTGCCACTGGACGCGCTGGCACTCGTAGTAGAGGTCGAGTTCCACGTCGAGTCAGGAGAGGTCCCGTGCTGCGAGTCCTGGGGTTCTGACCCGCCCGAGTATGGTTGGGGCCTTTACATCATGGATGTCAATGACCCCCGGTACGTCATTGAGAATGTGGGCTTGGGCTGGGGCGCCGAAGGCGACGTCTGCCGGGACTCTGGGGGCTTCACCAACGGGTCTATGGCGGAGACCGACCAGACCTATGTGTGGACCACGACGAACGTAAGCGACTTCGTATCGCCGGAAGGCGATGTCGTCATCCACTGGTGCGGCGGCGGCTACGAGTTCCTGCGTGTGGACAAGTGCACGCTTACGGTCGCACCCTCTGAGCTGCACACCCTCACGCTCACCGCCGCCGGCAGTGGCACCATAGCTGTGGACGGCGTGCCCCAGACTCTCCCCTGGTCAGACCTCTTCGGCTGCCACGCGCCCGTCATCCTCGAAGCCCTCCCCGACGCCGGCTGGGGCTTCCTCAACTGGTCCGGTGACCTCAGTGGATACCAGAATCCCACGACCATCAGCGTGGAGGCCGACAAGAGCATCACCGCCAACTTCACCGATGCGCCTCACACCTTCTCAGTCACGGCCTCCTGTGACCCCAGCACCGTGCGGTCGTCAGAGACGACCGCCTGCACCGCCACCTTCTCCGACAGCTACGGCCACGACGCCACCTGCTCCTGGGACGACGGCGGCGCAGGCGGCAGCTTCAGCCCCTCCGCCGAGGTCCAGAACCCAACCTACACTGCCCCCGAGAACGCCACTGACGACGATCTGCCCGTAACCCTGACCGTCTCGGCCACCTGCGATGGCCCAGTGCCCCTGCCCGACACCGATTCCACTACCCTTACCGTGCATCACCAATTCAGCGTGACTGCCTCTGCTTCGCGTTCTTCGCTTCCCTCAGACGGCGGCACTGTCTGGCTCACCGCGAACTACGCGGACAACGCCGGACACGGTGTCGCCTCCTGGTCCTGGGACGACTCAGGAGCAGGCGGCATCTTCAGCCCGTCTGCCGATCTCCAGGTCGTCGCCTATGAAGCGCCTCCCAACCTAACCGCCAGCCCAGTGGAGATAACGCTGACGGTGTCCGGCACCTGCGACGGACCTTCTCCTCTTGCCGACAGCGACTCTGTGATCCTCACGGTGCAGCCCGAGCAGCACGAGTTCACCGTCTATGTCTCCCCAGAGGCCGACACAGCCTATTCAGGTGGGGTCACGTCGTTCTGCGCCTCCTGTTTCGACACCGAGGGCCACGGTGTGGCCTCCTTCTCCTGGGATGACGCCGGCGCCGGCGGCACCTTCATCCCCTCCGCCGACATCCAGAATCCCACCTACGTTGCCCCCGACAATATAAGTGGCAGCGACCTCATCGTCACGCTGACCGTAACCGCCACCTGTGACGGGCCTTCCCCTCTTGGCGACAGCGAATCCGCAATCCTGACGGTTCGCTCCGAGTCGGCCGAGGCATTCATGGAGGCCTGGCGCAGCCCGTTCGGCACCCCGCGCTGGCTCTCCATGAACCCCAGCGATGGCTCCTGCTGGGCCGCAACAGGCTCCAGCGTCATGCACCTCGCGGCCGACGGTACTGTCCTCAGTCAGACCAACGGGTTCTCCAACCCCTACTCGGTCTCTGTCAACTCGATCGACGGTTCCTGTTGGGTCGCCGACAGTTACCACTACCAAGTCGTCCACCTCGCTGAAGACGGCGCCGAGATCTGGCGAGGCGGGGGATTCTGGTGGCCCTGGTCGGTCTCCGTGGACTCCGCGGACGGCTCCTGCTGGGTTGCCGACACAGTTCAAGTGGTGCATCTGGCCGCCGACGGTACTGAGCTCTGGCGCAGCGGCCCGGGCGAGATATGCTGCGCCGCTTCGGTCGCGGCAAACCCCACAGACCACTCCTGCTGGGTGACCGATGCCTTCATGAACCTGGAGGTGGTACACCTGGCCGCCGACGGCACCACGCTGTGGCGAGGTGGTGGCTTCTATATGCCCGAAACCGTGTCCGTCAACCCCACCGACGGCTCCTGCTGGGTCGCCGACGGCGCCTACGTGGTGCACCTCGCCGCCGACGGGACTGAGATATGGCGAAGCCCCAGTGGCCTCACTTGCTGCGCCGAGACCGTTGCAGTGAATACCACAGATGGCTCGTGCTGGGTCACCGGCACGGTTGACGGCGAAGTGGTGCACTTGGCTGAGGACGGGACCGAGCTCTGGCGCGGGACGGGTATCGGCCGGCCCTGGTCTGTGTCGGCCGACCCGACCGATGGCTCCTGCTGCGTGGGCGACTTCGGTCGACGCGAAATCGTGCGCCTGGCCGAGGACGGCACTGAGAGCTGGCGACAGGGCTACTTCTCCGACCCCATCTCGGTTTCTGTCAACACCGCAGACGCTTCCTGCTGGGCGGCCGATCGGGGAATCTTCCTCGGCTGGGATATATGTTTCGCCGAAGGACCTCGCGTTGCGCACTTCGCCCCGGATGGCACCGAACTCTGGCGAAGCGACTTGTTCTGCGCTCCTCACTGCGTCTCTGTCAACTCCACAGACAACTCCTGCTGGGTCGGAGATGCCCCCGTGGTCCACCTCGCTGAGGACGGCACCACGCTCTGGGAGGGAGAAGGCTCCTGGCAAGTGGTCGTCGGCCCCGACGGCTCCTGGTGGATGGGTGACTGGTCTGAAGAGGCAGTCATCCACTTCTCCGCCGGCGGCACCGAGCTCTGTCGAGCTACAGGGTGCGTTGAGCCTTGGTCCTTGTCAGTCAACTCCAGCGATGGCACCTGTTGGGTGGTGGATGGTGACCAAGTCGTCCATCTTGATTCCGACTGCACCGAACTCTGGCGCGGCGGCGCCTTCTATCAGCCCGTGTCGGTCTCCGTCAACCCCACCGACGGCTCCTGCTGGGTGGCAGACCAGGGGAACTGGGAGGAGGTCCCTGATGTGTACACGGGGTACATGGGGGCGGCCGTGGTCCACCTCGCCGAAGACGGCACTGAACTCTGGAGAGGCGAGACCTTCGAGGGCCCGCGTTCGGTTTCCGTCGACCCCGACGACCATTCCTGTTGGGTGGCTGACAGCGGCAACCGCCCCTCGGATTGGTGGTTCTCGCACACGACTGGCACCGCCAACAGCCAGGTCGTGCACCTCGCTGAGGATGGCACTGAGCTCTGGAGAGGTGAGGCCTTTTCCACTCCCCGCTCGCTCTGTGCCAGCCCCGCCGATGACTCCTGCTGGGTGGCCGACACCGACAACGCGCAGGTCGTCCACCTCGCGGCCGGCCACGCGCTTTCCCTGATCGGCAGCAACGGCTGCGTGACTGTCAACGGCACTACACGCGCGCTTCCATGGTCAGGCGTCTTCTCGGTCAGTGCCACCCTCACCCTCGAGGCCGTCCCCGACAGCGGCTGGCTCTTCTCCCACTGGTCGGGAGATCTGACAGGCAGCACGAACCCAGACACCATCACCATGGACAGTGACAAGAACATCACCGCCAACTTCATCCTTCACACCTTTGAGGTCACTGCCAACGCACCTGTGCCGGATACCGTCGGGTCTGGCGGCTCCGCCAACCTCTCCGCCACCTTCTCCGACAGCGGCGGCCACGACGTTGCCTCCTGGTCCTGGGATGATGGCGGGGCGGGCGGGAGCTTCAGCCCCTCGGCTGATTTGCAGAACCCGACCTACAACGCCCCAGTCAACACCACCGACTCGAATCTCAACGTCACGCTTACGGTGAACGCCACCTGTGACGGCCCAGAGCCACTCGGAGACAGCGACTCCACGAGTCTCACAGTAGAGCCGGTGGTTCACACGGTGACGGTGACGGCGAATCCACCGAATCCCGACACTGTCGCTTCCGGCGGGAGCGCCAACCTGTCGGCCAGCTTCTCGGACACCAGACCAGGCCACTCAACGGCCTCCTGGGGCTGGGATGATGGAGGCGCTGGGGGCAGGTTCAGCCCGTCGGCGACTGTGCAGAATCCGACCTACACCGCGCCGGCGAACACTACCGACTCGAATGTGATCGTCACCCTCACAGTGAACGCCACCTGTGACGGCCCGGAGCCACTGGGCGACAGCGACTCCACCACCCTCAACGTGCAGCCCGTGGCGCATAGTCTTGAGGTGTACGCCTCCGCGAATCCGGACACAGTGGCATCCGGCGGGAGTGCTTCTCTATCTGCTGACTTCTCCGACAGCAGGAGCGGGCACTCAATTGCTTCATGGTCCTGGGATGATGCTGGAGCAGGCGGGACCTTCAGCCCCTCGGCTGATGCGCAGAATCCGAGCTACACCGCGCCGGAGAACAGCGGCGACACAGATGTCTTCGTAACACTCACGGTACATGCCACCTGTGACGGCCCCCAGCCGCTTGAGGCAAGCGATTTCGTTGACCTCACGGTCCAGTCGTCACTAATCCCGGTCCCCCAAGTCCTCCTCGACGTCCACCCCAACGAGCGGGCCCCCGGCCAGTACGACCCCCAGTTCCTGGGGTGGGACCCCTGGACCCAGCCGACCTCATCCGCGGCGGGCAGCTACTGGTGGAAGCACTACGTGTTCTCCGGCAGCGATGTGCTCTGGATCCAGCTATGCGCGCAGT
>Ga0180438_10008070_pt1 | contig 13474 bp, 10 predicted proteins | sample SS_ome_12_FD_132455 | JGI IMG/M metagenome (GOLD analysis project Ga0180438, IMG submission 132455) | Hypersaline lake sediment archaeal communities from the Salton Sea, California, USA - SS_3_D_2 metaG | ecosystem: Environmental > Aquatic > Non-marine Saline and Alkaline > Hypersaline >... | reverse complement strand
CTGCTGGCGACCAATCACAGGACATACTCCGTGAAGCTGGAGCAGAGCAGGATCGAAAAGGCCCTGGGAGGTGAAAGAATAACCAACGTCAACGTCGTGCAGCCAGCAAGCTTCGTCGCAAAGCCCGTCACCCCGAACAAGACCATGCTGCTGGCAATAGGAATGGTCGCCGCGGTGTTGCTGGGGTATAGCATTGCGGCGCTGGCGGAGTGCTTGGAGCGCCGGGAAGAAACGCCGAAGGAGGAGATGGAACGGCGGATTTCCTTGACGGTGCCGGTTCCTGTCTCTAAAGCCAGCCAGCGGCACGCCGCTCCTGATTTGGCAAGATCGGAGCGAAGATGGGAAGTTGCCCCTGCGAGCAACTCGCCCGCATATGCCGGGAGCGAAGCAGGGACCTCTCAAGAATGAGGATGGCTTTCGATCGCGGTCTCCAGTTCGTTTGTCATAGATGACGGCAAGGCTATGGCCTCCGCGAGAATCGTCGCCCTTTTGAAGTCTTTGACTCGGCTCGGGCAGGTCACAGGCTTGCGGACCTGGAACGGGTCGGAACGGCTGTATGCCAGCGAGCACATGGCTCGCGTGCTCGAGCGTGAGCGCGCGAGGACGGATCGCAGCGGGGAGGGCTTTTCGCTACTGGTGCTGACGTCCGACAACTGCCGGGAAAGGCGCGATGCTTTGCAGTATACGGGGAGGATGCTGAAAAAACGCTTGCGATTGACCGACGAGGCGGGGTGGCTGGACCGTGATCGCCTCGGGGTAGTGCTGCCTGCGACGCCGCCGAGCGGCGCTCTGAAACTAAGCGAAGAGATTTGCCTGAACGCCCGGCGAGACGGATATGTCCTCGTGTGCAAGACCTACTATTATCCCTCAGATCTCTTACCGGATGAGGCCCCCAGGGAGGGCGCGAGAGAAGTGCCGGCCGTGGCGGGAACGCCGGCGCGGCCGATGGAGCCTCTGTTTGTGCAAGGCTTGCCCGCCTGGAAGCGATGCCTGGACCTGACCGGAGCGATCAGCGGGATTATCTTCCTGCTGCCCGTGTTCACGGTGGCCGCGCTGGCCATCAAGGTCTCGTCGCAGGGGCCGGTGTTTTTCAAGCAGCGACGCAGCGGACTTGGAGGCAAGCCGTTTGTGATGTACAAGTTCCGTTCGATGGTTGCGGACGCCGAGGCCAGGAAAGAGGACCTGCTCCACCTGAACGAACAGGACGGACCGGCCTTCAAGATTCAACGCGATCCCCGCGTCACGTCCGTCGGGCGGTTTCTTCGCGGTACCAGCATCGACGAACTGCCGCAGCTATGGAATGTGGTCCGCGGAGAAATGTCTCTGGTGGGCCCCCGCCCGCTGCCTTGCAGCGAGACGGCGGGCTGCGATGCGTGGGAACGGCGACGCCTGGACGTGACTCCCGGAATCACCTGCATCTGGCAACTGAAGGGCCGCTCCAGGGTTCCATTTAAGGAATGGATGCGGATGGACATGCAGTATATCCGCTCGCGGTCGTTGGGATGCGATGTCAAGCTTCTACTGTGCACGGTAGCGGCCGTTCTGTTCGGCGGAAAGTCGGCAGACTTACCGCACAGATCGTCCCTCGGCTCGCCCGCAGCGGGTAGCTGAAGCAGGACTGGATGCTTATTTCACAAGGACTTGTGGTCTGGGTGGAAAAGGAACCGACACGATGGAAATCAACGTGATTTCCGCCAGGGACCTGACGGGCGAACAGACAGCGTGCTGGTCGCGCCTGCAAGAGGCCGACACTGCTCTGAAAAGCCCCTTCTTCCGGCCCGAATACACGCGGGCTGTTGCTGCGCATTGCGAAGGCGTGGAAGTGGCGGTTCTGGAGGAGGAAAGCGAAATCGTCGGTTTCTTCTCCTATCAGCGCGACGGGCGAAACTCCGCCGGACCGGTCGGAGGGCGACTGTCCGACTTCCAGGGCTTGGTGTCGCGCAAAGGGCTCACGTTCAGTGCCGAACAGTTGATCCACCGGTGCCGACTCACGGCATGGCATTTCGATCGCCTGCTCGCCTCGCAGGAGCCGTTTCAGCCGCATCACGGCGTCGTTGCCGACTCGCTCTACATCGATCTCTCCAGCGGCTTTGAAGCATACAAAGCGGAGCAGCGAAAGAGAGGGTCTCAGGCAATCAAGAAGACGCAGCAGAAAGCGCGCAAGGCGGCTCGCGAACTGGCCGGACCGGTTCGCTTTGTGCCACATACGTCGGATAGTCGCGTCTTCGCCAAGCTGATCGACTGGAAAGTTGAGCAGTACCGCCGTCTCAAGGACATGAACTACCTCGCGCCGGAGTGGACGAAGTCGCTGTTGAAGGCAATGGTCAGCACGCAGAGCGAGGCCTTCGGGGGAATGCTTTCGGCGCTGTACTTCGGCGATCGCCTGGCGGCGGTCCACCTGGGGTTGCGTTCCCACGAAGTGCTGCATGCATGGTTCCCCACCTATGATCCGGACCTTTCCCAGTATTCGCCCGGTTTGATCCTGTGGATCGAGCTCATGCAGGCATGCGAGGCTTTGAACATTCGTCGCATCGATTTGGGCACCGGCGACCAGCGGTTCAAGACCAGCTTCATGTCGGGGACGGAGCGCGTGGCCGAGGGTTCCATCGACTCGAGGCGGCTGAACGGATCGCTCAAGCGGCATTGGCTCCACACCCGCCAGTGGATCCGTGCGACCCCGCTGCGTGCGCCGGCGCGCGTCCCGGCGCGAATGCTGCGGCGGATTCAGGCATGGCTCGCGACTCGTTGAATAGGCACGTTGCTGCACCCAGAGACTCCTCATCTGAAGCCGTGTTCCGTCAATCTAAAATGGGCTGCCGCGCACCCGACAAACCGCCCGTCCGGCGATTCGTCGAGGACCTGGGCATGAGGGTTGCCGGCCGGGCCGGGGTTGGATTGAATCGGCTGCTGGGCAGCCGCATCGGCGGAGCTTTGGGGATCCTGACGTACCACCGGATCTCGCCCAACGTCCCCGGCCTTCCGAAACCGCCCCATAATGTCCCGCCCGGACGACTCCGCCAGCAACTTGCCGGTCTCCTCGAGCGCGGATTCACCGTTTGGCCGCTCAGCAGGATCCTCGATTGCCGCGCGCAGGGCGCCGCGATTCCTCCGCGGACAGTCGTCGTCACTTTCGACGACGGTTTCCAAAGCGTGTATGCCAACGCCTGGCCGATCCTGCGGGAATTGCAGGTGCCAGCAACGCTCTTCCTCAGCACCGCGTTTCTCGACAGCGACGACGCGTTCTGGTTTGACAGTTGGGGCAAGGCCTATTGCGATCGGCTGCCGTCGGAGACGTACCGTCCGCTGACCTCGGCCCAGGCCGAGGAGATGGCTCGCGAGGGGCTCGTCGAGTTGGGCGCTCACACGCACACGCACGAAGACTTTCGCCACCGGCCGGAGGATTTTCGCAAGGATTTGCAGGTTTCCGTGGATATGGTGCGGTCACGGTTCGGGCTGCAAGACGTCAGCTTCGCTTTCCCGTTCGGCAGCACCCATCATGGTTTTGCCGGCGACGAGCTCGTGGCGACCGCCAAGCAGACCGGCGTGGTCTGCGGCTTGACGACGGAGAGCGTGGTCGTTGATATCCAAAGCGACCCGTTTTGCTGGGGCCGATTCACGGCCTTTCCGTGGGACACCGCCGAAACGCTCAGTGCCAAGCTCCAGGGCTGGTACAGTTGGGCTCCCAAGTTACGGCGGCGAATTGCCGCAGCACTGCCCGAAGTCAGCCATCGTGTCGCCGGTCGATCGACAGGCGTCGCTTCAGACCCCGACTGTGATTGTGTCTCAGAGGATTCGTAACGTGAGCCGGTCGCTTGCAGAATTGACGGTACCCGGGATCGGCGAAGACTGCGCCTCACCGCGTGCCCGACTGCTGTTGGTGGCGTTCGCGTGCCGTCCCGGGTTTGGGTCGGAGCCCGGCGTCGGCTGGAACCGGGCGCTGCTGGCCGCCCGGGACTACGACTGCTACGTGCTTTGTGACGAGCACCTCAACGGCGCCGCGATCCGCCGACACCTGGAAAGGCACGGCCGCATTGCCGGTCTCGCGTTCATCTTCGTGCCCAGCGGTCGCCTGGAGCGGTTTGTGAGACGCCTGCCGGGCGTCTGCTTCGCCGCATACAACCTGTGGCAACGTCGGGCGTTTCGCATCGCCCGGCAACTGCACGAGCGCCTGCATTTCGATCTGACGCACCAGGTGAACCTGTGCACTTTCAGAGAGCCGGGCTATCTGTGGAAACTGGACGTTCCTTTTGTCTGGGGGCCCTTCGGCGGCACACAGGAGTATCCCTGGCGTTTCCTGGCTGAGGCAGGTCTTTCCGGTGCGGTCTCCGAGGGCTTGCGGAACCTGGGAAACAAAGTGCAACTGCTATTCAATTTGCGCATGCGTCGTGCTGCCAACAGGGCGGCGGCGTTGTTGACCGCGAACTCCACAAATCAAAGAGACATAGAACGCGCGTGCCGGCGAAAACCCACGCTGATGCTGGAAGCAGGCGTGTTGCGAGTGGCGACCTCCCCGCGACCGCATCGAAAGCACCACGGCCCGTTGCGGATTCTGTGGTCTGGCGATCTTCGCGCGTGCAAGGCCTTGTCACTCTTGATCAAGGCCCTGGCCAAGCTGCCGGGCGACGTGCCGTACGAGCTGCAAATCCTGGGAGACGGGCCGCTGAAGAGCCGCTGGCAGCGTCTGGCCCGGCGGATGGGCGTCGAAGCCCGCGCGACGTGGATGGGGCGCCTCCCCCATGAGGAGGCGATTCGCCAGTACAACTGGAGCGATCTGTTCGTGTTCACGAGCCTCCGTGATACGTCGGGCACGGTGGTGTTGGAGGCAATGGCCGCGGGCGTGCCCGTGGTTTGTCTGGATCATCAAGGGATGCACGACGTGGTGAACGACGCTTGCGGCATCAAAGTGCCCGTCACCTCAACTCCAGAGGTGATCGAGCAACTCAGCCGGGCGATCGCCGGCCTGGCCCGCGACAGGATCAGGCTGGAATTGCTCCGTGAGGGTGCACTCAAGCGTGTTCGTGAGTATTCGTGGGCGCAACAGGGGGAAGCGATGGCCGCCGTTTATCGCCGCATCTTGGCAGATGCCGGCAAGGTGAGCCGCGTCTGCCATGACGCCTCGACGTCCCAAATCGTCACGCCTACCGGAACGTAAGATGAGCAAGAATCGTATCGTGTACGTGGCGGAGCTTGGAAAACGGGCCGCCGGCCTGGCGGCTGTGGGCTTGAACAGGGTGTTCGGCAACCGTGCCGTCGGAACCTTGGGAATTCTCGCCTACCATCGCGCTGTGATGCCTGTTCCAGGCTTGCCCAAACCTACCATCAATGTTCCTCCCAAGCAGTTCCGCGAACAACTCGTCGGTCTACTGGATCGGGGGTTTCAAGTCTGGCCGCTCCGTCATGCCCTTCAACATCATGCCCGAAAGCAGCCGATTCCGCCGCGGACGGTCGTGTTGACGTTTGACGACGCCTACGAATCCGTCTACCTCAATGCCTGGCCGATTCTTAGAGAGCTGCGGCTGCCGGCCACGGTGTTCGTGAGCACCGCCTATCTCGACGACGACCGGCCGTTCCCGTTTGACCCTTGGGGCGTGGCCTACGAGCACGAAGCGCCCGCTGAAACCTATCGGCCACTCCGTTCAAATCAATGCCGAGAGATGGCCGCCGGAGGGTTGATTGAGTTGGGGGTCCATACCCACACGCACCAGGACTTCTGCGGCCGGCCGGACGCATTTCAACGGGATTTGCAGAGGTCGGTGGATGTGCTGCAGTCGCGTTTCGGAGTGAGCGAAGTCACGTTTGCCTTTCCTTTCGGCAGACGCGGCCGAGAGTTCCCCGTCGGGGAACTGGAGGCAGCCGCCCGGCGAACCACGGTGCTCTGCGGATTAACCACCGAGGACGTGCCCGTCGGCCCGAACTGCGATCCCTTTCGATGGGGGCGATTCAACGTCTATGACTGGGACACCAGGCAAACGCTCGCCGCCAAGTTGGAGGGATGGTACGGTTGGGCTCCCAAGCTCTACGATTGGGCCGCGTGTGCCCTTCACTCCTTTGCGGGCAGCCGCGGTGTGCCGAATCGTGGGTGTCGCCGGGTCGCTTTCCGAAAGAGGCGTGAATGTGGTCCGGTCAGTTCCGCGCCGTGGAGCTCACGATAATGGCAGCCCACGACACAGAGAGTGGTGCGACGTCCGTCGCCAGGACACGGACGGGCACCTTGGTGGCGTGGTCGTGTGCGCTGTTCGATGCTCACGCACGCGATGGCGTCCTCGCCTTGGTGGATCAGGCGCTTTTCAGTGGCACGAGTTTCCTGACGACCATCATCGTGGGGCGGATGAGCACCAGGCACGACCTGGGAACTTACTCGCTGGGATTCTCGATCATCATGATCGTGATCTGCATAGAGAACGCGTTGATTGCTTCGCCGTACACCGTCTACGTCCAGCGCCTGCAGGGAAGACACCGAGGTGAATATTCCGGCAGTGTTCTGGTCCACTGCCTGATGTTGTCGGGCTTGGCCGTGATCTTCTTGGCGCTGTCCGCCTGCGTGCTGTCCTTGGGGATCGGCCCGCCGGGGCTCGGACCGGTGGTCTGGGCGCTGGCCAGCGTGATTCCTTTCCGCCTGGTGCGGCAGTTCGCGCGGGAGTTCACGTTTGCACACCTCAATCTCGTGAGGGTCCTGCTCCTTGACGCGTTGGTGGCGGCCGTTCAACTCGGCGGCATCTGCTACCTTGCCTTCAGCGGCCGGTTGTCGGCGGTCTCCGCGCACGTGATGGTAGGGCTGGCCTGTGCCGCGGGCGCTGCGGTCTGGTTTGCCTTCGCGCGCCCCGATTTCGCGTTTCGATGGGCGCGAGTGGCGAAGGCATTTTGGAGGGACTGGGTCTTCGGCCGATGGGTCCTTGCCAGCCAGATGAGCCTGGTGCTTCACTCCAGCGTGATGTACTGGGTGCTGGCGTTGCGGCTGGGAATTGCCGCCACCGGCGTGCTGGCGGCTTGCGACACGGTGGTGGCCTTGTCGAATCCGTTCATTTTGGGAATGAACAACTATCTTGGCCCGCGGATTGCCCGGGCGTTCGCCGAGGGGGGGCGCCCCCGAATTCGCCGCGTGGTCGTGAATTCCGCCTTGTTCCTGGCGGGCGTGATGGCCGCCGGGTGCGTGTTCGTCGCGTTGTTTGGAGGCAGACTCGTGTGCCTGCTGTATGGCGAGGAGTATGCCGGTCACGAGCAGACGGTCACCGTGTTGGCGCTGGCCGTCTTCACGTCCGTACTGGCGCAAGCGCCAAGCCTGGGCCTGTTGGCCATGGAGCGATCCGACGTCGCGTTCAGACTGCGGCTGCTTGGCCTGAGCGTGACGACGCTGGCGGGCTTCTGCCTTGTGCGGCCGTTCGGAGTCGACGGTGCGGCCTACGCGCTTCTGGGAGGTCACTTGACCACCGCGATCGTTACCTGCTTCGCCTACCGAAAAGTCGTCATGGCCGAGCCCGGCAGAACAGGCCCCGCCCCCGACGTGCCCTTGACCGTTTCCTTTGACTGCACGTTCCAGACGAGCAACCAGTGAGAACCGTGAGCCGTTTCCAGGTGCGAAAATGAATACCATGACAGCTTCCAGTCCGCGTCGTGAGATGAACTGGGCAAATGCCCTGGTGGCATTTCTCGTGTTGGGGAACCTGTCGATGACCCGCTCCTTTGCCCACATCGGCTACGCGCCGGTCTACGTGGGCGAGGCGTCCCTGCTGGCACTTCTGCTGTCTCAGCGCGGGGCGGTGGTCTGGTCCTGGTTCAATGCGACGTTCCGGCCCAATCTCCTTTCCGGTGTGGCGTGGTGCTTGTTTATCTCCGCCGGCTACGGGCTGATGGAGTCGATTCGCGGCATCGCCTACGGCTACGGTTGCACCGCGGTGCTACAGAACGTTGTGCTTCATGTCTATCCCCTTTTCTTCTTCGTGGGCGTTGGGGTGGGCGTGCGAAACGCCGAGTTCTTGCCCCGGCTGATCCGCGCGTTGGCCTGGTGGCATGGCATCTACGGCGTCATGTATATCTTCGTGCTTGGTCAGTACGAGACACCGGACGACATCATGCTCAACACGGTCGCCTGGTTTGGGCAGCCGCATGGGGCTGGTGTGTGCTTGATAGCACTCGTGGCGTTGAAGGAGGATCTCCGCCGGGTCTGGCTGCCCGTGCTGTTGAACGTTGTGGTTCTCTTAGGAATGCAGATGCGCGCCGCATGGCTTTCACTGATCGTAGCGATGTTGATGTGGGGGTACCTGACCGGGCGTTTGCGGCAGCTCCTCAGGCTTGGCGCGGTCGTTGTCGCAGTGTTTGCGGTGGCCGCTGTGACCGACCTTCACTACTCGGCACCAGCCTGCCGGGGCGGCGACATCTCTGCCCGACACATCCTCGGTCGCGCCGTGGCCGCGGTGGATGAAAGGGCCGCCGAGCTGCTTACCGGCAGTGTTGACGATGCCAAGACGTACCACGGCAACGTGAATTGGCGGACTGCATGGTGGTGGGCGATCTACAAGAAAGTACACCACACGCCGCTTCAAGCGGCGTTCGGACTCGGATACGGCTATCCGATCTGGGGCCTGCACCCTCTCGACGATCTGGTCACTCCCGTGCGTACGCCGCACAACAGCTACATGTACGCTTTGGGCTACACCGGCTGGGTTGGCCTGACGATCTTCTGTGCCCTGCAGCTCGCTCTGGCCAGGCTGCTCTGGCTGGTCTACCAGCGAACCGGCCAGACGTTCGGACTGTGTCTCTGGGGGATGGCTGCGGTCTGGGCGTGTTTCGACGGCTTCTTTGAAACGCCGTTCAGTGCAATCGCGCTCTACCTGCTGCTCGGCCTGGCCGCGGCGCCCGCCTTGCGGAGCACACCATGTGCGAATCCAGACACGGGGCAATTTTCCGCGTTGTCGGTCACCATGCTCGGGGAACCAGGATCGGATGAATGAGAGTCCTCCTCTGTCACAACTACTACCAGCAGCCGGGCGGTGAGGACGAGTGCTTCCATGATGAGAGCCGCCTGCTGGAATCGAACGGCCACGAGGTGGTGCGTTTCACCTTGCACAACGACGCCATCACCCGGATGAAACCCTGGACCACTGCGTTCCGGACGATTTGGAGCAGGCAGACTTATGCCGATCTGCGAGAAATAATCCGGCAAGAGCGACCCAACGTCATGCACTGCACAAATACCTTTCCCTTGATCTCGCCGGCGGCCTATTATGCCGCCCGATCGGAAGGGATACCCGTCGTGCAGTCGTTGCACAACTACCGCTTGTTCTGCTGCAACGTGCTTCTCCTGCGCGATGGCCACGTCTGTGAGGACTGCATGGGAAAGTGGATTTCCTGGCCCGGGGTGCTGCATGCCTGCTACCGGCAAAGCAGGGCAGCCAGCGCCGTCGTGGTCGCGCTCGAGAGCATTCATCGACTGGCGAGAACGTGGACCAGAGCGGTGGACGTTTACGTCGCACTGTCCGAGTTTTCGCGGCGGAAGTTTGTGGCAGGAGGGCTGCCCGAGAAGAAAATCATAGTGAAGCCGAATTTTGTGCACCCCGATCCGGGGCCCGGCAACGGCAGCGGCGGATACGCCGTGTTCGTCGGCCGCCTCTCGCCGGAGAAGGGGATCGACACGCTCATCGAGGCGTGGGACCGTTTGAAGGATCCGGTGCCACTGAGAATCGTCGGTGCCGGACCGCTGGACGGACGAGTCAAGGCAGCCGCCCGCCGAAACCCGAACATCCGATGGCTGGGCCGCCGGCCGATCGACGAAGTCCTCTCGATCGTCGGCGACGCTGCTTGCCTGCTGATGCCCTCGATCTGTTACGAACACTTTCCCAGAACGATCGTTGAGGCGTTTGCCAAAGGGACGCCGGCGATCGCCTCCAGAATGGGTGCCATGGCCGAACTCTTGAAAGACGGCCACACCGGACTGCTGTTTGCACCCGCCGATTGCGGCGACCTCGCATCTAAGGTCCGGCGACTATACGCCAATCCACCCGCGCTTGCCACGATGCGCGCCAACGCTCGTCGCGAATACGAGCGGAAGTACACAGCCGAGATCAACCACCGGGTGTTGACGGCGATTTACGCCCGGGCCCTCGAATTTCAGGCCAAGGGGGTGGAACGCGCTTCTTTGCGCGGATTTGCGGGAGAGCGAAGCAGATTGCCTGCCGCCGTCGCCGGCGGGTCGCATGTGTTCCAACGGCCGTCGGCAATGACCGCTATCAGCAAGGAGACCCAAGGATGAGCATTGCAGTGATCACCGGATCGGCCGGCCTGATCGGATCGGAGGCAAGTCGCTACTTTGCGGGGCAAGGCATGGATGTGGTGGGAATCGACAACGACATGCGTCGCTGCTTCTTTGGCGATGAGGCCTCGACCCGCTGGCAGCGCGATTGCCTCGAGCGGGAGTTGGGTTGCCATTACCTTCACGTGGACAGTGATATTCGGGATGATGCGGCGATCGCCCGGTTGTTTCGCGGCTACGGCGCGGACGTTTCGCTGGTCGTTCACACGGCCGCGCAGCCGTCGCACGACTGGGCGGCCCGCGATCCCAGGGCAGATTTCTCCGTTAACGCCTTGGGGACATTGAACCTGCTCGAAGCCACCCGCCGCTTCGCACCGAACGCGGTGTTCATCTTTACGTCGACCAACAAGGTGTACGGCGATACCCCGAACCGCTTGCCGCTGGTCGAGCAGAAGACTCGATGGGAGATCCACCCAGAACATCGCTACTGCAACGGGATCTCGGAAGACATGTCGATCGACCGCACATTGCACAGTCTGTTTGGCGCGTCGAAGGTCGCCGCTGACGTGCTGGTGCAGGAGTATGGCCGCTATTTCGGCATGGCGACGGCGTGTTTCCGCGGCGGGTGCCTGACGGGCCCCAACCACTCGGGGACCGAGCTCCACGGGTTCCTGGCGTACCTGGTGAAGTGTACGGCCTCCGGCACGCCTTACACAGTGTTCGGCTACGGCGGCAAGCAGGTTCGCGACAACATCCACAGCGCCGACATGATCCAGGCGTTCGACCACTTCTTCAAATCGCCCCGCTGCGGCGAGGTGTACAACATTGGCGGAGGCCGCCACTGCAACTGCTCCATGCTGGAAGCAATTCAGATCTGCGAAGAGATCGCCGGCCGCCCGCCGGATTGGAGCTACTCCGAGAACAGTCGGAGGGGCGACCACATCTGGTGGATCAGCGACGTGGCCAAGTTCCAGTCGCACTATCCGGGCTGGGGCCTGACCTACAACGTGCTCCAGATCTGCCGCGAGATCTACGAGGCCCTCGCCGATCGCTGCCTGGCGGCGATGACAACATGATTGATGAAGGCAAGCACAACGTGCTCGGAATTCACATCGATGCCGTGGACTACGATGCGGCAGTCGAGCGGGTCGTCAGCGCGGCCCGGGCGCGGCACCCCATGGCCGTCTCTGCCCTGGCCGTGCACGGCCTGATGACCGGCGTGCTCGACGGTTACCACAAGTACCGCCTGAACGACTTCGAACTGCTGGTTCCCGATGGGCAACCGGTCCGTTGGGCATTGCAGTGGCTTCATGGCGTCCGATTGGCCGAACGTGTCTACGGGCCGACGCTGATGCTGGAAATCTGCCGGCGGGCGTCTGAAGAGCAGTTGCCGATCTACCTATTCGGCGGCACGTGCGAATTGCTCGACGCACTTTCCGCGAATCTGCGGGAACGCTTCCCGTCGCTGCAGATCGCCGGCGCGCGATGTTCGCGATTTCGGCGACTTTCCCCCGCCGAGCGGGAGGAAACCGTGGCGGCCATTCGTGACAGCGGCGCCGCGATCACGTTCGTCGGTCTCGGCTGCCCACGGCAAGAAGTCTGGGCATACGAGTTCCGCTGCGCGCTTTCGATGCCCCTGATCGCCGTCGGGGCCGCGTTCAACTTCCACGCCGGGCAGATCGCCCAAGCGCCCCGCTTCCTGCAGGACCACGGCCTTGAATGGCTCTTTCGCCTGTTCTGCGAGCCGCGCCGGTTGTGGAAGCGCTACCTTCTGCTTAACCCGTTGTACCTGAGTCTGTTGTCGCTACAAATCAGCGGGCTTTGCAGGTTTGATTCAGCGGACGCGTCGAAACCCAAGGAGGCGATTTACTACGGCTAGCAATGCGCGCTTCCGGCGTCGCCATCTAGGCGGTTTCGCCCGCACTGTCCGGCACGGTCACAATCGGCGGTGCCGGAACACGTCACAGCGTGCTCAGCTTCGAGAAATTGATGGCGAAGTTTGTTGGCAGAACGCCGTAAAGGCCGCGAGTGAAGGCAAGCTCGATGAAGTCGTCAATCGTCAGGATGGGGCTCTTGGGAACGACCACGATGTCGGAATCGCGCAGCCAGATCTCGCTTGCCGGGCAAGGTTCATTTCCGTAGAGGGCCCCAAACAGGTGAAGCCTGGTGGCCATCAAGCGCCAGTTTTCATCGCGCCGGAAAACCACCATTTGCCGAAGATGAGCGCCGACGTTCCAGCCGCCCGCCAGGGCAATCGCTTGCATCGCCGTGGTCGGCGCCTCCAGGACGTACCGACCCGGAACTTTTACTTCTCCGACGACGTAAATATACCGTGGCGCCCGTGCTCGAAGGATGGGCGTCACTTCCATGCCCTCGACGATCTCGGCATAGCGTGCCTCAATCTCATTTTCCAGCTCCGCCAGCGTCAGTCCTTGCGCCGGGACCGCCCCAATGGCCGGCAGTTGGATCGTCCCGTCGGGCGAGACCCTGGCTTCGGTGGCCTGACCGCCTGCCCCGAAGCGCCGGTCGACGGAAGCACGGAGTTCCGTCAGATTGCTGTTCAACTCGACCGGCTGAACCGTGATCGTCGGATTCACGACGTGCGCGCTATAGAGGTTATCCAGCTCTTTGCGCAGTTCTTCGATGGTGTACCCTGCCGCGCGGACTTGGCCCAGCAGGTTAAGCGTAATCGTACCGTCAGGCTCGACGAAGACCTCGCGGTTGACTACGTCCGGAGCAAGCAGCGACTCGATCAGCAGACGATCGCGGACGTTAAGCCGGTAGGGCCGAGTCGCCACTTCTCCTGAAAGACGGTACACGAACTCCAGAATATCGTCGACGCGCAGTCGGTATACCGGCACGTGCGGCAGACGGGAGGGCCCTATGTATTCACCCTGGGCGAAGACCTCCCAGGGAATGGGCCGCTGCGACCTCCGCCAAGTTGCGCGACCACAAGGGTATTGATCGCAGTGCACGCCGCACCTTGGATGGATGGTGAGCATCTCCGTCGCCTGACCGTAAGAAGGCCAAAACAGTTGACCGTCCGGGCCAGGCGAACCCAGTTGAATCGCTTGAGGATACTCGGGTATCCCTGGGGATGCTGCAGCGGGCGGCTGAAGATGGGGCGAACTCGATCCGGCCGGCACGCTCTCTGCGGCGTTCTGCCCGTAGCACAAAAGTGGGGAGGCGATCAATACCAGCGGCAACACCCACCCGTGCATGCAGCGT
>Ga0180438_10008069_pt1 | contig 13474 bp, 11 predicted proteins | sample SS_ome_12_FD_132455 | JGI IMG/M metagenome (GOLD analysis project Ga0180438, IMG submission 132455) | Hypersaline lake sediment archaeal communities from the Salton Sea, California, USA - SS_3_D_2 metaG | ecosystem: Environmental > Aquatic > Non-marine Saline and Alkaline > Hypersaline >... | reverse complement strand
GGAACGCTCAAGGCAATCGGCGCCACGGAGCGACAAGTCTATTCCATCCTCCTGGCCCAAGCGATCGTGATGGCTACCGTCGGTTCGTTGATCGGGCTGGTGCTGGTCCTGGGGATTCAGCACTTCTACAGCACGCCCCGCGCGCCAATCCTCGTTCCTTGGTGGCTATCTCTGGGTGGCTGCGCTCTGGTGCTGTTGATCTGCCTCGTCTCCTCGCTGTTGCCCTATCAGCGAATTCGCAAAGTTGACCCCATGATGGTGCTCCAATCCTGATCGCCGATCAGACGCGCTCGTGGAGCGACCGGAATCCGGACGATTGTGCGGTTTACACCAAGGGGGTCCATAAGGCCTACCGGCGAGGCGCCGCCGCCACGCCCGTACTCGAGGAATTGATCTGGCCGTCGATCGAGGCCGGTGCGTCTATCTCGCAGGCCCGTCGGGCAGCGGCAAGACGACGCTTTTGTCGATTCTCGGCTGCATCCTTTCCGCCGATCAAGGCACGGTGCGGATCCTCGGCGAAGACGTCGGCTCGATCGGGCGGGACGAACGGACCACCCTCAGACGCACACGCCTTGGCTTCGTTTTCCAGCGGTTTCATCTCATCCGCGGCCTCAACGCCATCAACAACGTCTGCGTGCCCCTGGTGCTGCAAGGCCTCACCCGCCCCAAGGCGCAAGTCCGCGCCATGGCGCTACTCGAAGCGGTTGGTCTGGCCGACAGGGCCGGTGTGGATCCGCGGAACCTAAGCGCAGGCCAATGCCAGCGCGTGGCACTCGCCCGAGCGCTGGCCGGCGACCCCGAGCTGATCCTGGCGGACGAGCCCACGGCCTCATTGGACGCCGCCAACGGGCAGGAGGTGATGGCGCTCTTGAAAAGGCTCACCGTCGAACAGGGCAAGACGGCCGTGGTCGTCACCCACGACCCCCGCATCTTCCACTTTGCCGACCGGATTCTTCACCTCGAAAACGGCCGCATCATGGACAGGGCGGAGCAGCCGGCCGCGGCGATGGCGGCGGCAGGAGGATAGACGCCCATGAGACGATTCACCTTGCTGCTTTTAGGCGCGGCCCTGATTGCAGGGTTGGGATTCGTGATCGACGCGCAATCGCGGGTTCGGGTGGACCGGCCGGCTGGTCCCCTCGGCCCCAGGTTGATCTACGCGCCCGGCCGAGTGGAGGGAGCGACGCCGGAAATCGAGTTGCGGCCTCGGCTGTCCGGTCTCATCAAGGAAGCGCTCGTTCGCGAGGGGCAGTTCGTCGAGCAAGGAGCAGTCTTGTTGTGTCAGGACGACGAGCAGCATCGGTACGAGGTCGAACTGGCGGCTGCGGACCTGGCCTTGGCCAACGCCGAGTTGGAGCGATTGGTCAATGGAGCCCGGCCGGAAGAGATTGCGGAGGCGGCGGCCCTTTGGCGTGCGAAATCGGCGGAGCTGGAGAGTGCGCGGCTGTCGCTCGATCGCTTCGAGGAACTGCTCAAGACGAATGCCATCTCTCGGCAGACGGCCGACGACCAAAGATCTCTGGTAGCGGCCTTCACCGGCCAGGCGGAGGCCGCCAAAGCCCGCCTCGATCGGCTCGAAGCGCCGGCCCGTGAAGAGGACGTCCGCATCGCCCAAGCTCGCGCACAGGCGGCTGCAGCTCGGCTCGCCTTGGCCAAGGTGCAGCTCGATAGGACCGTGCTGAGGGCGCCCATCCGCGGCCAGATCCTCGAGGTCGACGTGGAAGCGGGCGAACTGGCCGGCCCCGACTCGCCGCGGCCGGCCGTCATCCTGGCCGACACGACCCGCTTCCGCGTCAGGGCGTTTGTGGAAGAGATCGACGCCCCCCGCGTGCAAATCGGCATGGCCTGCAAAGTGACGGTCGACGGCTTGCCCGACCGCCGGCTCAACGGACGCGTGGCCGAGATCACCCCGCGCATGAGCCACAAGGAACTCTGGAGCGACCGGCCGGGCGAACGCCTCGACACCAAGACTCGCGAGGCGTGGATCGACCTGGAGCCTGCCTCGGACTTGGTCGTTGGCCTGCGCGTGGACGTGACCATCGACCCCCAGGTCGCTGGCCTCGGAGCCGAGGCTCTTCCGCCGTCGGAAGAAATTGAGTCGAACGAGACGCCGCACCCCGTCCTCGAACCTTTGGCACACGCAGCATCGGAGCAACGATGAGCACCGCCCTCCCGCCGCGGGAAGCGATTGCGCACCGTGAACTGGTACGAGCAGCCGTCTTGGCGCCTTCGCCCGACAACAATCAGCCCTGGCGCTTCGTCAGCCAGGAAGATCGGCTGTTGGTGTACTTGGATCCGAGCCGGGCGCTGCCTTCGGACGTCCACGCGATGTTCGACTTGACCGGGCTGGGGGCGGCCGTGGAAAACGCCTGCCTTGCCGCCCGCGAGCTTGGCCACCAGCCGCACGTCGAATACGCCGCCGAGCGCGGCGATGCCGTCGAGTGCGGCAGCAAACCGGCGGCCGCAATCACCTGCCACCCCAGTGGCCGGCCCGACCCGCTCTTTAGCTACCTGGACCAGCGATCAACGTGTCGCAAGCTCTACTCGACCCGGCCGGTGTCGCAGGGCACTCTCCGGCGGATTGCCGAGGAAGCAAGCATGTTTCCCGAAGTGCGGCTGGACTGGGTGACCGATCGCCGCCGCATTCGATCCTTTGGACGGCTACTGGCCGCCAGTGACCGGATTCGATTCGAGTACGAGCCGTTTCACAACGAGTTATTCCGGCAACTGCGGTTTACCGTCGAGGAAGCCGAACGAACCCGCGACGGACTCGACCTTCGGACCTTGGAGCTGCCCCCCGGGGCCGGCGCGGTGCTCAAGACGTTACGGCCGTGGAAGCGGATGCGGTGGGTTCACAGCCTCGGCCTGGGGGGGTTGCTCACGCTGCCCTCGACCCTCTCGGTCTGGAAAAGCGGAGCGATCGGCCTGATCTCGGTCCCGCAACCAACGGCCTCGTCTTTCTTGCGCGGGGGACAGGCCCTCCAGCGCATCTGGCTTCAAGCCGCCGCCGAAGGGCTCGCGCTGCATCCCCTCGGCAGCCTGCCGATCTTCCTGGCCCATTGGGAACAACTCCAAGGCAAACGCCTAGCGCCGCGCCACCAGGGTAAGGTCCAAAGACTCGCTGAGAGGTTGCGCCAACTGCTGCCCGAAACGCGCCAGGGCACCCTCCAGATCATGTTCCGCCTCGGTTACGCGGCCCCGCCGAAGCACCGCTCCATGCGCCGCTTGGTCGACGACGCGCACGACGCGTTTGACTCGTCGGAAACAGGCGTCGACACTTGACACTTGTCCAAGAGGGTAATCATCTGATGGCAACCGCCGGCACGACCGATGTTTCTCAAGCCTTTTCAGAAATCCCCCTTGGGACCTGGTCCTATGAAGAGGCGTTCTCCCGCAACCTCGGCCTGATTGCGCCGGAAGAGCAACAACGCCTTCGCCACAGCCGCGCGGCCATCGTCGGCATGGGCGGGGTAGGCGGGATCCACCTCGTCACGCTCGCCCGGCTCGGAATCGGACACTTCACCATCGCCGACCCCGACACGTTCGAGACGGTCAACTTCAATCGCCAATATGGCGCCACACTCCGTGGGCTTGGCCGCCCCAAGGTCGATGTGATGGCCGAAGAAGCCCGCTCGATCAACCCCGAACTGGACCTGCGGATCTTCCGCGAGGCGATCACGGAAAAGAGCGCCGCCGATTTTTTGGAAGGCGCCGACGTGCTCGTCGACGGCATCGATTTCTTCAACATCGAAGCCCGGCGGCTCGTCTTTCGCGAAGCGAGAAACCGCGGCATTTGGGCCGTGACGGCGGGCCCGGTCGGCTTCAGCACGCCGTGGCTGGTCTTCAACCCCCATGGCATGGGTTTTGATGAGTACTTCGCCCTCACTGATGAGATGGATCGCCCAGATCAACTCATCGCTTTTGCCGTGGGGCTGACGCCGCGGGCCACCCACCTCAAATACCTTGATCTTCGCCAGGTCGATGTTGGGGACAGGGTCGGACCTTCCGCCTCCCTTGCCTGTCACCTTGCCAGCGGCGTTGCCGCGGCGGAGGTGATCAAAATCCTGTTGAATCGAGGCCCGATTCGGCCGGTTCCCTGGTACTTTCAGTTCGACGCACATCGTTGCGTCCTTCGCAAGGGCCGACTCTGGCTCGGCAATCGGCACCCTTGGCAACGGTACAAGCGCTGGCGACTACGTCGCCGTTTCTTCGGCAAACCTGATCTGAAAACGAGAACCATGCCATGAGAATCCTCCTGGTGGAGCCTCCGGTGAGTCCCTTTGACGTGGCAACGGCAGCGTTTGCGTTGCCGCCACCTCATCACTTGGAAAGGCTGGCAGGCGCCTTGATCCGGGATCACGACGTCAGAATCCTCGATATGCGGATCGAAGACAACCTTCAGGAACACGTAGAAGGTTTCCGCCCGCATATGGTTGGGTGCTCCTGTGTGGCTGCAAATTACCACCTGGCGAGGGCGGTTCTTGAAACCGCCAAGGCATGCGATAGCGAAATATTCACCGTCGTCGGCGGCCACCACCCGTCGCTCGTCCCTGAAAACTGCAATGATCCGAGCATCGACTTCGTGGTGGTCGGCGAGGGAGAAATCACGCTCAGGGAGCTGGCCGGCGCATGTGACAGACGAGAAGACGTCGCCGGAGTCAAGGGGATCGGCTACAGGAGAGGAAGCGGCGAGTTTGTTCTCACGCCGCCCCGTGAACTGGCCGACCTGGACAGCTTGCCGGCCGCAGCCCGCCACTTGACCGAGAGACACAGGAAGCGAAATCGCTATTACCGCGCGAGCTGGCGTCCAACCGACTGCGTCATTTCCTCAAGGGGTTGTCCTTATCGCTGCAAGTTCTGCGGCATGTGGAAGATAAACCATGGACGCTATCGGGTTCGACACCCGCAACTGGTTGCGGACGAGATCGAATCCATTTGGGAGCCTTATGTCAATTTCATCGACGACAACACGCTCGACCACGTCCCCAACGCATACCGTCTCGCCGAAATCCTACGGGAAAGAGGCATCCAAAAGACCTACGAGTTCTACGGCCGGGCGGACACCGTGGTCCGACATCCCGATCTGATCGAGAAGCTGCGCGGCGTCGGCATGAAGCTCCTCTTGCTCGGGCTTGAGTCCTGCGACCAAGAGGCGCTGAACGGCATGAATAAAAAAATGTCCACGGAAGCCAACAAGAAGGCGATCCGTATCTGTCATGCCAACGACGTTGAAATCGTAGCCTACCTCATCGTCGACCCGGCGTTCGGTCGGGACGATTTCCGACGCTTGTCGGACTACGTCGCCGAGAACAAGCTGACCCATCCGGTGTTCACCATTCTCAGCCCCTTTCCCGGAACCGACCTGTACAACGAGGTCAAGGGCACGCTCATCACGGACAGCTTCAAACTGATTGACTTCTACCATACGGTCATGCCGACAAAACTTCCGCTCGATGAGTTCTATGACGAGTTTCTCGGTCTGTACAGAAAGGCATACCCCTTCAGAAGGTTCCTCCTGTCTGCGCTGCAAACCAGGTCAGTGTTGTCGCCGAAAAATGTCCTGATGAACTTGAGGGTCAGGAAGAGGATGTCCGAGTTAAGAAGTCATCACGACATAGTTGCCGACGCCCCCCCACCGCGCGATTCCGATTGGAATCGAGAAAATAGCGAGATCGCGGAGGAACGTCAACTCGCAGAGCCCCTCGCCTGACGGTCCTGTCGTCACGAGAAACGTGAAGGATACGAGTCAGCCTGTCAAGCCTGGGCACCACGATTTCGCGGAGGGTACAGGCGTCGCGAAGCGAGCGACAAGCTCAACCGGAGCAGCCTCCACTCGAGGTCCATTTCTCGCGAGACCGGACCTGCTTGCGGCCCCCAAGGGACCCCCGATCGCTCGAAGACTCTCTTGCGCCCAACCGGCAAGCCCAGAATCACCTGGACCGTTGGTAAGCCCCAAGGAACAATGTGGCACCAATAGCGATCCGTCTTCGAGGGGATCGCCCCGCGCAACTCCCGTGCCGTCCACGCCGCGTACATGGAATGTCGAAAGTCCTCCAAGAAGCTTGGCAATCCCTGCTCGACGTAGTCCCGCCCCAGCGTGTTCACGTAGCGGTCGGTCAAGGTGGCAGTCCGCAATCGCACAAGATCCATGACCATCACAAGGCCCCCCGGCTTTGTGATCCGGTCCATTTCCCGAAGTATGAGAGCCACCGTCTCCAGGTCAGGCATGTGATGGGCGGCCTGCGTGAAGCTTGAAAGATCGAACTCGTCTGCGGGGACTTCCGCCAACCGCGTAATATCGCCCACTCGAAATTGAATCGCAGCTTCCAGCCCCTGCTCCGCCGCGTTACGATTGCCAACCTCGACCATCGGAGCCGACAAGTCGATTCCCAAGACCCTGCCAAACCCGAGGTATCGCGCCAGGCACAGAGTGAAGTGGCCAGGCCCGCAACCCAAATCGATCGCTGAGCCCCCCTGCCCGGTACTAAGCCGAGCACGCTCAACGACCATCAGACCAGCTGCATACGCTACTGCTAGCTTCGTGCCCAACACTCGATCGTACTGAACAACATTTTCATGCTGTTCGGTAAGGGACGAAGGCTCGGGCTGGCGATTCAACGTTTGGCGGCTGAACTGCTGCCTGACGAGCATCGAACAGAAGTCAAGCACCTTGGCCATCGTGCAACCTCACGTTGGCGACGGAAGTGACCTGCGATAAAGCAATCGGGCAGCTCAGGGAGATCTCTGGGAATGACGCTAATGCCAGTAAAAAGACGGGGCCGACCTTCCGCCCCAAGCGTCGCCGTCCAACTGGGATCACCAAGAATAAAGAAACCCTCCGCGACCGTCAAGTCGGGAGGGTTTCGCGACAGCCTAGCTGTTGCCAGTCGCCTGGGTGCTTGCTAGCCCCCTAGCTCATTCGACGACGCCGGAAAGCCCCGTAAGCGGCGCCCAAAAGGGCCAAGCCGGCCCACGCCAGAGCTGAACTGGGCTCCGGGATTACGCCAAACACTGCGTTGGCGTCCGTTCGGGATACCACATCAAACGGGAAATTGCTGTTGGCGGGATTAATTCCATCGCCTGCCGCAGGAGGATCAAAGTTCGCACCGATGTTCACTGGGCCAGGGTCCGCCATCGTGCGGTTGATGCCCACGATGGGTGGGTCCACGATAGCCGTCTCTGAGCTGTTTACAAAAGTGGCCAAGGCGAGCTGGGAGCCACCTACCAGAGGATCGTCCACACCGTCGTCTTCCCAAACGAAGAAATCGTCCACTTCCGTGGCCGTGTCGGCACCGAGTTGGGCGACCAGTAGAAGCCCGACGTTCGTGGTTCCGCTCGCGGGGATCGGATTAGCGCCAACTGGAAACATGAAAGTTGTCGAGTTTGCACCAGCGAGGACATTCCCGATTGCGAATGTGGCAACCCAAGTCCCCGTTACAGATTGGTTAACATCCGCGGGAACATACGTATCCGAAGTGTTGACGAAAATGTCTAGTACTCCGGTACCAGCAGGCATCTGGTGATCGTTTGACGCGTTCAAACCGGGGGTACTGCCGGCGTCGTAAACGGTAGTAATCGCCGTCAAGACGCTGGGAACAACAGTCACGCCCGCGACGGTGCTATCCCAATCCCTGAAGATCGCCGTGATCTGAAGCCCGGCGTCTGCCAGGACAGCCGTCGACCCGCCGGTCTGAAAGGCCGTTACGATCGTGCCGTGCCCGACCGTCCGCACGCGGTCACCCGTGCTCACCACTCCATCCAAGTTCGTATCCGTACCGTTCACCGCTACCACCCCAGCAGGGGAGGCACCGGCGCCAGCGGAAATGTCCAAGACGGTCACGTTCTGAAGATCACTGCCGTAGCCGGCAAGGGTCAGATTCATCCGCACACGGTCATCGAAAAGAATCGCGCCGAAAGCCGGTTGAATGGCCAACGATGCGAACACCCCGATTGTCAAGAAGTACAAAAACACGTTTCTCATCATCTTCCTCCGTACGCAGGTCTTTCTCCGAAACAAGTTGAACTCAAACGCCAACGTTCCCGAGAAATTCCGGCGGGCGGAGGAGCTCGAAGGGAGGGCCGGTAGGGAGGATAGGACGGCCTTCGCGGGCGAGCGGGGTTTGGAGCGGCGGGTCCGGCAGGTTGTGGACCGTGCCGGCGATCGCGCCGGTGCTCGACCCGGGGCCGTTGGTCGGAGAGACCGAGTTGGATTGGCAGCCGCCGGCGGTGCCGGGGAGAATGCCGTCGCGGTACTGGACGCTTGGCGGCTTGTCCGGCTCTTCCGGCAGGTCGGAGCAGGGCGACGTGGAAAACGTCTCGGCGGCGGCCAGCACAATGGCGTGGAGCAACTCATCGGCCAGCGGCTGGACGAGGTCGGCACCGCATCTGTCCGGAAGCGGGAAGTCCTGCGTGCCCAGCACGAGCGCGGCGGTGGCCGTATTGGAGGCAAGCGCCGCCGCCAATCCGGCAATCAGGACCACCAGGATGCTCGTCTTTGGCCTGCTCATCACAACTCTCTGGAGGGGAATCCACAAGTCTCGGCGCATGACACACGACCGTGGATCTATTGTCCCTTCACCTATAATCCGCCGCTCGCACCCCATTCCTGACAGCGCCGGGGAAAAATTTTCCTCCGAAACGACCACTCTGAAGGAGGGGATGACGGCGGTAACCTTTTGTTTCCAAGCAAGTTAGGGTCGGTCAAAAAAACTGCCCCCACTACTGGTTTGGACCACAAACCGGAGCAGGTGACCTCCCCCTGTCGGGCCCCCACCCCGGGCGACTCGCCCGTGCCGGGGTCAATTGTCGGCGCAACGGGGGGGTCTCATCGGGCACCGCGTCCCACAATCCGCCCGTTGTGCGATGCAACCGCGTCTCAAACTATTACGGTACCGTGGAGTGAGCTGAGTGGGCAAGACAGAAAGGGAGTTTCAGTCGCTTGCGCTTCGGATTAGTTAGCGCGGTTGGTAGAAGCGCCTTAGCTATCAGGGAAAGGCCCCCTCCCAGGGGAGCTAAGTTTTTTGGCTGAAGATGGTACTTCCCCTTGGGGCGAATGATCCCCTTGACAGCGTGAAAATCCCCGGTACGATAGGGGCTTCACGAAGGACGCGTTGAGGCGTAATCGCTGCCGGCTTAGATGGATCTTGACGCCGGGCTGGTACCGAGAAGCAACTCTGATTTCACCGCAACTGAGGACGCGATGCCGGTCCTGCAAGAACAGGTCCGTATCTTGCCGCCCCAAAGGCGCGGGACGGGGTCAGGCCCGCTTCTAGATTGGGGCGTTCCGCGAAGGAGACAGCCCCTTTTTCGCTCCGCGGAAATAGAGACAGTTTCCCAACGCGAAAATCGGGGCATTCCCCGCTCTGTCAAGCCGATTTACAGACGGCACAAAGCAGCGGTCGCCGGGCCAGCGACCGGTGCGATGAGGATCGGCTTCTCGAATCGGCGAAGGTTAAGGCAACTGGAAAGGGCACCTTCATGGACAGGCAACCGACCGTATTCGTCGTGGACAGCGACCCTCGAATCTGGAAATGCCTCTGCGATCTGTCGCAGGCAATGGGCTTGGCATGCCGGACTTACGATTCCGGCCGGGACTTTCTCGACGCCCTGGATGCGTCGCGACCGGGATGCGTCGTCACGGAGGTACGGGTAACCGGCCTGAATGGACTTCAAATCCAACGTGCCCTGGCGGCCGCGGATTCTACGTTGCCCGTGGTTTTTCTTGCGGCTTGCGCGACCGTTTCGGTGGCCGTCCAGGCGATGCGGGATGGGGCGATGCATTTCCTGGAGAAGCCGTTTCGCGAGCACGAAATGTGGGACGCGATCCAGGAGGCGATCCGGCTCGACGCACAGCGGCGGCGCGAGCGAGCCCGGCTCCAGCGGCTCGATACGCGGATCGGCAGGCTGACGTCCGCCCAAAGTGAATTGCTCCAAAGGATCGCGGCCGGGAAGACGAATCGAGAGATTGCGGTCGAGTTCGGCGTTTGCGTGCGGACGATCGAGAATCGGCGGTCGCTACTGATGGAAACCGTCGATGCGCATTCGCTCACCGAGCTGCTGCGCCTGGCGGTGTACGTCCAAAACGGCGATGATCACGGCGGCGGCGACAACGGCCACCGAACGCCGCGATTCACGGATCGCGAGCGGTCCGAACGCGGTCGGCAGGTGATGGTGCCGGCCACCCACGCCTGACGCCGGCTTACTTGCAGCCGGTAGTCTGTTCCGCACAGGGACCAACATGTATTTCGCTTGCAGTATCGGTACGCGCGCAACCGTTCCCTGTCTTCCCATTACAGGTTTACTCACTTCGCATTCACCATTGAGTTTAGATACGGATGCTTATGCGAATTGCGGGTGCAGTGACGGTAAAGGGCGCTGGCAGGCTTGCTCACGCGTTTCGACATAGTGGACGGATTGCGGCTCGCCGCAAGTGGACTTCGGTTCTGCGTAGGTCAGTTCGCCAAACCGAACAAGGATTGCGCGAACCGAGCAAGTCCGGGGGGCGCGACCATGACAATTTCGAAGTCTTTGGGGGGGAGTCTTCGCAAAGAATCTTGACATTGCGCACCTGACGACTAGGCTCGACCTTCAACACACCTTGAAGCAGATGGGCAGTCTGCAATGGCCTTGCGGTTTCAAGGGGTGCACGGAACTAGGCAAGAGAACGTAGCACGTCGGAGTTTTTGGTCGCACGGCGGCAGCGGCGCGCAACTTGGACTGCAGCGCCGGCCACCCCAGGGATTCGGCGGTTCGTTTCCAGGAACGAAAGACACTGTTCTCGACAATGGGACCGGCATGGAATGCCAAGATCACGGATGGCGCGAGGGCGGTTTTGCGGTGGCGGCAAGAATGGTGCCACCGACGAGAACGGAGTCTGCGCCCGGCGGGCTGCCTTTATTGACTGAACTCTAGTCGGCGCCTCGATCGAGGTTGGCCGCGTTGCAGGTGCGAACGAGCGCTTCTTTGGCGACGACGCTTTGCTCTTGAGCCGCCGCCGGCCGGTTGCCAGGTGTTTCGCTTCAGACGAGCCGGCGAATCTGCCTTGTCTACGCATTTCACGCTGGGCCGGCGATGGCCGTTTAGGGATACGGACTCTTGCGGGGGAACGCGAGTGCTTTTGGCGGGGAAGCAGAAGCTATGAACAACAAGCCGACGGTTTTTGTGCTGGATGCTGACGCGGCGGTTCGCCACGCCGTCAGCAGTCTCGCGCAAACGATGAACCTGCACTGCGAAACGTTCGCGTCGGGCCGGGAGTTTCTGGAAAGCCACCATCCTGCCCGGCCCGGCTGTCTCGTGATGGAGATCCGGATTCCGGACGTCAACGGCGTGCAGATCCAGGAGCGGTTGAGCCTGGAAGGATCGACGCTGCCGATCATTTTCCTCACCGACCAGGCGACCGTTTCGATCGCGGTGCGGGCGATGCGCTCGGGCGCGCTGCACGTGATCGAGAAGCCCTTTCGCGAGCACGAGTTGTGGGACGTGATCCAGGAGGCGGTGGAATTGGACCGGGAGCGTCGGCTGCTGATCAGGGAACGACAGAAGGTGGAAGATCGCGTGGCGAGGCTGGACGCCAAGGACCGGGCATTGTTGACGATGATTGCAGAAGGGCGGAGCAAGGAAGCGATGGCCGCGGAATTGGGCGTATGCGTGCGAACGGTCGAATTGCGACGAAATCAGCTGGCAAAGAAGCTCGATTTGAAAACGCCGGTCGAGCTGCTCCATTTCGCGCTCTCTGCGTCCAACGGCCATTCGGGCCAGAACGAGAACGCGTCGTGTCGCTGAGACTTACACGGCAAACGGCGGTTCGGCAAGCAGCCGGAGCGATGCGATCCGGCGCGGCCGGCCTCCTTTGAAAACGGCATAGAGGGTGAGATGTCGACTACAAGCCGCAAGAAACGGGGCAATCCGTCGCCAAAGGGAAAAGCCGGGCGAACCGGGGCGCGGAATCGCAGGGGCCATGCCCGGCAGGGTCGCGTTGTCTTTGAACGATCTTGGGAGGACGAAATGCCGCGACTGATTGCCGGCGGCGCGGTTTTGCTCGCCGCATTCCTGTGGTCTTACTGGCCCGCCTTGGAGAAGCTTGTCCACGCCTGGAACACGGAGCCGGATTACTCCCATGGTTACTTCGTGATCCCGCTCGCGGCCGTGTTTCTCTGGGTCCGCCGGGACAAGTTTCCGGGGCTGCCGGAGAAGCTCGCCTGGCCGGGCCTGATCCTGATCGCGATGAGCATCGGGCTACGGGTGTTTGGCGCCCAATACTACGTCGATGCGATCGACGCCTGGTCGATCCTCTTCTGGGTCGCCGGCGCCGTCTGGCTGCTGGCAGGCCGCCGCGTGCTCTGGTGGAGTCTTCCCTCGATAGCCTTCTTGTGGTTCATGATTCCGCTGCCCTGGCGGGCCGAGCGGTGGCTGAGCTTTCCTTTGCAGCGGATCGCGACCAAGCTCAGTTGCTGGGCGCTGCAGTTTTTGGGTCAGCCGGCGCTGGGCGAGGGAAACACGATCTTTCTGGGCGACACCCACCTCGAGGTCGAGCAAGCGTGCTCGGGTCTGCGGATCTTCGTGGGAATCGTCGCCTTGGCGTTCGCTTACGTCGTTCTCGTGCGGCGCGAGTGGTGGGAGCGAGCCCTGCTTCTTCTGAGCGTCGTGCCGATCGCCTTGATTGCGAACGCGACCCGGGTTGTCGTTACCGGGCTCTTGTACCAGCTTGTTTCGGGAGAAGCCGCCAGACATTTCAGCCACGACGTCTCCGGTTGGGTCATGATACCGTTCGCCGCCGCGCTTTTCGCACTGGTATTGTGGTACATGGACAAGCTGGTGCGAGAGGTGGACGTCGTAGACGTCGGAGACATCGCGCGGCAGGAGCCCGTTTGATCGCTTTTCGTTTTGTTCGTGATACCGTGATGAGGCAAACCCATTCGACCTTGTTTCAGGTGAAGCAGTAAATGTCCACGCCCAACAACATCCCGCCGACCGATCTGCCCCGAGGGGCGCTTTCTCGGGATTTGATTCCCGTCGCGAATCCCCGGCTTTACGTGACCGACCTGGGGAGCGACCAGGCGCAACGCCACCCCGCAACCCAGGGATTCTCCGCCGCGCTCGTGGTGCACACCCTGCGGCAGTGGTGGAAATGGACGGTGCCGCTCGGGCTGGTGCTGGCCGGTCTAGGGGCGGCGCTGGTCTTGGTGTTTTTCAAGCCGACATATGAATCTTCGGCGTGGCTTCGAATCGAAGACATGCGGCCGTACATCGCCTTTCCCTCCCACGAAGACTCGCGGCGGTTCATCTCGACCCAGGTCGAGTTGATCAGGAGTCCGCTCGTGCTGGGACCCGCGCTGAGCAACCCCAAGGTCTCCGACCTGGCGGTGGCCGAAGACGAAACAGGGGACCCGCTTCGATGGTTGGCGACAGTGCAGGTACAATCGGTGGGGCAGTCCGAGTTGTACAGCATCTCGTTCTCGAGCCACGACCAAGAGGG
>Ga0180438_10008068_pt1 | contig 13474 bp, 12 predicted proteins | sample SS_ome_12_FD_132455 | JGI IMG/M metagenome (GOLD analysis project Ga0180438, IMG submission 132455) | Hypersaline lake sediment archaeal communities from the Salton Sea, California, USA - SS_3_D_2 metaG | ecosystem: Environmental > Aquatic > Non-marine Saline and Alkaline > Hypersaline >... | reverse complement strand
GCATGGAATCTTACTTCAACATCTTTTTCATAACAATCATACACAAAAGGTCCGGTTCCAACTAAATCTTCAGTGTTAGTGTTTATTGGACGATTTGGGGGGGTTGAAGTTGGAGAAAGGATATAAGCCCCGTTAAAGGATAATAACGCTTCAAACGGACCATATGGAGTATTACATACAAATTTAAGTGTAAATTCATCAATCACTTCAGTATGATTAATTATAGGTTGAAATGATTCAGATGATGCATTATAATATTCAAGCACTTCGCTTGCTTTTGCCAAACCATTAATCATAAAGTGACTTAATCGATCATAATTCCATTTTGCGGCAGATGCATCAAATTTTGTACCATCATGAAACCATACATCATCTCTTAGCTTAACTGTATAGTTCTTACCTTCCCAAACCCCAAAATTCCTAGCAAGCTTCGGTATAATGTTCATATTAGGATCAGATAAATTATATCCAAATAATCCTTCACAAACTTGATCCTGAACAGCAAATGAACTTTCATCCCACGCTACCATCGGATCTAAATCCTCAGGTCCTTCAGCTGTACCATAAGTTAATAAAACCCCATAATTAGGAGATCGCGGCTGTCTTGGGGTAAATAGAGGTGTACTATATAAAGCTAATGAAATTACGAAAATAATTGCTAAACTTAAAATTATCCAATCTCTACGCTCTATTTCCAAACTCAATTCCTCTGAATGATAATATAAGATACTTCTATTGGGTTTTAAAGAAGATTATTAACATGTAAAAATTTAAACTTTTGCATTAATGGATACAATATAATTTTAAATAGACTTTTGATAAAAAATTAAACAAGAGTAGCTTTTTTTTACATTTTTCATTCATATTTTATGTATATAATTTAGGGAAATGATAATAAATTGTTTATTTTTTTAAATTTTAGATCAAAATTTTTTAAATGACAAATAAGCAGTCAAATTTTCTAAATTAGGTGAAAGATTTGGTTTATCTTTTCATTTAAGTAATAAATTTTATTTTTAGCAATCCATTTCTCTAAATTAATAGATCATTTATAATATTCAAAATAATTCAGATACTGTAATGATAAAAAATGACGGAAAACGAGACTCAAGGAAAGCAAAATGCCACTCAATATGATTATTCTTTTGATTATATTCAAAAGAAGCTTGAAGGGAAGAAAGACTCTTTTGGTATGTTGATGAAAGAAATCATTCGAACCGGCATTTGTACTGAATGTGGAACTTGTGCGGCAGTTTGTCCTGTGCTTGAATGGGACGACCTATTAGGGCAACCCAAATTAATTGGAAAATGTACTGGGTGTGGGATTTGCTATAATCAGTGTCCTCGTACAATCACCGACCCAGTTCAGCTTATGGGAGAGTTTAAAACAGGATATGTATCAAATACAAATATTCCAGAGGTAATCGGTGGACAGGATGGAGGTACTGTGACTTCGTTATTATGCTATCTTTTTGATGAGCATTTAATAGATGCAGCTATCGTTACTATGAAAGATCCTAAAAAACCCTGGCACCCTGTAGCTCAAATAATCACTAACAAGGATGATGCCATAAAATCATCTGGCTCAATATATAGCCATTCTCAAACGGTAGAAGCTTTAATGGAGGCGATTCGACAAGATTATCGTTCCATTGCTTTTGTTGGAACTCCTTGCAATATAGATGCTGTTGAAAAGATGATGAGTTCTCCTGCAGGAATGTTAAAGTATTTCATGAGAGCTCATATTTTAAAGATTGGGTTATTCTGTATGGATTCTTTTGCTCCAGAAGCGCTTTATCCATTTTTCGAAAAAGATGGGGTTGATCTTTCCAAGGTAAAAAAAATGGATATTAATAAAGGAAAGTTTCATATATACTACGATCCTCAAGGAGAACCAATTAAATCTTATACTATAAAACAATTAGATAAATTTAAATCATCTAGCTGTAATTTCTGTACGGATTTAACAGCAGAAAGCGCAGATGTTGCGGTAGGATCTGTCGGAAGTGGCCCAAGTAAAAACACAGTATTTGCGAGAACAGGTTTAGGAGCAGAAATCGTAGAAGATGCAGCGAAGAAAGGATATCTTACGATTGAACCCTTTAATGCAATTAACCTTAACTCCGTACTCTTTTTAGCGAAGTTAAAGAAAGTATCACAATATAACATACAAAAGCGAAAAGTGTTTATTGTTAGAGATAATGAAGAAACAGAACCTCGAGTTGAAACTGGACCAGAAGAGTCTCAAGCTGTTACTCAACCTCTTGGTTCGAGAAAATTCCTTAGTGTATCTAAAGAAATTGATGAAAAAAAGAGACTATTAAATATATCAATAACAAATACAGTGGGTTATACCTTAGAAGATATCAAGATTCGCGTTGTTGTTGTTGAAGATTTATTTGAAAAGCGACCTTGGATTACAACAATAAGAGAATTATTTCCTTATGAAGCAATTGAAATTGGGTATCCTTTGGAACTCATGGGTAATGAAATCATTTATGGAAATGTTCTTGTAGAAGCAACAACCGATAATTATGGTAAAATTTTCTCTCGAACTTTTAAATTAGCACCACAAGAGGAAAAATAATTAATTAATTTTAATAAAAAAATATATGAAATGAATAATTATAAAAACCAAATAAGAAAGAAAAAAGGTGAAAAATCATTAAAATTAGTCTGGTTGGACTAGGGGGATGCGGTAAAACCAGTTTATACTCCGTAGCATTTGCTGAAAAAACTCCCGAAGACACTAAAAATTTGAGCCCAACGATATTGTATGAGACCAGAAGACATCCTTTTTTAGGATTGCAGGTAGGGATATTTGATTTTGGAGGACAGGAACAATATCGTAAGGAATACATGGAAAAGCCTGAGATTTTTAAAGGTACAGATGTATTGATTCCGATTGTAGATTTACATGATCCTAAAAGTTTCTCCCAAGCTAAAGAGTATTTTAAAGGATTACTTGATATATATCGTAAAAATAATGAAAAACCGAAAATATTCCTTTTCTTTCATAAATTCGATACCACTGATTATCAGAAGGAACTTTTAGACACAAATGTTAAGAAAGCTAAAGAAATATTTTTAGATATGTTTAAGGAATATGAATTTAGTTATATGTTGACCAGTATTTATCAACAAGATGAGTTGGCGAAAGTATTTAGAGATATTTTAATCTCATCATATGCAGAGTTAAAAACCCACGTAGAAAAAGCAGAAGCAAAGCTTGAAGAAATCAAGGCAAAAATAATAATTTCTGATGTGTCGGGTAATGTTATTGTTCACAACGTACAAGGTGTTAGCAGTGGCTTAACGCTCAGAGGTGATCTTAGGGATTTTATCGATGCATGTAATACAGTAAGAGAAAATATCTTCATGTCTGATTCTGCTGTCTTTAAAGGATTAAATGAAGATGGCAAAGAGATTGAACTACACATCTTTAAATACATCATCTCGGTACTCATTATGAAAACGGGAGAGATAGATCGCGATTCTCAAGATAAATTAAACATGCTCTTGAATGATATGAAGTTGTTTGCTGATTTAATTATCTCTGCTCATGCAGATTAAAATTAGATTGAAATTAAATCAACTTTTTACTTTTATCTCTTTTTTTATTAAATTTTAGGATCGTATCATCATATTGCATGCTATATTTTGCAAGAATTACTATAAAGTTGACTCTAGTTAATCAAACGACATTTCTTCTGGAAGAATCCAGACTGGGGGTTCTCTTCGGAGACCTTTAGTTTTCAAGTAATCTAATCGTTCTTTATAATCCTGGAAAAATTCAAATCCATACAAACAAATACCATGATCAATAGCATCTAGAATGGAAACTATACCCTCGCGAAACATTTTTTTAAACTCAGAAGGAGTATAACAAAATGCGTCAATAGCGACTCCTAATTGAAATTTAAAATGATCAAGGATTAGAGAAGCCCTATTGATAAATTTTTCTTTAAAATCGCCAATATATATTAAGTCAATATCGCTATAAGGCATATAATCGTTTCTTGCTCTTGATCCAAATAAGATAACACAATCTAAACTTATCTTTTCACGAATTTTAGATATAATCATTTTTATTTTATCTTGAAATATTTCATTATTCATATAAATCACCTTATCCCATCTCTTTTTTTACAAATAGGATGATCTCTTCTGCTTGATTAATTGCAACCTCTGCTTCGTGTTTATCATAAGCTTTGTGTGGTGCTAAATCTGGAAGAGCATCTGGATATCGTGTGGTAATATAATGTTTGTCTAAACTCAAAGTTTTGCTTTCTATATCATTTAGGCTAATCTTTTTTATTTCTTTATACTTTTCGATTAATGAATATATTGAATGCCCCCATCCATTAGCATTATTAAAGTAAAGGAGAGCTTTAACTGCCTTTTCAGCAGCTTGATGAGAGTGAAAAACAACAGTATTAAATCTATTATTTTCAAAAAGAATTTTCGCATTTTCTAAGTCCCATTCTGCTTCCTCTAGCCAATTATTTGATTTGTTTGTCATAAGCTAATTTCTAAAAATATAATTGGTTATCCTAAATAGAATATATCTTTTTCTTAATAAATAATTTGTATAAAATAAAAAGATCATTTAGATAAATTTTGATGATAAATATTCTATCAATTTTTTTTTAGGATCGCAAGAATTCTAAAACATCTTTTAAAACCTGTTTCCGATTGGACATTGTAAGATTATGGCCATATCCTCTATAAAGAATTAATTTTGAATTTGGAATCCCTTCAGCAGTAATACGAACATCCTCTGCTGAATAACCAATATCTAACTCTCCACTCAGTATCAAGGTAGGTGCCTTAATCTCAGAAAGTCTATCCTTGAAATTCATTTCCCGATCCGCTCTAACCTCAACCAAAAAATCGTTTGGGTATTTAACCTTTCTGAACATCATTTTCCCGAATACTTTTATAAAAAATTTGATTAATGAACTTTTTATACCAGAGGGAAAGACCATTTCCATCATTGTTGCCATTGATTTTCCATATTTTTTTTGTTGAAAGTATTTAGCTGCATTTCGCTCAATTTCTACACCCTTATCACTTAACCGATAAGCAGAAGACATAATTACTAACTTTCGAACTGTATCAGGATGATTAGCTGCCAAATAATGAGCAAGCTGTCCTCCTGTTGATACTCCAGCCACATCAACCGGTCCTTTAAATTCTCTTCGGATCATCTCTGCATAATCATCTGCCATTTTGTCAAATAAGTAACCCTCTGGTAAATTTGGCTTTCTCCCCACTAGATATACAGTATAATCGTTAAGAAAAGGTTTAGCTGTTTTTTTAAATTGCCCTAATGTGAATCCTGATGGTGGTTTATGTTCAGTTGATAACGCCTCAATATTGAGGAGGATTTTTGGTTCACTTCCGATTCGAGCATAAGGTAGATCATCTTCAAAGTATCCTGTTTCCACTTGATATGTTTTCTTTATTTTATTATCACTTTTATTTGCCATTATTTCTATCATTCATTGGTTTTTTAACAAACTTATTTATTAAAATTATTATATTAAATACATTTTATTTTTTATTATCATGAATATAGCTTTGATAGTTCTCACATATTTGACTTCTTACATATTTGACATAGGTCTAAAGTTTCTTCCATATTTCAAAGGTATAATAATTACTTTTTATATTTAATAGGCAGAAAAAAATAAAAAATTTCGTTAATCATCTTCAAAAAAAATCCTGTCTCTTTATTGTTAAGAGAAAAGCTTTTAATATTTATCAAAAGCCATTGAAAAAACTGAAAAAAATTTTATCATTACTACGATCCATGGGTTCTAGTAATTCTTTTATTTCTAAGATATTTCATTAAATTAAACAACCCTATTGCTATAGCTAGAGTTAAAAGAAGCCCAATAATCCCAGCTATATATTCATTCTCAATCCAGCTGAGTATCGGGTACCAAAACGCTTCAAGGGTTTCTAACCATGTTTCTCCTTGGGAATCTATTATAGTTCGTTCTAATCCATCCGGATCACCTGAGAGAAAGCCCAAAGGAAACCCAATTGCGAGAACAACAATAAGTAATACAATAATTATCGATGTGTAAAGAAGAGTTTTTTTATATTTCTCTATAAATCGATTCAAAATTTACACCCCCATAATAGCTTCTGTGGTAATAAAATCTGGCTTTGCTTTGTAGATGTAATAGACAATCAAAGCAGAGATCACTGCTTCTCCAATTCCTATAAATAGATGCCAAAAAACCATAGCTGGGACCGCAACTTGAATTGAAATAATCCCATTAAGAGAAATTTCAATTCCACATATTAATGCAGCCAAAACTATTGAGATATATGCCCCAATTGCTGTCGATAATGTTACTTTAATTTCTTTTTTCAAAGATGTGTGATTTAATAATCTTACGAATAATACAACTATATAAAAGCCAAGAATTCCACCAATTATTCCCATATTGAACGCATTAGCCCCTAAGACTGTTATACCTCCATCTCCAAAAAGACTTTGAACAACCAAGATGAGAAATAATACAATTAAGGATGCCCAAGGTCCAAGAATGACTGCTACTAATGTTCCACCCACTAAATGGCCAGAAGTACCTCCAGGGATTGGGTAATTAACAAATTGGAATGCAAAGATTACTGCGGCTAATACTCCAATATAAGGGATAAGACGATCTGATTCTGCATTTTTAAATAGATTATTCATTTTGAAATAGCCAAAGATCATAAAAACTATAGTTATAATCCATAAAACAACAATGGTAATTGGATCTAATAAACCATCGGGCAAATGCATGTTTTTCCCTTTAATTTATTAAAAAGTAATTTTAATACAATTGAGTATTATTTTTTAATAATCTAGTATTATTTATAAAAGATATGATTAATTTATAAATTAGTATGAAGTATGGCTTCCTAAATTGAAAACAGAATTACTCTTAGGAAATTCTAATTTAGGCAGGTATATTATTATATTTAAAGGTTTTTCTATATGAAGAGCGAGTTACCGTTTAAGCATGAGGAAGAAGCAAACCTTTTCAACTACATTCATCCTCTTATTCGATTTATATTACCGTTTATATTTGTAGTACCATGCTTATTTATAGCAAATCTATATCTTATTATCACTATTTTTATCTTTATCTCTCTCATTAATATAATATTCCATTTACATCTCATCCAAATTTTATCAAGATTGAAGATATTGATTCCATTCGTACTAATAATGACGATATTCATACCATTCTATTACGGTAATACCATTCTTGTTCAATTCAGTTTTGTGTTTCCAATTATTATCTATAGTGAAGGTTTAAAGATTGCAACTCTAATTTTCCTTAGAGTTATACTCGCAGCATTTACTTTTTTATCCTTTTTTTCTTCATTAACTTATTCTGAATACATAGAATCTTTAACAAAAATACGAATCATTCCCGCTGTTTTTGTAGGCAGTATTGTTATTATGCTCCACTATATTCCAATCCTCGCAAGCTCAAATAAAAAAATCTTGGAGGCTCAAGAAATAAGAGGGAAAAATATAACTAAATATTGGCAGAGATTGAAGACACATGCGTATATTATGGCAAAAAATGTGGTTCAAAATATGGAAAGAAGTGAACATTTATATGATAGCCTCAAAATGAGGGGATTCACTGGAAAGCTCACTTTCGCTCCAAAAAGAATGAAATTTTTTGATTATCTCGTGCTGATTTTATCTGTAGGATTAATGATATCCTTAATCTATTTTATTGATCTTGAATATATTTTTGTAGGTGTAATTAGATTATTTATGCAGTAGAAGTAGAAAAAATTAATTTCAACTATAATTCTGGGTTTCAATTATCCAAACTATCACTTAAAGTTGAAAAGAATTCAATCTATGCGTTAATAGGAAACAATGGTTCAGGTAAAACTACACTTCTTAGATTATTGGTGGGGCTTATTTGGCCTACGTCAGGTAGCATAAAAATTTTTGACCAATTATTAACCAAAGACAAGCAAAAGCTATGGAATATTAGAAAACAGGTTGGTTTCTTATTTCAAAATCCCGATGATCAACTTTTTGCACCAACTGTCAAGGAAGATATCGGATTTGGAGCAAGAAATCTAAAACTCGATGAGGATGAAATTACTATTCGAGTTGATTGGGCGCTAAAAGCTGTTAGAATGAAGGATTATAAAAATTATTCTCCTTTTGATTTATCCTGGGGTCAAAAAAAGAGAGTTGCATTAGCAGGTTTATTAGTAATGAAGCCTAAATTACTAATTTTAGATGAACCATTCGCAAATCTGGACTTTAAATCAATTTATAATCATTTGGAAATCTTAGAAAACCTAAGAAAACTACAAGATTTAACTATAATGTTCACTACTCACAATCTTTTCTTTGTTGAACATTGGGCTGAAAAGATGTTATTCATAAATGATGGGCAATCTGTTTATGAGGGAAATCCAATTGATGGTTTGAATAATCCCCAGGTTAAAAATGTATTGAGTTCCTACGAGGAAATACTTACCCTGCTAAAAAAGTAAAAAGTCTATGTTATATGGCATAAAAACCACATTTTAAATTTGTAGTCAAACAAACAACAAAAATAAATAAAACATCTTTTTTATTATACTTTTAAAAGTTATTTTGAAATTTAATTTAAAAATTTTCAAAAAAAAAGCGAGGCAACCGAATAAATGGCGTTGAGTATAATACAGATTTTAAATGGAAGTTTTAGTCTTATATTTGTAATCATATCTGTGTTTATTGGGATATTATTATTATTAAAGTATCGGCAATATAAAAGTAAATTGATACTTCTATTTGGTATATTACTTTTGCTGCTTATTTCTTCTTGGTATGCCAGCTCAAGTTCGTTTATAATCGCACTCATCTTTAATGGGACGGGCTATATGGCCACTCCACACATTTACTTTATAATAGGGTTTACCCCACTTCCAATAGCAGCGTTCATTTGGAGCATAGTTTTCACTAATTTAGTCTATCAATCAAAAAAGAAGATTTTTAGAATGATATTTGTCTTTATTGGAATTATAATGGAAGTAATCTTTTTTATGTTACTTATGATTGACCCAAGGTTAATAGGGGAAGTAATAAGTCCAATTGATGCCGACTATAATATACTTATTACGCTATATCAGTTTTTTCTTGTAATATATATGCTGATTACGGGAATCCTTTTTGGTAGGGAATCTTTGAGAGATGATAATCCAGAAATAAGATTAAAGGGAAGATTACTGATACTTGCATTTGTCTCTTTTGTCTTAGGGGCAATTTTAGAAATATTAAGTGGAATTTCCATTGCGATTATGATAATTGCTAGACTAATTCTAATCTCTAGTTCTATTGAATTTTATGGTGGTTTTATGCTTCCTAAGTGGATGAAAAAACTTTTTCTAAGAAATAAGTAATCACATATCGTTTTTTGCTTAATAGGAAAAAAATTTGTTATTTAAGTTTAGATTTCTTTTACAGATTTGTAAATTTTAAATAGGAATTTGTTCTATTTTTTATAATATTAAATTTATAAAAATTAAAGTAATGGGTGAAATCATATGTCTCAAAATCAATAGGAAAAGGAAATCACAGTAAATGACCAAATGAAAAAATTTCTAATAAAAGGTTTTTATGGATTTAATACAGATATAAAAAGAGATTCCGTGAAAATCAAAATGGAGCAGCGGTCCGGAGGGGTTAGTTCAGCAATTAATTAATTGTAATTACTTTTAAACCCCTGAAGATCAGTTCCGGAGGTGGATGTCGTCTCCGCATTAAATAAATCCAGGCTTGACGACCGAATCTCAGCATTCCTACCTTTTGGAAAAATTCAATAATCTCAATTTTAAATTTATAATTAAATAATTTATTTTAATAATTATCTCTTAAAGTTATTAAAATTAATAATTATAAAGAATTTATAAAAAAAATGGAAAGATTCCCAATTCCACAATTATTTCAAAATTTGACCATTTGAATTTATCAAAGAAAAATTACTAAATTTCCGACTACTTGAGCTTTTTATATTCTCAAACTTACTTAGATCAAACCAAAATCAGAACCTAAGAGAAAGATGTGCCAAATAAGGAGTTCTTTGAAAAAAATTACGAACAGAATAATACATTTAATACTAAAATGAAAGACAAATTATTCAAACAATCAACAGTAGAATATGAAACCTATAAGAATGCATTCAAATTCAAAAGAAAGTTTGATGAATTGATTAATGGTTTTATTAATTCAAAAAGTAACCCTGAAGAATTTAGAGCATGGTTATTAAAGAGAGATATTAATCATATTACAGAAGAATTGAAAGAAAAAATAAGAAATACTAAAAATTTTATTGAATGCCTAAGGATAGAAATGGAAAAAGTTGTTCCGTTAAATTATCTAGATAAGGATGGGCATTTAACTCTAGTAAATATGAGTAAATTCCTAGATGGAAGGAAAGACTTTATTTCAAGTATTATTTTAAGAAAAGCGAATCATGATTTAACTTATCGGTTAGCATTAGATGTAATAATAAAATGGAAAACAAGACTTATAGAATTAGGAATAATGTCTAGAAATTCTATTGACTTATTAATGGCATACTTAGAGTTTCATAAACCAGTAATTCCAATATCCTATCACATTAGTTGGTCTCAATATCGTTCACAAAAGTTCATCAAAGAAGATTTCTTTAATAAAATAGATACTATTGAAAAAGCCTATTGGCTTGGTTTTTTCTTTGGTGATGGAAGCGTTACCTACAGTCATAATAAATTGAGAAAGATTGTAATTACTCTAAAAGCAGATTCTCAGGATTTGTTATCTCAACTATGTGGCTCATTAGGCTTACACCCTACTTCAATTTTTGGTCCATATACACATAGACATAAAGATGGTCGAGTTAATATGGAGGTGCAGTTATCAATTAATAGCGAAGAAATGGTAAATGATATAATCAAAGCTGGTTTTACTCCTCCAATGAGAGGGAGCCATATAAAAAAAATTAAATGGCCATTACATTTATTAATCACAAAAAAATTAAAGTTAGCTTTTATTTTAGGCTTTTATGATGCTGAAGGTCGAACAGGATCGACTCAAATACGCCAGACAGATCGTGAATTTTTAGATATAGTAGTATCTGAGTTTAACCTCCCTTTTGAGCCTAAATTTGATGAATATGGTTGGAGTTTGACTTTAGGGGGTCATTTATTAAATCTGGCACAAAGAACTGTCCTTGAAAACACAAGACTTAGAGGTATCGTAGAAAAACGTAAACTATTTCAACATCATGGACCAACTGAAGGATTTATAAGAACTATTACAAAAGATCGATTAAGATCACTAGTTGATCAAATGCCTGTTCCAAGTATTGCATATAAATTTAGTGTTAATAGTAGTGTTGTTTACCAAACCATGAGGAAGTGGAAAATTAAGGGAAAACCTCGAGGATTTTGGCATACCAAAGAACAAAAAAATAAAAAAAATTAGAATTATTTTAATCTAAAATTATTTCGGATGTTCATTCCGTATGATTGTAGCCATTCCCATTCCTTAGCCGAATGAAATGAATTATTTCATTCATAAGCCAACACACATACTGGAAATAGCGTATTCTTTTCCACTTTGTTCAAGTTGGGAGAGATTTGTACCAATTAATCTATTACCGGTAGCTCCTGTTGGATGACCAAGCGCTATTGCACCACCCCATGGGTTGAAACGCTCATCATTCCAATCTAATCCCATATCATAGCAACAAGCAAAGATCACCGAACTAAAGGCTTCATTTATTTCAATAAAAGCCATATCATCAAATGTTAAATTTGCCCTCTTTAATGCTTTAGGCATAGCTTCTATTGGTCCTGTAAGTTGTAAAACAGGATCTGTCCCCACAACGACAAAATTCATAAGCGTTGCTCTAATTTTAAGTCCTAGTTCCTCAGCTAACCCACGTGTCATCCATAGTTGAGCAGCAGCACCATCACTAGTAGGACAACTGTTACCAGCCGTAAGAAATGCTTTACTTTTTCTCCCTATGATTGTTCTCAAACCAGCTAAAACTTCCATAGAAGTCCCTTGACGTGGTGATTCATCTCTTTCGGTCAGTTCAGATAAACTCGTATCTTGAGCTACTTGATTACTTTGATCTAATAATGGTTTTCCGTTTTCATCTAGCTTAGGACACCAGATTGGTTCAATTTCCTTACTCCTTTCGTCCCAAGTAGAACATGCTTTTTCATGTGAAATTAAAGATAAACTATCAACTTCATGACGATAGTCTTCAAGTGATAACCCTGCTTTCTTCATCCAAACTTGCCCCATGTCGTGAGCAGATTGAATTTGACCAGCAAAACTCGTCTCATATTCTTTTAACTTAGCTACTACTTCAGGATGAGTCATAATTTTATTATTTGGGGGGATCATTACTGGTTTCTTTAACTCTTCGTCATATATATTTGTATCTGCCATAATTGGATATTTATTTTGTACTTCTACACCACCACAAATAACACAATCAATCATACCAGAGGCAATTTCTTGCCATCCAACCACGATTGCTTGTGTTCCACTAGCACATTGTCTATTGATTGAAGTTCCTGGTACAGTTACTGGAAGATGTGCTGTTAAAGCAGCAGTTCTTCCTATATCGAGAGCACAGTCTCCAATTTGACTATTGCAAGAAACAATTGAGTCCTCAATTATCTTGGGATCTATTTTACTTCTTTTCATAATTGTCCGATAGCAATGAGCTACTAAATCATCCCCTCGATGCCGAACTATTGTTCCACGACGTTTCCCAATTGGGGTTCTTACATAATCTATTAGCACCGGTTCTCTTTTGGGATCTTTAAAATGCTTTTCATAAATATTTACTGGTTCTACCATACTAACACTTACTCTATTTTATTCTAATTATCAACTTCAAAATTAAATTATCAAAGATAAGATAATCAATTATTTGTCAAATTTAAGAGGTATAAGAATGCGACAATTAAATTAATTGCTTTTAAATGAATGATTATTTAATTTAATTTTATTTATTAAACATTTTTGTACAGATTAGAGGTACTAGTTATCTTCAAATCTAGTTTAGATCATCAATTTCAGTAAAACAAATTATAAAGCTCAGTATAAATCTTTGCAAGTTTAGCGATTTTGTTTTGGTCATTTTGCTGTAATGAATAGTAGATATAACTTGGTAATCCTTCGGAATTTTTCATCCAAGTTAAAAATCCTTCAATCTCAGCTTTAAGATTAGGATCAACAATGGGTTGAAAAGATGGTGCTTTAGATGTTTGGAGAGTTGATTCAGTATCGTCAGATATATCGATCTCAGATTCAATAAACTGGGATTGTGAACCTTTCTTCATCATTGCTGCTGCTCGAGCAACCGCAGGATATGCCATATGAAACCATCCTTTTGCTTTAGCTTTTACGTGCGCAATCATATATTTATCGCCGTCTGGAGTT
>Ga0180438_10008067_pt1 | contig 13474 bp, 10 predicted proteins | sample SS_ome_12_FD_132455 | JGI IMG/M metagenome (GOLD analysis project Ga0180438, IMG submission 132455) | Hypersaline lake sediment archaeal communities from the Salton Sea, California, USA - SS_3_D_2 metaG | ecosystem: Environmental > Aquatic > Non-marine Saline and Alkaline > Hypersaline >... | reverse complement strand
GTTAACTGGATTATTGGTCGAGTTGCCCATCTGTACCAGCGGCGTAAGTATTTAGAGGGCTGAATTTGAAAGGTGATATCTATCTTTTTACTATACAGGAATATACTGCGCATCAAAAAACCGCATACAAACAAAACTGCCGGAGTTTTATGTCAGTCTCTGTAACTGAAGCCAGAAAACAGGATCTATGAGAATGAAACGTGGCAAGTATTTGGTAACGTTGTCATCTCTGAATGGGCGTATTTTCCATGTATGTATACTAGCGCGTCGCAATCGATCTGAAAATATGCCAGGGATTCCCATTCGAAGAGTGCGCAATTCGGGACGTCCGCATGCGTGCGGTAATTCTTAGAAAAAGGAGGTGACGTACAGACAAGAGACTTGGGATAATAAGAATCCCTATTAGGATTCGAACTACATTTTTGGAAAAGGAGAAAAAGATGAAAAGAAACTGGAAGATTTTTTTCACTGCCCTGCTGATCGTATCAGTTGTTTGCGCTTCGGCTTTCGCGGGTGGAAGGAAACCGCCGCCGACGCCGGAACCTCTACCCGAACCGGGAGAGTGGATGGAAAAGGAAGCTCCAATGATTCATGAGATGGTTCAGAAGGGGGAACTTCCTCCTCTAGAGGAGCGACTGCCGAAGAATCCTCTGGTCATTGAGCCCTTTGAAGAGATCGGCACCTACGGGGGCACCTTCCGGAGGGGTACGGGATTTTTTATGCCAGATGAGTGGTTGGCCTCTCACATTGACGGGAACTCCTTCTGGCGATTCCAGTGGCCCTTTCCCGGATCGGGACCGGTGCAACCCAATATTGCGGACAAGTGGGAATTCAATGCCGACGGGACTGAGCTCACTATACATATCAGAGAGGGCATCAAATGGTCCGATGGAGAGCCTTTCACAATCGACGATGTACTGTTTTACTTGAATGACGTAGTAGGTGACGAGAATGTTACATATACGTGGTATCATACGGCAAATCTCTACGTCACAGAGCGACAGCTGCCGGGCATCCAGAAAATCGATGACTATACCATCAAGCTAACCTACCCGGACTCAGCCTTCTTCGTTGAGACCATGTATGCTCCCCTATGCGAGATCGCGCTTCCATCTCATATTCTCAAAGAGCATCATCCCAAATACAACTCCGGTTCTAGCTACGACAAGTTCAATGAGCAGCTTGTGTGGGCAAATGGCCGCGGGAAGGTAACTCTGAATGCATGGATGCTTGAATCTTTCGATGCGGATGAGAAGATGACTGTTGTACGGAACCCCTATTATTGGAAAGTCGACAGCGCGGGAAACCAATTACCCTACTTCGATAGAATGGAGGTATTTGTAACCGGAGATAGGCAAGGGGTTGCTCTTGGCAATGCTACCGGCAAGTTCGACAACGACGCTATGTGGGTTGGAATACAGCACCTTTCCCTCTTCCTCGAAGAGGAGGCAAAAAGGGATTTCACCATCGGATATTCGATCGTTGGCGGAATGGCTGTTTATTTCAACTATGACAGCGAGGATGCCGATGCCAGAAAGGTAATTAGGAATACAGACTTCCGTCGCGCTTTCTCTCTGGCCGTCAATCGCAAAGAGATCGGAAGGGTCTTCTTCTACGATACGCTGGTACCTATGGGCAGTTCATTTTCACCGAACTCCGCCTATTTCGAAGAAGAAGTCGGGAAGTTGTATTCCGAATACGATCCGGAGCGCGCCAAGAAGATCTTGGATGACGCCGGCATAACCGACAGAAACGGCGACGGTGTTCGGGAGCTTCCCTCAGGCGAAAAATGCGAGCTCATCTGGTCCGTATACGAGCACGATCTGTACACCCCAATTAGTGAGATGATTGTCGAGTATCTGGCGGACGTGGGGATAAAGCTGGTACTCAACGTAAAGCATCAAAACATCATCCTCGATCAACTGTGGACGGGACAGTTCGAACTTGGTACCTATGATTATGCCAACCATGACGAACCACTGGCCGGTCTGGACTGGTGGATCCCGATAACGGCAGGGAAGCCGTTCTGGCACAAGGACGCCGGTACCAAAGGTCCCTTCAGCTCGGAGTACAAGAGATTCGTGGACCTCATGAGCGGTGCAAAGGCGCTTCCCTTCGAGCAGCGGGTCGCCGCGGTGAAGAAGGCGAACAAGATCATGGCGGAGAACGTATTTGTCATTCACGTGGGCTTCTACAGGCGGCCCAATATCTCTAGCAACAGAATTGGGAACCTGCCGCACATGGTTACCCGGATCGACGAGTTCGGTTCGGACGCTGTGCCGTTCATGTACTTCCAGACCTATGAGAAATATCCGCCCAAATAGATAGCGACGGGTATTGCGAAATCAGAAGGGGTATCCTTTTACGGGAAGGCCAAAAAATTGCCTACCGTCGGGGATACCCCTCTTAGTAGTATTTACTGAATTAGACTAGATCGGGAATAATGGTATTATCAATTTCTTCCCGGTGATACACAGTGTCGGGAACAAGAGAGACATAGATGGGAATGCTTACCTACATACTGCGTCGCATACTGCTCGCCATCCCCCTCATAATCCTGATATCCATCTTGTGCTTCATCATTATCCAGCTTCCCCCTGGTGATTATATCTCCAGCTACCGGGCCATGGTTGCTGCTCGGGGTGGCTGGGTAAAAGACGAAGTGCTGAATATGCTTCGTGAACGCTATGGGTTGGATCAGCCTGTTTACGTTCAATATTGGAAATGGGTATCAGGTTTTCCCAGGGGCGATTTCGGAATCGCAATGAGCGTCAGCAATACACCGGTTCGTGAGCTCCTCCGGGAACGACTTCCCCTGACTCTTATCCTTAATTTCCTTGCATTTCTCTTTACGATGAGTGTGGCAATACCGATCGGCGTATTTTCCTCAACCCATAAATACAGCTTGAGTGATTATATACTTACATTTATCGCCTTTCTCGGCATTTCCATCCCAGGATTTGTGTTAGCCTTGGTCGTCATATTCATGTCGGTGTTCGTATTTGGATCAACCTACATTGGTAATCTGTTTTCCCAGGAGTTTATCGGTGCGCCTTGGTCGTGGTTAAAACTCTTGGATTTTTTGAAGCATCTACCGGCACCGATCGTAGCAATCGGCGTTGCCGGTTTCTGCAATTCCATGCGCATTATGAGGGGGAACATGCTCGATGTCCTGGGCCAGCAGTATATTCAAACAGCCCGGGCCAAGGGTCTATTGGAAAAAATCGTAATACGCAGGCATGCCCTTCGAATTGCGATAAATCCGATTATCAGCCGGGTCGGTGTCTATCTTCCGGAAATCCTGGCCACCGAGATGCTTGTCTCGATCGTACTCAACCTCCCCACCATAGGTCCTCTCTTTTATCAATCACTGCTGGCGCAAGACATGTATCTGGCCGGAACGATTCTGTTAATAATCGCTTTTTTGCTGGTAATCGGGAATCTGCTAGCGGACATCTTTCTAGCGTGGTCCGATCCCAGGATCCGTTTTGATTAGGAGACCGACACCTGATGGATAGGGATATTCAGATCGGCAGCAAAGAAACCTCAGATGAATATACGGCTCTTACGCCACGACAGCTCATGTGGAAAAAATTCCTCAAGCACAGAGTGGGGGTAGTAGCGACCTGCATTATAATCATCCTCTATATCACGATAATTTTTGCCGAGTTCTTTGCACCCTACGACAAGACCACCACCAATATGGACTACTTATCCGCACCTCCCTGCCGGGTACGTCTTTTCGACAGCGAGGGAAGATTCCATATTCGCCCCTTTGTATATCGGCGAACCGGGGCAAGAGATCCCAAGACCTTGCGCTTTGTGTACAAAGATAATGTGAATAAAAAGGATTTCATTAAACTATTCGTGCATGGAGATGAGTACAAGCTTTTCGGGTTATTGAACTCTGATGTTCATTTTTTCGGCGTTGAGGAAGGTACCGTATTTCTGTTAGGAACCGATGAGAGAGGTAGAGATCTGCTGTCGAGGATGATATTCGGCGGCAGGATTTCTCTTTCGATAGGAGTTATCGGCGTAGCGATCATTGTATTTCTGGGCTCATTGATTGGCACGATCTCCGGTTACTATGGAGGCTGGATCGACAACGTGATTCAGCGGCTAATCGAAATACTGAGAACAATTCCGCAGATAGCTCTCTGGATGGCCTTGGCCGCAGCCCTGCCTCCCACTCTGCCGTCGACCTACGTATATCTGGGAATTGTGATCATCCTTGGCCTCATCGGCTGGACAGGTCTGGCCAGGGAAGTTAGAGGAAAGGTGCTGGCTATACGGGGAAGCGATTTTGTCTATGCCGCTGAGGTTGCCGGTGCCAGTTCCAGCAGAATAATTTTCAAACATCTCATTCCCAATATATCGAGCCATATCATCGTAACGGCTACGTTGAGCATCCCGGTGATGATCATAGGCGAGAGCAGTCTAAGTTTTTTGGGGCTGGGCATTAAACCTCCCATGACCAGTTGGGGACTTCTTTTAAATCAAGTTAGGGAAGTGCAGGTTCTGAAGCATTTCCCCTGGCTGCTTCTGCCTGCGTTATTTATCGTTGTCTCCGTCCTTTGCTTTAATTTCATGGGGGATGCTCTTCGGGATGTCATTGATCCGTATTCAAAATGACTCAGAAAGAAGGATTGTCGAAAGCTATCATGCAGAGTTCGAATAGATTGATCGAAGTTGATAATCTCCGGGTGCAGTTTCACATACCCCAGGGAATCGTTCGGGCTGTTGACGGTGTGAGTTTTGATATCAACCGAGGGCAGTCCCTAGGGGTGGTAGGCGAGAGTGGGTGCGGTAAGAGCGTCACTGCCCTTGCCCTCATGCTTCTACATCCCCAACCCGAAGCGAAAATAGCGACCGGGAAAATCGTCTATCATCGGCAAGAACCTCCACCGGTGGAAATAACCTCCCTCGATATCTATGGCAAAGATATCCGTGACATTCGTGGAAAAGAAATTGCGATGATCTTTCAGGAGCCTATGACTTCCTTGAGTCCCGTGTATACTATCGGGCAGCAGATTGTTGAAGCGATTCGACTGCACCAGGACCTGGACAAGAAGCAGGCCCGTGATTTGGCTACCGAGATGCTCGATCAGGTCAAGATTTCTGCCCCGAAACAGCGGGTGGATGAATATCCCCACCAGCTCAGCGGCGGTATGAGGCAGAGGGCTATGATCGCCTTGGCTTTGAGCTGCAAGCCGTCCCTGCTCATAGCGGATGAGCCGACAACAGCCCTGGATGTTACTATCGAGGCACAAATACTCGCCCTGATAAAGGAGCTTCAGCGGAAGTTTGGGATGTCGCTGATGATCATCACGCATGATCTCGGTGTGGTGGGGGAGATGGCAGATGAAGTTATTGTCATGTACGTGGGAAAGATAGTCGAAAAGGCTTCGACCAAGGAACTTTTCGACAATCCCCTGCATCCGTATACTCGGGCACTGTTCAGATCTTTGCCCAAGATTGGTGATAGACAGCGTCTACAATCAATTCCAGGGTCGGTTCCGAGTCCTTATCAGCTACCCCGTGGGTGCAGTTTCCAGGGGCGATGCGAAGAGATGCTGGATGAGTGTAGAGAGAAAGCACCGCCACCTTGCCATGTGGATGGGGATCACCTTGTGTATTGTTGGCGGTATTACAAAACGGCCGAGAGCAGCGGATGAATCAAGATAAACAAACAACGGCAACTCACGATATCCTGACTGTAAAAGGATTGAAGAAATATTTTCCTATTCAAAAAGGTTTTTTTCGGAGGGTAGTGGGAAATACGAAAGCCGTGGACGGAGTCGATTTCTCTATCAAGAAGGGAGAAACCCTCGGAATGGTGGGAGAAAGCGGGTCTGGCAAGACGACAATCGGTCGCTGTATCGTTCGTTTGTATGAACCCACCGAGGGGAGTATTCACTACCATGCAATGGATGAACAGGTTGATCTACTCGAATTGAATCGGCATCAGTTGCACAAGATGCGGGAGAAAATCCAGATGCTCTTTCAAGATCCCTACTCTTCCCTCGATCCCCGTATGAACATCGGACAGATCATTAGTGAACCCTTAGCCATTCATAATATTGGCACGAAAGAAGAACAGCTGGACCGGGCTCGGCAACTTCTGGATCTGGTAGGGTTGCGCCCCGAACAACTAAACAAGTTTCCCCACCAATTCAGCGGAGGACAGCGCCAGCGAATTGGCGTTGCCCGGGCTCTGAGCCTGAATCCCGATTTGATCGTTTGTGACGAACCGGTGTCCGCCCTGGACGTGTCTATACAGGCTCAAGTGTTGAACTTACTGGCGGATCTGCAAAAAGAGTTTAACTTATCCTACTTGTTCATTGCTCATGATCTGAGTGTCGTCGAGTATATAAGCGATAGGGTAATTATTATCTATTTGGGCAAGATCATGGAAGTTGCCAAATCCGACGTGGTGTATGCCTATCCACGGCATCCATACACAGAGGCGCTGCTGGCATCGATCTCAAAATACGAGGCAGGGAGCTCGCGGAGGTTTGTTTTGGAAGGGAATATCCCTGACCCATCGAATCCTCCTCCGGGATGCGTGTTCCATACCCGCTGCCGCTATGTGAAAGATATCTGCAGACAGGCGGTTCCTCCCCTAGAGCCTATACCCGATCAACCTGAGTCGTTTGTCGCCTGCCATCGATATAAAGAATTGAATCTTGAGGGATACGATGCACGCTAGTTTCAAGAGAAGGAGTGAACCATGAAGGCATTGAGAAAAATCAAATCCGGGGTCGGTAACGTTAAGCTCGTCGATGTGGATATCCCAAAAATCAAAGAAGACGAAGTGCTTATGAAGGTGTGGGCAGCCGGAATCTGCGGTAGCGATCTTCTAATTCAAGAAGACAAACATTTTTATGAAGCACCGGTTACCCTGGGGCACGAGTACTCCGGCGTTGTTGAGGAAATAGGATCGAAAGTCAGTAAAGTGAAAACAGGGGATAAAATCGTCTCGGATATTGAAACCAGAGAAGGTTGGCTTGGAGTTACCCGTGATGGAGCGTATGCAGCCTACATGGCGATCCCCGAAGCTCAGGTGCATGTATATCCGGAGCATGTGTCCCTTGACCACGCCTGCTTTACCGAACAGTTGGTGGGAATCATCCACTGCATGCAGGAGCGTAACAATGTTCGTGCCGGTGATTTTGTGGTTGTTGTAGGACCGGGTCCAATGGGACTCATGGGAGTGCAGTTTGCCAAGCTGAGGGGGGCAAAGACGGTTGCTCTGATAGGATTGAAAAAGGACAAGAAACGTCTCGATATAGGAAAAAAGATTGGTGCGGATTTCATCCTCCACTCTGAGGAACATCCAGAGGAAGCGGTCAGAGACCTGAACAGAGGTCGAGGAGCCGATTTTGTTCTCGAATGCTCCGCATCGGAGAGGGGTTTTCAGCATGCTATCGATTGCGCTCGCCGGGCTCCAGAAGGTGAGGGTGGAAAAGGTGTTATTACTTCCGCCAGCCTCTGGGGAAAAGAGATTACTATAAATGCCGATGCCATTTCTTTGTATCAGCTGTCTATATTTGGTGGCTGGAGTTGGAATGGAGCGGAAAGTTGGGAGAGAGCAGTATCCATTATATCGATGGAGAAATTGGACCTAGACTCACTCTTAACCAATCGTTACAAACTGGAGGAGTGGGAACAGGCATTTACTAATTTGCGGGACGGCGAGGATGTCAAGGCGTTCGTGCATCCCAACGGCACTGATTGGTAAGGAACGACTCTCCTGTTCAGCTAGAAATCTCGCCTCTCAACGATTAATCGCCCTTACCGATCCTCGCTTTACTAAATACGGTGGGAAGGCCAATTTTTTTCGCTCTTTGTCTTCGTGCTCAATGTTGTGTATGAGCATGGCGAGGCTTTCGATCCCGATTCCCTTTCTCGGCTGGTGGATCGTTGTCAACGGCGGCGTAAGTACGCTGGTCAACTCAATGTTGTCGTAACCTATTATGCTGTAGTCGTCGGGGATGCGAAATCCCAACTCATTGGCTACCTTGTAGATGCCGATCGCCAGGAGGTCACTGATTGTTACCACGGCTGTAAAGTCCAGGTGGCCGTTGATCTCACCCTCGCCGGTGAGGATGTCTTTGAACGTGTGATAGCCGCTATCGATTGAGAGATCCTGAGCATGGACGATCAGGTTCTTTTTTACTTTGATGTTGTGTTTTTTCAGCGCCGATACATATCCCTTGATGAAATGGCCGGCCATACAGCGCTCCGGCGGTCCGGTCATCAACAGTATGTCTTCGTGACCACGACTGATGAGATATTCAGTAGCAAGTGTTGCGCCTTTGCCATGTTCAGAGAACACATATCCGGTATCGGCGAAATAGGGAAAGCAGTCTATCAGCACATATTCGACCTTGCTTGTATTTAGAAGCTGTATATTCTCACTCTCATCGTCGATAGGCGACAGGATGATCCCATCGACTCGTTTCGACAGCATCGAAATGATATTGGCCCGCTCCTGTTCGATATCGTAGTGAGAGTAGCTAATCAGCATAGAGTAATTGGTCTTGTTGAGTCTCTCTCCGATTACACTCAGGATTTCCGAGTAAAAGGGGTTGTTGAGATCGTTGAATATTATACCAATGGTATTGGTTTTGTTCTGCCGCAGGCCCTTTGCCAAAGAATCAGGATAGTAGTTCAGCTCCTCGGCGATTTTCAGAATACGGTCTCGGGTTTCTTTGTTGGCTCTAGGATCATTGCGAAGGGCTCTGGATACCGTTGACAGTGAGACCTGAGCTGCCTCAGCAACCTGTTTTATCGTCGTTTTTGTTTGTGTGTGCTTTGTCACCAAGAATTCTTACCGTTTGGAAACGTTGGCATTCCTTCTAATCTACAATTGAAAAAGTACCGAAACCAGGATAAATGGTCAAGAAGGTATTCACACGTACATATTTGACGAACCATACCGGAAATGCTTGACAAATGATTTCAAGATGATAGAATAAATTGGCAACGTTGCCATTAATTGAAATGAATCTCGCCGATAGAGAGGAGGTACGGAAATGCTGAAAATGGGCCTTGTCGGGCTGGGGAAAATGGGTGCTTTCCATGTCGATTGGATACGGCAGAACCAAGGGATGGAGCTTATCGCGGGTTGTGACAAGAATAAAGAACGGTTGAACGCCGCAAAGGGAGAATATGGAATAGAGGTTTACGACGATTACGACAAATTCCTAGCAAAAAAAGACCTGGATTTCGTGGTTGTCGTCACCACAAATGACGTACACGAGAGTTTGAGCGTCAGGGCGCTTGAGGCCAAGAAGAACGTTATCGTCGAAAAACCGATGAGCGTGAACTATGAGAGCTGCCTGCGCATGGTGAAAGCAGCAGAGCAAAACAAGAAGCATTTGTTCGTTCATCATAGTAGCCGTTGGGACCGGGACTTCCTTCTTGTCAAAGCAACAATTGCATCCGGAATCATCGGCCAGGTTCTCACGATTCAGTCAAATGTTTTCCTGTGCGATGAAGGATGGCCCGCCTGGGGAATCGACGGGATGGCGAATCCGTGGAGGATTAAGGCGGAATATTTCGGAGGCCTGCTGCTCGATTGGGGACCTCACCTTGTGGATCAGATGCTTCTGCTCAAGAATGAAGATCCTGTGGGCTTATACGGGTTGCTTCAAAGCGGTGTATGGTCAACCGAAGTGGATGATCACTTCTTTGCCATTGTGAAGTTTGAAGATCAAACAATCTGCAAGATCGAGGTCAGCAACAACGCCAGGATCACTCTTCCCCGGTGGCACATAATAGGTACTAAAGGAACATTGGAGGTAAAGGGGTTCCATGAGCCGGTCTGGGATCAAGGGGAAATTGTATTTATTGGAGAAGATGGAAAGAAAGAGACCAGGAGAATAACCCTTCATGATGTAAAGGAGTCCGGGATTGAAGGCGGATTCTATGAAGATCTGATTCCTTTTCTCGAGGGAAGGAAGAAGGAATTCGTTTCCATGTATGAGGCAGCCAGAGTGGTAAAAGTCCTAGAGCTAATAAAGAAATCAAGCGACGAGAATAGGTTTGTACCCTACTGATTACCCCTGAACATCATGGCGTTTCTGCTTGACAGGCCGGCAGTTCTAGTATTTGATGGTAACGTTCTCAAAATGCAGATCATTGCCACGTCTAAATGAACTAGATTTGTGATAATGTTATCATCTGAGTAGAAGCGACAGTACAGTATGGAGTTATTATGAAAGAGCGGATGGAGCAGTGGAGACATGAAGCTGATGTGGTTTCCAGAATACTGGCAAAAGCAGCACCGATCGACAAGAGTAAACGAATCGGAGGCAGAGAGTTCCAGGAAAGACAGGGCAAAGTAATATCGGCTCTTTCCGAAGCGGGGATCGACGTAGCCTTTGTATACTCGGACGAGCATTATAACGGGGATGTACCCTATCTTGCCGGAAACACCAACATATCCATTGAACCGGTCGCCGGTGTTATCGGAAAGAACGGCTTTCACGTGCTCGCAGGTTTAGAAGGCGGGTACGTTGCCGAACAGTTGGCCTCACGTTCCGGAGCGCCGGTTCACAAAGTCGAAATGCTCAAGCTAGCCGATGAGGATTATCCAATAGAAGCAGAAAGAGTTGAAGATATAATCGAAGAGGCGGGGGGAGGAAAGCCGAGCACCGTCGCCCTTCTCACCCCACGGGCAGTGTTCCCCGTTGGGATTTATGATTTCCTTGTTCAATATATGCAAGGAAAAGGGCAGATTATCGATGCACAGGAGTTGTACTACCGGATCAAATACGAAAAATCTGTTACCGAGATGGAGATGATCCGGGAAGCCAGTTCAATCTGTGACGAGATGCTGAAATGCATGCTGGCCGTCCTGAAACCGGGAATGGTCGAAACCCAAGTTTCCGCGTGGGGTTATGCAGCGGCTCAGGAGCTTGGTGTTGAAGAGATGGGATTCGACATCATGGTTACAGCCAACGAGGCCAACCGCACACTGATCGGCAAGGCGCTCAACAGGGTGATACAGGAGGGGGATATCGTACATCTGGGAGTTGCACCAAAGCGGGATGGACTCACCGCCTGCGAGCGGCTCAGCGTTGTCTGTACGAATGATCCTTCTCGGGTTACCACTGAGCAGCGCTACTGGTTCGATTTTGTCGAGGATGCGTACAAAGTCGGGCTGGACGAATACAAGCGGGTGGCCCGCGAGAATCTTCCGGCGAAATTACAGGAACAAGCTCTGGTTGACTATTTCTATTCCCGTCAGAGTGAGGTGGCAAAGAAGGTGGGTAGAAAGTTCGATCTGGCCAGATTGAAGCCGTATACTGGAACCCACAACGCTGGGTATACCGAATGTCAGGAGTTTTATGGCGCTATTACCTTGAACTCGGAGGAGCCCCTGGGCCATAGAATCGTGACCATGCTCGATGTGGCGATAAGGGGAATCGGCAATCGCTGGAATGATGTGGTAATACCCGGACTGGATTATTTGGTAGTGGAGCGAACCCTGGGAAAAGAAGGTCCGGAGGTTGAAGTGTTAACAAAATTGCCCATAAACGTCCAGCATCTGGTTGGTAAAGATCCGACGGCATGAAACTGTCTGGACAGGCCACGACGAGTGTAAAATTTTTGAGGGGGAAAAATGGAATCTTTAAAAACACTTGACAAGAGTTTGGTTTCTCAGATGTACGAAGGTCTGTTGAAGATCCGTTTGTTCGAAGAAACCCAGTCACGGATATTTCGGGCTGGAGAGCAGGAGGGTTTTACCCACCTCTATCTAGGTGAAGAGGCAATAGCCGTTGGTGCGTGCTGCAATTTGAACAAAGACGACTATATCACCAGTACCCATCGGGGGCATGGACATATGATCGCCAAGGGTGGGGATTTCAAGAAGATGATGGCTGAACTTTATGGACGAACCACCGGCACCTGTCTGGGACGTAGCGGGTCTTTACATATAGCGGATCGCAGCATCGGGGTGCTGGGTGCAAACGGGATTGTGGGCGACGGAAATCCGATCGCAGTCGGCGCCGGTTATTCGATAAAACTAAGGGGGAGCAAGCAGGTCGTTGTTTCCTTCTTTGGAGACGGCGCTTCCAATCAAGGAACTTTTCACGAATCGTTGAACATGGCTGCCTCATTTGGGCTGCCTGTGATATTTGTCATCGAGAACAACGGCTTGAGCTGTGGAACGATTACCGCCTCTGTCTGTAAGGTGCTTCACAACCTCGGTGATCGCGCAGCCGCCTATGGTATACCCGGCGAAAATATCGACGGGATGGATGTCGTAGAGGTGTATCAGACCGTGAAAAAAGCTGTCGATAGGGCACGGGGCGGCGAAGGACCGACTCTGATTAACTGCAAGACCTTCCGTCATCATGGACATTTCGAAGGGGATATCGACATACGAGATGAATCAGATATCAAGGAAGCTGTCAGCCACGATGCAGTGAAGGAATTCGAACAGCGGATGTTGAAAGAAAACCTGATAACGGATGAACAGATCAAGGCAGAACGTGAAAGAATTCAAGGCATGGTGGATGAAGCAGTGGAGTATGCTAGAAACAGTCCTCTGCCAAAAGCGGAGGATGCCATGAAGTACGTATACGCCGAGTGACTGCGGGGAAGATCGTGGAGGAATTGATATGAGAGAAATCATGTATCGGGAAGCGCTTCGGGAGGCCATGGCCGAGGAAATGAAAAAAGATGAGCAGCTGTTCTTGTTAGCCTACGATGTCGGCAAGTATGGAGGCGAGCACCGCATCAGCGGGGATCTCTATCACAAGTATGGGGACTTGCGGGTCAAGGATGCTCCCATTTCCGAGCAGGGAATAGTAGGCTGCGGTATTGGTGCAGCAATCACCGGTTGTCGATCCATCGTGGAAATCCCCTTCATGGACTTCATGCCTATGTGCATGGATATGATCGTCAACCAGGCTGCGAAATTCTACCACACCTTTGGCGGTCAAATGAGCGTACCTATGGTCATTCTCACCGCAGCGGGCGGCTATATCCGGGCGGCACAGCAGCACTCACAATGCCTGGAAGCCTGGGTTGCCCATGTGCCCGGCTTAAAGACCGTGATGCCTTCTACGCCCTACGACGCCAAGGGACTGATGAAGGCAGCTATCAAGGATAACAATCCTGTAGTATTCATCGAGCACAAAAAACTCCTTCCCATGAAGGGGGAAGTGCCGGAGGAGGAATACGAGATACCTCTCGGAAAGGCCGAAATCAAGAAAGAAGGAAAAGATGTAACCGTTGTGGCTACATCGTATACGGTCCATCTGTCCCTGCAGGCAGCGCAGAACATGGAGAAAAAGGGAGTTTCCGTCGAAGTTATAGATCCACGCACCCTGGTGCCTCTCGACAAAGAGACGATCTTGAGCTCGGTAAAAAAGACCACCAGGCTGGTGATCGTCCATGAAGCCCACGTGACGGGAGGCTTCGGTGGGGAGATCGCTGCCATCGTTGCCGATGAGGC
>Ga0180438_10008064_pt1 | contig 13477 bp, 12 predicted proteins | sample SS_ome_12_FD_132455 | JGI IMG/M metagenome (GOLD analysis project Ga0180438, IMG submission 132455) | Hypersaline lake sediment archaeal communities from the Salton Sea, California, USA - SS_3_D_2 metaG | ecosystem: Environmental > Aquatic > Non-marine Saline and Alkaline > Hypersaline >... | reverse complement strand
CAATCCCATCGATCCCTGGTTGATGATGGTGCTCTCTTCGAAGGAGAGATTGTCGGGGATCTTATGCAGGATCTTCACAGGTCGGGTCGCGTATTCCGCGAACGCGCCTGGTGCTGTATGGCCATAGAGCTTGTAAGCCGGATCCCTCGTGCGGGCCACTTCACAAAGGTTGTAGCGACCCCAGCGGCACATGATGCATTCTCCACAGCCGCTGTGATTTTCAGCCGTAACCCGGTCACCGATCTCTAAGCTTTTCACACCTTCTCCCAGTGCAACCACGGTGCCGCCCCACTCATGCCCCTGAATGAAGGGTAAGGAGGGAGGCCATACGCCCTGATAGGCTCCGGAAAGGATTTTCAAGTCCGTACCGCAGATACCACACGCCCCCACCCGCACCAGCGCTTCACCCGGTTCGGGCTGTGGGACGGGTACCTCTTCTACGCGCATATCGTTCCATCCATGCGTCACTGCTGCCCGCATGGTCGATGGAATTTCAGACATCACATCCTCCTCTTGGGTTCAGAACGGGCGCGCCCGCTCGAACTCGATTGTGGCTCGCTCAACGATGAAATCAGATACTTTTTCAAGATATTCAGCTGCCAATTCCACTGTGCCATCCTCTGGCCGCCCATACCAACCGGTGGAGGCGACTTCCCGAAAATCACGCAGGATGGGATACACCAATCGTTGGCGGAAGATTTCATGACCCTCATCCCCCTCTTCCTCTGGGGTAGGGTTGGTCGCTTTGGAAATGTCCACCAGGGAAGGATCATACATCATGGCAGCTGCTGTCTCCATCCCACCCGCATGGGTGAGAGGCGCCCGCTCGCCAAAGAGTGAGTTTGTGATCAAGTGACCCTCCGCGATCACAACCCGGAAGTTGAATTTCTGCTGGACGTTGCTTCCAGCCAGACGGAGTGTGGGAGAGTTGCCCTCATGCCAGTTGACAAAGAGCAGCTTTTCCACCCCATGCGGTGCGAGGCATCCGCAAATATCCTCAACCACAGCCAGGAATGTCTGCGGTTTAAAGGATAGACTGCCTGTCCAGGGAAGGTGGTAGGGTGAAACGCCCACCAATGGAAGTGGAACTACGACCGTTCCAAATTTCCGGGCTGCTTCTTTTGCCAGCGCGATCGCCGCAAAGGCATCCGTTCCGAGTGGCAGGTGCGGACCATGCTGCTCGACGCTCCCTGGCGCAAGGACTGCCATTTTTGTCCCCTTGAGCCGCTTCTCAGCTTCAGGTTGGGGGAGGCGTTCCATGAGAACTTCAAAAAGCATAATGTGCTCCTTTAATAAGGTTCATTCCTTTACCCAGTTGCATGATTGCTGCAAGCCAGTGATCTCGGATGGCTACATAAATGCTGACCGGGCGCATATCTAACTTTTTGGAAGGGAGTCCTCCCGATTTTTCACCATAAATCAGATTATGGTGAGGATATCATTCCAGTGGGCGGGCCGATCCCTTCATCGATCCGTTCTCTCATTGGAGATGTTCATGGAGATCGAAATCAAGCCACCCATGAACATCTCAAATTCAGAAAAGCATGGAATTACGAGTCAAATCATCCACCTAACTTCCGAATCCATGCTCATTGTGAGTAATGCCAGACCTATACTTTCACAACGGCCAGCTCATCCAACGGGTAATCAACGATGCATCGCTGGCCTTCTTCCGTCATGAGATACGTCCGGGACAGGAACATCCCGAAAGTCCCTTCGCCATTGATGATCGTAATTTCAATGGCGTAGGAATTCCCAGGCCGGATGAGTTCATCTTCAGGCAGTGCCCTGACCTGGTCGGTATAGATATTTGGTGGAGCCGTGATCAAATCCAGACCGTGGATCATAATGGGTCGGGATTGGGCGCCTTTTTTCCTGAAAAACGAGGCTGCCTCCTGCACATCCTTCAGCGTGTTGCCCGGGACCAATTTGGCCTCTAGAGCTCGATAACCTTCAACAACAATATCCTTATAAAATCGCTCCGCTTCTTTGGTCGGGGGGCCGATGGTGATGGGATGACCGATTTTGGCAGAATACCCCTTGTAAAGTGCCACCATCTCATTCAGGATGATGTCGCCCTCCTTTAAAACCCTTGCAGAAGGCAAGGGATTGGGGAATACCATTTTGGGATCATGCATCGAGGTCGAGCCGATCATCATCAGGTGAACCAGGCCGTTTCCCTTCATGATGGCATGGGTCCCGGCTGCGGCCAACTCGTATTCATGTACTCCCGGACGAGCCGTCGCCAGCAATGCCTCCAAAGCATCTACAGCGAGTTCTCCCGCCCGTTCCATGGCTTCCATCTCCTCTGCGCTCTTGTAGCGGGTAAGCTCATGAAGCAGGCCTGGCAAGAATTCGAATGTTGCTTTAGGGAGGAGCCTCACCAGGTCTTGGTAAACCTTCACACCCATGTATTCCGGTCCGAGGCGATCGATGGCCGTGATGCCGATGCGCCCTTCCTGGGCGCCAGCCTCTTTTAATTTTTCCGCCATAACTTCTGCATACTGTCCGCCGCGTGATCCACGCACATCCTTGATGCTGACCATCTTGCGTGCAGCCTCGATATGACAGCCTGCATGTGGATAGACCAGCATCGGTTCGCCCTCTTTAGGGAATACCACATACTGGCACATCCCGCGGTCATCGTAGAGTCCCGTAGCCCAACTTACCGCTCCGCCCATACTGTAAATATTCTGGCCACCGGTGAAAATGTATGCATCGAATCCATCCCGCGCCATGAGCTCACGGGCGTGGGCATAGCGCCTCTGGTATTCGCCGTCGGAGAATCTCTCGTAGACAGTATCCGAATACCAAGGAGAATTGTAAATTTCTTTAAAATTATCAGACTTATCCAGTTCGTATCGAACTTCTACCCAATTGTTTGCCATTTTTATTTTCTCCTATGTAATGAATCAGTTATGTGCATGTCGCAGTACTCCATACGCTCCGGATCAATAGACCTAGAAATGACCTGAGACTCAGGTCTCCTCGCACCAAGTTCAAGGATCTTTCGGGTCGACCCAGGCTGTATCCTTGGCGGCTGGGAGCCAGAATTCCAGGAAAGCTAGATCCTCACCGGCCTCGGTTGCGAAGTGATGTACTTCCCCCCGCTCCAGGACAATAATATTTCCCTGGCGAACCGGGTATTCCGCACCATCGATGTTGAAGGTTGCACTTCCACGCAGGACATATTTAATCTCGACCGCACCCTGATGATAATGGGCGGACCCCTCGTTCTCGGCAGGATAAACGATCATATCCCCCAAGATAGCCCGGGTACCCTGAAGCTTGTGCGTGATCAGATCCACACGCTTGCGCTTGTCTCTTGTTGAACGGAAATGAGGTAGGTCTTCCGGAGTGAAGATCTTGGCCATGCTCCTCTCCTTCCTGCGAATATCAATTCAGAATTTCGGCAATCGTTACGGGTCGATGTTCCTCAGCCGAACGGATGGCTGCTTCCACCACTGCCAGGGCTTGCATGGCTTCATCCAGTCCCACTTCTGGTTTTCGACCAGAACGCACAGCTTCGGCAAACTCATTGAGCTCATCCGGGAACATGTCGGTTTCAGGAATCTCGACTGGGGTGCGCTCTGAAGACCCGTGAACATGCTGGTAGAGTGTTGTGTATTTATCTACCTCTGGATCTGTCCAGAAATTAAAATCGAGTTCATGATACAGGTTAGATTTGGTGCCATAGATATTGATCCAGTAGATCCCGGGTGAAACCCAACTGCTGCCAAAGTAACTTAGGGCGCTGTTTTCAAACTGCGCCACCAGTGCAGCCACATCATCCACCTCAGCCCCGGCGTGACAGCTGCATTTGTACGCCATCACTTCCGAGATCGGTCCAAGAAGATACTGGGCCGTGTCAAAATGATGGACCAAAAGCTGGATGAGCGGTCCACCAGGAGTGCTATCACTGTAGAAGCGCCACATATCGGGAGTTAGCTCCAAGGCGCGCTCGTTGGACCAATTGGCTTCGATCAGGCTCACACTCCCTAACTCACCTGCATCGATCAATTCTTTCATTTTTCGGCTAGCACCCAACAAACGCGCACTGTGTCCCACAGCCAGCGTAACCCCAGCCTTTCTCACTGCTTCTGCAATACGTTTGGCGTCGGCGAGCTTGTGGGCAATGGGTTTCTCCGTCCAAACGTGCTTCCCAGCTGCGGCAGCTTGTGTAATGGTATTGGCATGTTCGGTATTGGGTGTTGTGCACAAGATCGCCTCCACGCGCTCATCCGCTAACAAAGCTTCATAGGATGAGGCTGTATCACACCCAAATTTGGCTGCAAAGTCATCCCGCTTCTCAACGCTGCGGGAGAAACAACTAACGACTTCGATCTTGTTCGTACGAGCTGCAGCTCTTGCTATGACTTCTGCCCAACGGCCAAGCCCTACGCTGCCGACCCTCACTGGTTTAAAATCCATCTACAACCTCCAACGATGATATTTTTCTGAACCTGCACTACAAGCTCCTCTTAAGCACCAAACCTGCAACCAAATAGAAACCCAAATGCAGGTGTAAAGCAGATTATGTTTGTCGGTGGGAGGCGCCAACTCCGGATGAATAATTCCCGATTCATTCGATCTCAGGCAGCATCATCCTGCGAGGGGCGCCTCCAGATCCATTGGTAAGATCGATTTAAAGATCCACCTTATGTCAATGGATAAACACGTCATTTAACTTTTCGTTTCAAGTTCCCGCCAAAAAACCGACCGGTATCCTGGCAAAACTTGCCTGGCTTCACTCACGCAGTTCGTTCTTTAGCCCAATAATTCAGAAATCTTTACGGGACGCTTCTCCTCGTTGGAGATGATACTGGCTTCAACAACTGCCAAAGCCTGAAGCGCTTCCAGGGCACCAACCTCAGGTTTTCCACCTGTCCGCAGAGCGTCAGCAAAATCCTCCAACTCAGCTTTGAACATGTCTGTCACCGGAACTGCCAGAGATGTTCGATCAGAGGTTCCATGTGGATGTCGGAACAACGTTGTGTACTTATCAACCTCTGGATCGGTCCAGTACCGGAAGTCCAGTTCGTGATAGAGATTGGCTTCCGTTCCATAGATATTCATCCAGTAGATACCGGGAGAGACCCAACTGCTGCCGATATAACCCAGATAGCCGGCTTCAAATTCACAGATCACGGCGACCACATCATCGACCTCTGCTTTGGTCTGCAGCTTTCGAGTGTAGGCCTGAACCTCAGCCACTGGACCCAGGATGTACTGCATGGTGTCGAAGTGATGGACCAGCAATTGGATCAACGGTCCACCCGGCGCATACTCTCTGAAGTAGCGCCACGCATTCGGGGTTAATTCAAGCGCACGCTCGTTGGACCAATTGCCCTCGTAGAAGGTGATATTCCCAAGGGCTCCACTTTCCACCTGCTCCTTCATCATCCGGCTTGCGCCCAACATTCGGGCACTATGGCCTACGCAGAAGGTCACTCCAGCTTTCTCAATCGCCTCGGCGATCTTCCTGCCATCTGCAACGGTATGGGCAATTGGTTTCTCTGTATAGACCGCCTTACCGGCAGCAGCGGCTTTGGAGATGGTCTCGAGATGATAGTGATTCGGTGTGGTACACAGGATCGCTTCAATACGATCATCGGCCAGGAGTTCCTCGTAGGATGAGGCTTTTTCGCATCCGAACTGCTGGGAAAATGCATTCACGTTGTCTTCAACGACGTCAAAACAGCTCACGATCTCCAACTTGTCGCTTCGCCCAACAGCGGTTGCGATCACCTTGGACCATCTTCCCAATCCTACACTAGCAGCCTTCACGGGTTCACTTGCCATTTTCCTTCCTCCTTGAAAAATCTTGATGTTCGGTTTTATTCTTCACGTTCTTCGTTTCGATTTCGTCAATTTCCCCTTATGCTGGATATTTTCCTCCGCCAGGGATGATGAACTCTAAAATTTCAAGCTTCTTCTGACCCGAATTCCGCACTACATGGCGCTCACCCGGGTCCACGCTGATCACATAATTCTCTTCAATGCGATGTTCTCCGTCTTCAAGCCCCAAGAAGCCCTCGCCCTGCAGGACGAACAGATAGTGCTCACAATCAGCATGACCGTGCATTGGGGAACTCTCGCCCGGTTCCAACACTAGAAGTTCAAAATTGGCACCGACCAGTTCTGCGACATCCTTCCCTAACAAGTCAATCCGCTTCCAACCTGTTCCGGTGGTGCCTCTCAGTTCATCCCGATGGACAATGTATGGCATCGCTCTCTCTACTCCTGTTTCATTTGATGCAATCCCCAACCAGGTTTGAGTCTCTCACTCCAGCTCAAAGTCTATTGGACTTCCTCTGCATCATGGTCCTGTAGACAGTGCCCCTATTGGGAATCAGCGGGAAGAGACAGCATCTTTCAGGGTATCACCCCGCATGGCGCAACGAAGCGCCTCCAGGGCTAAGATATCGGCAGGTGGGATATTCCCGAAGCTCACATTGGTTCCAAACCGTCGCAGCAGGTAAAGCTGCTGGTTCTTTAATGGAGCCTCCCACATCAGGCGGGTCAGGTCATCCACACCCGCCACAATCTGATCCACCTCTTTGGAATCAACTGCACCTGAAGAATCGAAGATACCCACACCCTTGCCCGACTCGCGCGCCTCAACGATGACTTCCGCTGCACCCAGTGCGAGATCAGAGCGGATGGTTTCATGCATCAACTCAAAGGCTACTTTCTCATTGGGATCCTTCTTCCCCACCTCGGTGATGACTTTCAATCCCCGCTCACGGCCGGCTTGGATGACCTCAGATCTAAGATCCAGTGGAATATCCAGTGTTCCATCAGAAACTTCAACTGCCGTGAGACCAAGTTCCACACAGCGATCGAGGTATTCCATGACGCGATTCTGAAAGACAGCGATCTCCAGGAACGTCCCTCCGGGATAGATATCCACCCCAGCAGTCGTAACGATAGCGGCTTTCCGCTTCACAAAATCATAGTCCAGAAAAGCTGCTGTACCGAAGGTCATCTTGACAAAATCGATCACGTCTGAGGCTGTGTCCATTAAGTCCTGTGTCTGGGCTAAACCCAATCCCTTATCGATAACCATGGTTAAGCCATCCTTACGCGGCTTGACCGATCTTTCAGGAGTCAATGACTCCAATACGCCTTCCCATGCCTTCATACTCACACTCCTTTATAGGTTTTTTTGACCCGGCTTACAGGGCCAATTCAAGAATATCAACGCCTCCGTTGATACGATCGCTGATATAGATCAATCCATTTTCGGCCACAAACACACTATTGGTCTGCGGAGCCTTTTGCCCCTCGGGACAACGCGGGATGTAGTACGCTACTTCCCGGGGATGTTCCGCATCACGGATATTGACCACACGCAATCCAGCGTTGAAATAGGTCACGAAGATCATTTCATCGCTGATGAAGGATTCAGGGCGGTTTTCGTGCAGATTGTGCGGTCCGAAACGATGGCCTCGCTGGCAGAAATCCCCCTCCGGGACGGGGAATTTACTCAGGATGCGCGGATTCCTTTCATCCAAGACGTCAATTACGCGAACATGATGGGTCACACCCTGGCAATCATCGGATGTCTCCTCATCGGTTGTGATCAGCAGGTTGCGCTTAGGCAACGGCAGCACGGTATGCGTGTGTCGACCATCCTCCGGTATCCAGGACATGTGTGCGATCACCTTCAGTTCCTCGGGATGTGCGATACACAGGATATAAAAGCCAGCATCCCAGAAACTGAGGTAGGCACGGTCTTCCCAGATGATGGCATGGTGCGCACCGGGGCGAAGTTCAGGAGGCCAGGTCGGTTCCTCCCCACCCGCTGCCCACATCCCAGGATGCCACCAGCGCGACACCTCCACCGGATTCATCGGATCGGAAACATCCACAAGCATCCAAATACGATGGGTATAGCCTTCCATGTGGGTGGAGATGTTGACATATTGTCCGCCAATGTACCAGGGCCGGTGGACCCCCCTGCCTCCAGTTTCGAAAAAGCCAAGTTCTTTTGGATGGACACGATCCGAAATATCAAACAACTGGATGCCAGCCTTCTCTGGGGTAACAGGGCTGCGTGGGGGATAAGCCTCGTAGTTGATGATCATGATATCCCCAGCCGTCTGTACCTTGTGACTTCGAGTATTGGCTGGGCTCGGAAGCTGATGTACAACGGTTGGATGGGTTGGATCTGATACGTCCACGATGCTGGTGGCAACATTGCCGCGGATATGACCAACATACATAACGTTATCTTTGACCATGATTTGCATGGCATCCCCATGGCCGTTCAGATCGGTATGTCCGATCAGCCGTATATTCCAGGCTTCAGCTTCCCCGTTGTAGTCCAAATTCCGATTTGCCATCCCTTGTCTCCCAAACCATCCAGTTGCTAAACACCAGTAAAACAAGTTAACCCGATTGGTTGCGTTGATTCACCCGATAAACGATTGGGCGATCTCACGGAATTCTTCGTCGGATACGAGTGCTTTTCTGGAAATGGCTCGACTCTTAATTTCAGCCAGGATCTGCTGAATCTGCTCATCGGTAGCTTGCAAACCAGCCTCCTCTAATTTGACCTGGATCGAAGCTTTGCCACTCTTCTTGCCTAAAACAATCTCGAATTTCCGTCCCAGCACATCAGCCTTCACTGGAAAAATCGCTAAGGGTGTTTCCTGCATTACATCCATAAAAAGACCCGTCTCGCGCGTGAAACACGCTTCTCCTACAATGGGTTTGTTGCGGGGCAGTTTCACTCCCGTTAAACGCTCGGTTAGTAGGGACAACTCATGAAGTCGGTCGAGCTTGATACCCAGGTCGACACCATACAATACCTGCATCACAACAGCGACCTCTTCCAGCGAAGCGTTCCCTGTTCGCTCTCCAAGACCATTGATGCACACGTGGAGCATATTGGCACCGCCCTCTGCACCCGCAACCGTCGTTGCCACACCCATACCAAAATCGTTGTGAGTATGCACCTCGACCGGAATATCGACGAATGATCTCACCTGCTTCACAAGATACTTGACAGCCGAGGGCAGCGATGAACCGGTGGTATCCACCACAACCGTTGAATCAGGCTTGGCTTGCCTCAACACCTCGCCCAGCAACCTTTTCAGGAAGGTCATTTTCGCCCGGGTGGTGTCATGCGGGAAAAAGACCGTCTCCAGACCTTTCTCCTTGGCATAAGCCAGGGCCTCGACGCTCTTATCGATGACCTGTTCCTCACTCCATTTGAATTGGTATTCCAGTTTGGGATACCCGGAGGGAACCTCGATGATCACACCGTCCACACCGCAATCGACCGCGCGGTCGATATCGGCTGCCATGGCCCGACTGAAGACCAAGATCTTGGCATTGAGACCGGCTTTGGCAATTTCCGTAATGGCTTCCGCATCTTCAGCAGAGACAGCCGGCATCCCAGCCTCAATCCGTGCCACGCCTACCTCATCCAGCATGCGAGCAATCTCGATCTTTTCATCCTTTCGTAATACCACCCCAGAGGTTTGCTCACCATCACGGAGGGTGCAGTCATGAATGCCAACCCTATCAGCGAAATCGAAGTCCTTCTGAATCTCTTCCGCAAAGTTGTATTCACTGATCCACCAATCTTCGGTCCAATACGGGGGTTGAGTCATAACAATCTTCTTCCTTTCCTCTTTAGATTTTTTTCATTTGAGTTTGTTTTCCACGCCATCGATCAAATCCCTCAAGGATTGAGCTACCTCTACACCTGCTCCCTGCAAGGCTGCGATTTTTTCTTTAGCCGTACCTTCGCCTTCCCGGATAATCGCCCCTGCATGTCCCATCCGCTTTTCGGGAGGGGCTGTCCTTCCGGCCACGAAAGCCAGAATAGGTTTGGGGTAGCCATTGGATTGCAAATAAGCAGCGGCCCGTTCTTCTGCCCCTCCGCCGATCTCACCCAGGATCACGACCAGATCGGTCTCCTCATCCTGTGCAAATAACCTCAACCCAGCTTCAAATCCGATTCCATGAATGGGATCGCCTCCCATCCCAATGGAGGTCGATAAACCCAACCCTCTTTCCATCAGCAGGCTGGCGGTCTCATGCGATAGCGTTCCAGATCGGGAAATGACTCCCACCCGCCCAGGGCTGTAAAGCATGCCGGGCATGATTCCAACCTTGCATTTTCCGGGGCTGATTACTCCGATGCTGTTGGGTCCAACCATTTGTACCCCGGCCTTATCTACAATGGCGCGCATTCGCATCGTATCCAGCACAGGGACGTGCTCTGTGATGACGACGATCAAGGGGATCGCCGCATCTGCAGCCTCTCGTACCGCTTGTAATGTCCCCATCGCGGGGACAAATATCACCGATACATTTGGACGTGTTTGTTCGCATGCCTCCTGGACGGTATCAAACACGGGAACATCGTAGACCTTCTCACCTCCCTTGCCTGGTGTGACACCTGAAACGATCTGGGAGCCATATTCCAACATGAGTTGTGTGTGCAAGGACCCTTGTCGACCCGTGATGCCTTGAACCAGGATACGAGAACGCTCATCTACAAGAACGGACATCTATCCACCCCCTTTCTTGTTAACAAGGGACAGCAGATGTTCTACAGCCTCATCCGTCGTACCACCTTTGACCACAGGGATGTCGTTCTTTTCCAGCAGCGCCCAACCTTCCTCCTGGAAATGGCCCCGCATCTTAACCACGATGGGCACAGTTGGCTTATCCTGCCTGACGACTTCCACAACGCCCTGGGCCATGACCTCGCAGTTATTGATCCCACCGTAGGCATTCATCAGCACCCCGCGCACTGAATCCTGGCCCAAAACCGTGCGCAACGCCCTGGCGATAAGTTCAGCTGAACCCCCTCCTCCGAAATCGAGGAAATCGGCCGGGGTACTCCCATTCAAATGGACGATATCCATTGTGGCCAATGCCAAACCAGCACCACCCGCCAGGATCCCGATTTCTCCATCCAGGGGTTCATATGCGATCCGGGCTCCCTGCGCCACTCCCAACTCCTCGATCGGACGTCCCGTTTTTTCCTCAAGTTCTCTCAGAAGCTTCCGCTGCCTGGGCAAAGCCCCATCATCCATTTCGAGCTTGGCATCGCCTGCGACAACGCTCCCATCCTCCAGGATGAAGAGAGGGTTAATCTCTGCCAGTATGAGGTCTAACTTGGACGTGCTGCGAACCAGGTCAGCCAGGATTTCAGCCACGCCCACCAGCCTCTGCCCGCTCAGCCCCGCCTTTCGCAATAAATCCCGCGCCACATATTGCGGGAAATCCTGCAGGGGATCCAAAAAATGTCGAACCAAACGTTCTGGGGCCTCACTGGCCAGGGTCTCAATTTCCACCCCGCCTTGTGAAGAAAGGAGGATCAATTGTTTGGCTTCAACCACGTCCAGCACAATGCTGATAAAAATCTCTTGATTGACGGCGACCTGTTCCTCGACCAGGAGGAAATTGACCGGGTAGCCCTTGATTCGCTGCTGGAACAGCTGTGTGGCTTTCTCGCCTGCCTCCTGGGCATGATCGGCGAAGAGAATCCCTCCAGCTTTGCCCCGTCCCCCAGCAGGGATTTGAGCTTTAAGCACCACAGGACCACCCAACTCCCTGGCAGCCGCCTCAACCTCATGCGGTGTGCTGGCAAGGATTCCCCGTGGGATGGGAATACCTTGACCGGAAAGTAGTTGTTTGCCTTCGTATTCAATAAATCGCACGTCGCTTGGTCCCTCCAAATAAAAACATCTACAAATGCTCAGTCACTTTGATACCCATTACAACATGAACGCTATCGATCATATGTCCTGGCAGCCTCAAGTGCTTCGAAAGCCTCTTTGACTCGTTCGATGATATGATCGGTCAAACCCTGCATGAACTCCTCGGCTCTATCAATCGATGCACCTTCAACCACACCATGCCAGCCCGTCGGAGAAATTTCGCGGACATCGTTCACAATCGTGTAAATATCGTGCTGCCTTCGCAGCGTGTCCATCTTCCCGGCCTGGGATGGGTCAGAGGGATCCGTGGCGAGCTCCAGCTTCACCAGTTCTGGGTCATGGATAAGGATGGGCAAGATCTCAAGCAAGCCACCATGGGTAAGGCCGACTTCCTGTCCATAGAGAGCCTTGGCGACATAAGCCGCCTGGACGACAACGCAGTTGACGGGATGATCCAGCTGCAGTTTGCTTGCGACCAGGTCAATGGGTGCGTTGTTGCCCTCATGCCAGTTGACAAATACGAAGTTCCGGACACCATGTTTGATCATGCTCTCGCAGACTTCTGTCAGCAGGGTCATATAGGTTTGGGGTGAGAGCGTGATCGTGCCAGTGAAGGACATATGGAAAGGGGTGACACCGAGAGGTGTGACCGGGATCATGAGGGCATCAAGCCCGCGTGCTACTTTCTCCGTCACAAGTTCCACTGCAAAGGTATCTGTGCCATAAGGCAAATGTCGTCCATGCTGCTCGACACTCCCCGCAGGAAGCACCACCATCGGATTGCGCTTCAATCTTTCAACAACCTCTGGATATGTCAAATTGATCAGCTTGACCTCTCGCTCCATTCCAACCTCCTTTCAAACATGTCCACGCCAACCCATCCGCGCGGATTCAGCTTTTGTTCTAGACCCCACGCCAGAACCTATCAACCTCGTACAAACAAGGGAGGCATGGATGACTACGGATTTACCAGGTTCTTTGGCCTCTCCCCCCGCAATACCCTGGCCACCTCCTGACAGGCCTGGCGTCTCATCCTCTCCATCGCTTGTTCCGTATACCAGGCGGTATGAGGGGTTACGGTGAGTTTATCGGAGTTTAGGATCGAACGACCCGCTTTAACCGGTTCGTTCTCCATAACATCGAGGCCTGCGCCCGCGATCCAACCCTTTTCCAGGGCTTCTTCCAGGGCAACCTCATCAATCAAACTTCCCCGACTTGTATTTACCAGGAGAGCGGTTGATTTCATCTTCTGTAAAGCTGCTGCATTGATGATATGATGCGTCTCTTCCGTGTGTGGTGCCGTGAGTGCCACAACGTCTGAGCGCACCAACAATTCATCCAAATCAACCTGGGTTACATCGAATTGGCTCAAAAGCTCTGGGGAGAGGTATGGGTCGTAAACCAGCATCTCAAAACCAAAACCCTGTGCTTTCCTGGCCACGCCTTGCCCGATGTTTCCCAAACCAACGATCCCCAGGACCTGATCCTCGGTGCTGAAGAAGGGTTTTAGCGGAGCTACTTCCCAGCGGCCAGAAACAGCCAGCCTGTGGCTTTGGACGATCTTTCTCATTGTCGCCAGGATCAATGCCACGGTGTGCGTAGCCACCTCCTCCGAAAAAACATCCGGAAGGTTGGTCACCATGATCCCCAATTCGCGGGCTGCTGCCACATCGATCTTATCCACTCCCACTCCATAGCGTGCAATGATTTTGAGAGATGGCAATTGGGACAGCACTCCTTGGTCGAACTTCGGGGGGGAACCCGCCAGTACGGCTACAGCTTCCCTGGCT
>Ga0180438_10008063_pt1 | contig 13478 bp, 14 predicted proteins | sample SS_ome_12_FD_132455 | JGI IMG/M metagenome (GOLD analysis project Ga0180438, IMG submission 132455) | Hypersaline lake sediment archaeal communities from the Salton Sea, California, USA - SS_3_D_2 metaG | ecosystem: Environmental > Aquatic > Non-marine Saline and Alkaline > Hypersaline >... | reverse complement strand
TTCGATGAATATTTATCAAATTAATCTGGAGATATGAGATGATCGACAACATCGATATAAAAATATTGTCATTACTTCAAAAGAATGCCCGTATTTCCAATGCCGAAATCGCCCGTCAGTTAAAAATGGCTCCCTCGGGTATTCTCGAACGTATCCGCAAACTGAGAGAACGCGGTATCATCCAGGGATACGTAACACGCTTAAATCCGAAAACTATAAATATGGACCTTCTCGCTTACGTGTTTATCAAGACCAACGAAAAACGGGAAAAGTGGGACGTGGCTGAAATGGTTGCCCAAATTCCCGAGGTCCTGGAAATCCACGATATCGCAGGCGAAGACTGTTACCTCGTAAAACTACGCACAAAAAATACGGAAGCCCTCTACGAACTCTTGAGAACCAAATTTGGATCGATACCCTCAATCGCTTCTACACGGACAACTATCGTGCTCCGGACAATCAAAGAAACCACCATGTTACCCCTGGGCCAATGTTAAGGATATGCAAAGGATAGAAAAGAGACGGTGCTTCTTCCATGCATCATGAATTCGAGGAATCCATTTAGGAGATGGAAGGTGAAAATTATCGTACGTTTTCTACTCATCGTCCTCTTAATTTTAATATCCCGACGAACATTCGCCCAAGACATCGACTTTGCCTGGGTTAGAAGCGCAGGGGGATCGAAATTGGAATACGGAAGAGCCATTAGTGCCGACCGGTACGGAAATTGTTTTGTGACAGGGCTTTTCAAAGAGTTAGCCTATTTTGATGGCCAAGAACTCACGAGTTCGGGCGGGGACGACATATTCATTGCTAAGTACAACGCCAACGGCGAGCTGGTGTGGGTGAGAAAAGCCGGCGGGCCGAACGCCGATTACGGGCTGGGTATTACCACCGATGGGGATGGCAATTGCTTTGTCACCGGATCGTTCTTTGGTGAAATTCGCTGTGGTTCCCTAACGATTCAGAGCAATGGTGCCCTGGACATATTTATCGCCAAGTACGACAGTATGGGTAACCTGGAATGGGCCAAAGGCGCCGGAGGAGACGGTTACGATCGCGGCTTCAGCATCGCCGTGGACGATGCAGGCAATCCAGTACTGACGGGCTTCTTCAACAGTACGGCTCATTTTGACCATATCGATCTCGTGTCCGAAGGCCAGACCGATATCTTCGTCGCCAAATACGATGCGCAGGGTCGAGTGGTCTGGGCTCGAAGAGCCGGGGGCTCGGAAAGCGATGAAGGATATGGTATTGCTGTAGATGAATCGAACGGTTGTACGGTCACGGGGTATTTCCGGCGTGCCGCCTCCTTCGAAAACATCCTCCTGAACAGCGAGGGCGCAGAAGATATCTTCATCGCCAAATACGATGCCACAGGCAGGCTGAAATGGATCAGGCAGGCCGGCGGAAGGTCTTCTGATATAGCCAACGATATCGATCTCGACTGTATGGGTAACAGCTTCATCACGGGAAGTTTTGGGGGATCGGCTGCGTTTGGAACAACGCAACTATCCAGCGATGGAGGTGGAGATATTTTCGTGGCCAAGTACGATTATTTTGGCAATGTCGTATGGGCAAAAAATGCGGGCGGCCCCAATGATGATGTGGGGCGGGGTATCGCAGCCGATGGATTCGGGGGATGCGTCACGACCGGAGAGTTCGTTTTCGATGCTCGATTCGATACAATATCCCTGGTCAGTAACGGGCAGAGGGACGTCTATATCGCGAGATACGACAGAGGAGGAGACGTGCTGTGGGTGAAAGGTGCGGGAGGTGCGAGTTCGGATGTGGGCGACAGCATCTCACGGAATCCGTGGCATCACTATTTCATCACAGGACACTACGTCGATACGTCCTATTTCGATTCTTTTATGCTGCAGAGTGAGGAATATGCCGACATTTTCATCGCCAAGTTAATCGATTCCACTTATGTGGCGGATGACCTGGATCCATTCTCCGATGTAACAGCACCAGTCCTGTTCCAAAACCGCCCCAATCCCTTCAATGCAGAATCGTTGATCCAGTATTATCTATCCCGTGCAGGGCGTGTAACAATAACTCTGTTCGACCTTCGGGGCAGAGAAATTCGCACATTGGTGAAGGATGATAAGCAGCCTGGAATGCATGCGACAGCCATTCAAGGGAGCGATCTGTCCAGCGGGATGTATATTTGTCGATTGAAGATCGATGGCCACATCCTATCCAAGAAAATCGTTTTTTCAAAATGACTCAGTTTCGGTAAAAGGACGAAGGCACAAAATATAAAATCACAGCATGTGTTGTGAAAACCGATTTGAAGAAGATGTTATTCGTTTCGAATGACACTAAAAATAAAACTTGGAGACACCCATGATCGGGAAACATATCATAAGATGGACGATTGGCTCGTGTATTATAGTCACGATGCATGCATCGAGCCAGAGCCTGGAAATGTATTCCAGCATATACCAGAAGATGATGGAAGCCCAGGAACAAGACGACTACGAGACTTCGCTGGAGGAAGCCGTTAAAATTCTCCGCCTCCTCCCCACTCATCCAAGGATCCATCATCATGCGGCACGTATGCATGCCATACTGGGGAATAAAAAAGAGGCGTTTGATCATCTCCTCAAAACCATATTACTGGGATATGTGATGGATGTGGATCGGGACAGCGTATTCCGTACGATTCAGGATCAGCCTGATTTTCAAATGATTCGGAACAAAATCGAGGCCATGAAAAAACCAGTACGAAACAGTACAGAGGCTTTTAAACTGTACGAGCGGGACCTCGTTCCCGAGGGTATGTGCTACGATCCCGTGAGCCAGGTATTCTATTTCGGCAGCACCTATAAAGAGAAAATCATCAAGGTGGACATGAACGGTCATCCTACCGATTTTTGTACGGAACGCCAGGATGGGTTGCGAACTGTACTGGGCATGAAAGTCGATCCTGAAAGACGGTTTTTGTGGGTCAATACTGCGGTCGGCAATCCTCCTCCCAGGGATGTAAACCCGGAAGAAGCCGGATGGTCCGGGCTGTTCAAGTACGATCTCAATACAGGAAACCTGATAAAAAAATATACGCTTCACCGAAAAGGTGAGACGCATTTGTTCAACGACGTGGCATTCAGTCCGCAAGGGGACGTTTATGTAACAGACAGTAACAACGGTGCTATCTACACTGTATCCCATGAGGCAGACTCCCTGACGCTCTTCATCAAATCCGATGCCTTACGGTATCCCAACGGTATTGCCCTATCCCCCGACGGTAAGATGATATACCTGGCCAACTCGGGTTCGGAGATTTTCATCATAGACAGCAAGACAAAAACGATTACTCCCCTCCACCATCCCGACACGTGCACGACGTATGGCATCGACGGGCTTTATCTTTACGAGAACAGCCTGATTGCTGTACAGAACAACCTGGAACGCATCACCCGTTTTTACCTGGACGCCACGGGTAGAACAGCTGTAAAAATGGACATTCTCGAGGCCAACAATCCGGTCCTGGACATACCCACGACAGGGGCCATTTTCGAGGACACATTCTATTATATCGCAAACTGCCCTCTGAGAGCTTTCAACCCGGATGGCTCGCTGAATCAGGATGGGTTAAAAGACGTTATCATATACAGGATTGAACTGTGATCGAAACCTCACGAAATCCCATGCGCTTGATAGCATTGCATTCTATAATGGGGAGGCATAACATGAATCTCAAGCGACACTATCTTCTCGTTTTGTTCTTGACGATGGCTTGGGGAAACCTAATCTCTCAAGCAGTCGATACCTGGCCTGTCGTTCTCAAGCTGCCCGGAATGGACGACGTTCCGATCACGCATACAACATACAAATCTATCGATAAAACGGAACTCCGAATGGACGTCTACTATCCTTCGGATTTCGATCATAAAATCCGATTGCCAGCCGTGATCATTCACAACTGTGTATCCATGGAAAATCCCGACTTGAAGGGTATTCAGGACTGGGGCAGGCTCATCGCCGTGTCGGGTATGATCGGTATCACGCATCAGAGCCGTTTCTTTGAAGCCGAGGACACCCACGATCTCGTCGATTACCTTCGCGTGCATGCCGACGAATTGGGTATCGACGCTGAGCACCTGGGCATCTTGACGACCTCTGGCAACGGCCTCGTTGGCATGCCCCTGGCCATGGACAAAGACCGAACCTACATCCGCTGTGCTGCTGTCTACTATACCATGCCCGACCCCGACGACGTCGAACCCCTGAAACCCCTGAGACAGGACATTTCCCTCTTCATCGTCCGGTGCGGATTGGACGAGTTCAGGGCCAACCGCAATATCGACCATTTCATACCTATGGCCCTGGATGCCGATGTGGATCTTGAGCTCATCAACTACCTCGAGGGTCATCATGCCTTCGATATCGTCGATGATAACGATCGTTCACGGGATATCATTCGTAAAACCCTCGATTTCTTTAAAAATCATCTCTTTGAAACGGGCAAGCAGAAACCCTCCTTTACCTTCACGGCGAAAAATTTCTATGCATTGCTGGACGATGGATACATCGAAGAAGCGAAGAAACGCTTTAGCCGGAAGGTTGAGGAAATGCGCGGGGACACGGTCGGTAATCCTTTTTATCATCGGGAGATCGTTGATCGTGGGCTAAGCCTCACGGCTAGGCAGTTTATCCAGTCCGGAAAGACCGATGTAGCCGTGGAAGTGATTCATCTGATGCTCGAATCCTATCCCGAATCACCCATGGCACACATAAATGCCGCAGATGCGTTTTATGCATGCGGCAAGATTTCGCTGGCCACACAAACGGCTGAAAGAGCTATCGTACTCATCGAGGAATCGAATCAACTCAACCCTGATCAAAAAGAGGCGCTTCGCAAGAATGTCCTGGCAAAGATGAAAGGCTGGAAAAAATAAGATATATCACGTTTTTCTACTGGAAAAACTAAAACTGTGACTCATATTATAATTCTCCATCAGAACAGAGTCTAGGGCGTCATTACAATGATGCAACCAGTCTGTTCCGACTGAAAAGAGGCAGGGCCTGATCCGAATACTCAACCAGAGGTGATTTTACGATGAAAACGTGGAAAATGAAGACGTCCAAACTTGTCTTATGCAGTATTTCCTGTTGTTTGTGGACGGTGGCCAACATTGCAGAACAGCCGAAAGTTTGCCGTACCACGCATGTCAATCGCAACCCACAAGTCATCGACGGACGAGGCGATGATACCGCGTGGTCGAAAATGGAATGGGATACCGGTTTTACACAAAACACACCCTATACGGAATTTTCGTGGACGGAGGGCATGCAGGATTTGTTCGTTATCGAATCGCACGATGTGTTCCTCATCAAGGTGAATCACTGGTTTTCGTATTAGTGTAGGAGATGATGGAACCAGGGGAAATGTATCCATAAAATGTAGGAAATCACTCAAAACGATTCATGTCAAAACGCTTGGACGGGTGCTGACATGATCGTTGTATATTGGACAATGACAAGGAGGTAGAATGAACATTTCTGTCATTCTTGGACATCCCAGTCAAAGCAGTTTTAACCATGCCATCGCAGCAACCGCTGTTCATACATTATCCAAGAATGGACACGCTGTCTATTATCACGACTTGTATGCCGAGGAATTCAACCCTGTCATGCCTGAACAAGAGGTACCCAAAGGAGCAGATTTAAACACAGTCATCCAAAGGCACTGCGACGAACTATCCCAGGCCGACGGAATCATCATCATCCATCCCAACTGGTGGGGTCAACCACCCGCTATCCTGAAAGGCTGGATCGACCGTGTCATTCGTCCCGGCATCGCTTACGAATTCCAGGGAGAAGACGAAGGAGATGGCGTACCCGTTGGACTGCTCAAAGCCCAGGCAGCACTCGTTTTTAATACATCCAACACGTACCCTGAGAGAGAAAAAGAAATTTTCGGTGACCCTCTGGAAATGCTGTGGAACAATTGTGTATTCAGTCTATGTGGTGTAACCACGTTTTATCGCCAAACGTTCAGTGTGATTGTTGTCAGTTCCGAGACCCAACGCAAGCAATGGTTAGAGGAGGTACAGGAAACCGTTCATCGATTTTTCCCCAAGAACAGCCAAACGAAGTAATGTTTACGGGAGGGATTTTCAAGATCATTCATGCGATCTATGATAAATCATCGTAAAAGTCTATTTGGAAAACATAATATGTGAGGTTTATCGTTACTTATTCAGCTCACGAATCACGAACCAGGAAGGAGAAAAAAATGAAAACGGCTAAACGACTGGCACCTGTTATTCTACTGGCAGCATTAAGCTGTCAACCGCATCAACCAGCCGAACGGTTAATTCAAACAACGATACCCGCACCTTCGCTGGCAAACAATCTCTTCGACACACCCACAGAACAGCCCATCGTCGTGTACCTGCCTCCCTCCTACCATGCATCGGAGATTCGTTATCCTGTCGTCTATTTTCTGCCCGGATTTACGACGGATGTCACGGAAATGATCGATGGAACGTTCCAGGGGCTAAATATTCAGACCTCCATGGACAGTCTGGTCAAAACAGGGAGCATCGACGAGATGATTTTCGTCGTGGCCAACGGCCGTAATTTCCTGGGAGGCAGCTTTTACGTGAACTCTCCTGTTACCGGCAACTGGGAAGATTTCATCATAAAGGATGTGGTCGGATTTGTGGATAAGAATTATCGAACATTGTCAACAGTTGCATCGCGGGGTATTTGTGGAAGTTCTATGGGCGGCTTCGGTGCCATCAACCTCGCCATGCTTCATCCCGACATATTCAGCGCTGCCTACAGTCTGAGTCCGGGCATTTTCGACGAGGACGGTTTGACCAACCAGGGCATGTTTGTTCCAGAAGAGAACATCACGCGATACCTTTCCAAGCAGGAAGAGTTCGACGCTATGCCCGAAGAGGAAGCCAAGGCAGCCTTCAAGGCGTTCGTTGCCGAGCTTTATGCCGCGCGTACTCTCTACCAGTATTTCTGGGCTTTTTCCTACGCATACGGTGCTGCCTTCTCACCCAATCCATCCAAGGGTGTTCCATACATCGATTACCCCTACATCAGGAACAATAGTGGCCTACGGCTGGATCGCAACCTTCTGAAGAATTACATAAACGGTTTTGGCGGACAGCGTGAGAAAGTACGGGCTCACAAAGACAACTTTCTCAAGCTCAAAGCCCTGACCATCGACAGCGGGAAAAACGATTTTTACAAGTGGATCGTCCAGGGCAGCCGATATTACTCTCGTCTTCTGAATGAGGCCGGTATTCCCTATGAATTCGTCTCCCACGATGGCGGTCATGAAGATCGACTCAGGGAACGGGTCGAAAACCACCTTCTGCCTTTCTTCTCGGAACATCTCGATTCCGAAAAGTAGAGAACAATCCTTGTGACGACCGATTCCGACGATTAAAAAGAGGACCTGCTTATCATATCTGAAGAAAGGCATGTCTTCTCGATATATACGGAGTCCGTATCACGATGAACGAGGAATATAGACAAATTTAAACAACTAGTAAAATAGGAGCACGATGATGCGAATGAGTCAAAGAATACGTATTGCTTTGATCATTGTTGTTGCGTTCACCATCTCTCTGATGGCCGATGTCATACACGATGCGGCTCTCAACGGTGACCTTGCAGGAGTCAAGGCTCTCATCGAAGAGGACCCCCAACTGATTCATGCAACGGATTCAGAGGGGCGCACACCCCTGCATCGGGCAGCAGAAGGCGTCCATTATGAAATCGTCGTATTTCTCGTGGGCAATGGAGCGGATGTAAACGCTCTGGACAACAGCAGGCAAGCGCCCCTGCATCTTACAGCCTTTCATGGCAACAAAGAGGTTGCCGAGTTCCTGATATCCAAGGGAGCGGACATCAGCGATGCGGACATACGGGATTTTACACCCCTGCACTACGCGTTGGCCCTCAGACAAAACGAGGTGGCTGCACTATTGATTAAGAAAGGTGCCGACCTGAACAAGAAAAACAGTTATGGTATGACCCCTTTCTACAACGCTATCGACTTTGGCCAAAAGGACCTGGTTAATCTGATGATCGATTTCGACGTGGAAATACCCACCCAAGGCGAGGAAGCAGCCGGGCTGCTGCATAAAGCCGCGGAAAACGGTCTTGACAAACTGGTCAAGCGAATGATCGAAAAGGGCGTGAACACGAGCACAACAAATGGCAATGGCGGAACGCTCTTACATTCCATCTCCTCCGGTGGGATAGCATCCTTGATTCCCGATCTTCTGGACAATGGATTCAACATCAACGAAAAAGACAGATACGGCCTGACTCCCCTGCACCTGGCCTCATACAGCGCGCAACAAGCAGTTGTGGAGACGCTTTTAGAAAACGGAGCCGATCCGGACATCAGGGATATAGCAGGCAGATCGCCCCTGAATCTGGCTTCGCAAAACGGGCATACCAAGGTTGTAGAATACCTGAAGTCAAAGGGAGCCGATACAAGTGTTCCTGAATTCCCGGTTCTCCAGGGTGACTATGTGGGCCAAAAAAGACCCGGGATCGCAACTGAGATATTCGCTCTGGGCGTCATCTCATCTATGGAGTACGAGCACAGTGCTCCGGCCTTCTCACCCGATGGGAACGAGGTCTACTGGACCGTGCTGTCACGGAGCGGGAAAATTTATTCCATGAAACGTATAAACGGCAGATGGACGGCACCCGAGATTACTGCATTTTCTGGCACGCATGCCGATTTTTATCCCTTCTTTTCCCACGAAGGTAATCGACTCTATTACTGCTCCTACCGCCCCATCGAAGAGGGCGAGAAAAACGATGGGTATGGCATCAACATCTGGTATGTGGAACGATCGGGAGAGACTTGGACGGAACCCAAGCCGGTTGGTTCTCCCATAAACACGGGATACAATTTTGGATTCTCCATGGCTCAAAACGGAACGCTCTATTTCACACTGGGCGGGGGGAGCTCCTTCGATATCTATCGGTCCGAGCTAACGGGCGACAAATACGCAGAGCCGGAGAAACTACCCGAGCCCATCAACTCCGAGCATCACGAAGACCGGCCTTTCATCGCACCCGATGAGAGGTATCTTATCTTCGACTCGGCCCGTCCGAATGCATCCGGTGGCAGCGGCGGATTGTTCATCTGCTATCGCAAGGATGATGGTAGCTGGACCGACGCCATCTACATGGACGAGACGTTGAGCTCCGGCTCGCCCGCCAGCTTTCCGTACGTCTCGCCTGACGGGAAGTATTTCTTCTTTGGAAGCCGAAAAAACGGGAACAACGACATCTACTGGATGGATGCGAGGATCATTGATACGTTAAAATATCAGAAGACCGATGATAAAAAGGACACGTATCTCGGCCATTCGCCGCCAGGATTGACTCCTGAAGTATTCGCTCCGGGAATCGTTTCAACAGAGTACAGGGATCACAGCGATGTTCTGTTCCTGCCGGATGCAGACGAGGTATACTGGTCGTTTGTCATTGATCGGGAAAATGGGGGAATCCGGTTTTCCAGACTGGAAGACGGCCAGTGGACGTCACCCGACTACACGTCCTTCTCCTCTTCGGACTACCGGGACTGCATTTCCACCTATTGGGCAGAAAAGAAAAGATTGTTCTACTGCTCGATGCGTCCTATGGAAGAAGGAAAAGGAGGCGGTGACTATAACATTTGGTTCGTGAATCGAATCGGTAATGGCTGGTCAGAACCGATCCCTCTGAGCGCACCTATTAACGGCCCCAAGCACGATTCGAATCCTGCCATCGCCAACGATGGTACGCTCTATTTCTCATCAGACAGGGCCGGCGATGAATGGTACTCGTACGACATTTTCAAATGCGAATTCGTCGATGGACAATTCACAGAACCGCAACCACTGAGTGAATCCATCAATACGGAATATGGCGAGGTGGTTACATTCGTCGCCCCGGATGAGAGCTATTTGATTTTCACGTCATTCGGCAGACACGATGGTCACCCGTATGGCGACATTTTCATCAGCTTCCGGAAAGAGGATGGAACCTGGTCAAAGGCCATTCCCATGGGAGAAACGATTAATGCGGGCAAGGGAGCCGGAGGCGGATACGTCTCCTCGGATGGGAAATACTTTTTCTTCATCAATGAGAACGTGGGCAACGGGGATGTGTACTGGGTGGATGCAAAGATCATCGAGGCGTTAAACTCAGAATACTAACATGTGAGTTTGATAAAAACCTATCCGTTGTGCATAACCATTGAGAGAACAATGATGGATTTATTCCATTTACACCATGGATTCTCCTTCAGAACTCTACTGACAACCAGACTCCCTGGAAGAATGACAACCATGCACAATGGATAAAAGATTTGTGAGTATTTTTGTCTTTAGCTATGCGATTTTATGCAAAATTACGATCCAATTCGGGTGTGCGGATCGGTATCGAGCACTGTTCTGATTTGACTTATAGCCGGACACTACCGGATTTATTTTGTGAATCATGAAAAATGGAGGAGAACCATGAAAACTCGAAATACTCTCAGTAACACTACCAAAACAGCGATGATGTTCATCAGTTTTCTTATTCTAATTATTGCCTGTTTATCCTGTGGAGAGAGTAACCCAGATCCAATCACAGGGACTTGGAAGGGAACCTTAAAATTCCAGGAGACCGAACTACCGATCGTTTTCCATATTTCCAGGAGTGAAACCAATACGTTATCCGCAACCATGGATTCGCCAGCCCAGAACGCCATGGGTGTCCCTATGGACAACGTCCGTTTTATGAATGACACCCTCCTGATTGAGTTGAACGCAATTAGTGGAGCGTATCAAGGGACGTTACAACAAGATGGCCTTACCTTTGACGGAACATGGACTCAGGGAGGAACATCCATCGATCTCTCGATTCGAAAAGAGATCCCTATAGAAACCAATGAGAAAGAATAATCGATCAGATATATTTTATAAAAACATCAGCAGTGTCCAGTTATCTGATTTTTTAAACGAGACATTCCGATCAGCAAACCATACAGTAACAGAGGATGCTTCGCATGAAAGCGCTCAGGATAGTAAATGCTGTAATTCTTATAGCGATACATATTTTATCTATCCCCAAAGGCCATTGCCAGACAGTTGCGACGCCAGGTTAGAAGTATTTCGTAATGAATTTCCTGGAATATACAAAGATATCCGAGTCGGAAAGGAGATAGTAATCGGCAGGGATGAATAGGTGCTTGAAATGTGCATCACCCTTTCAATAACCCAAAATGCGCCAGATGAAGAAGCGGAATGATCAACGATTATTTTGGGGAGAAGCGATTTCGACATCGTTCCGATGAGATGTTTTTTAATCCGCGATTACACATGATTCGAAGGAGGAGAAGCCATGCTTTCCATCGTTCGCGACATACGATCCTTGATCATCTTCTGCGGTATCGTCGGTTATGGTTTCATCTTTGGGCAAGAGCCATCGAAAACCGTTGAAAAAGCCCAAATGGAATTACAAGAGATGACGCCGAACATGATGGTGACCGATGTCAATAAGACTGTTGATTTTTATGAAAAAGTATTGGGATTTAAATTGGTGAACAGTGTACCAGAAAAAGGTTCATTCGACTGGGCCTATGTAAAGCGTGACAACGTGGGTCTGATGTTTCAACAAAAAAACAATATTATTGAAGAATATCCGAGCTTGAAGGGAAGAGACGTGGGTGGTGCATTAACATTCTTCATAGAAATGGTGGGTGTTCATGACTTCTATATCAAAATAAAGGAAAAAGTAACCATCGTCAGAGACCTTCAACCGAAACCGTATACATCCGCAGAATTTGCCATACAAGACTGTAACGGTTATATCCTGACGTTTGCAGAATCTGACGATTAAACAATCATAGAATAGAGTCCATCAGAAGTGTTAAGCATAAAAAATGGGATATCCTATAGAAATGGGGCGTGCATTGTAATATGGATACTGTAACAACATTTAGACAGAGATACCCTTGCTTGATTTTTTCACCATGTCGTTCTATGGACCTCCTATACCATCGCCCAACGACTCACGCCGTGGGGATTATACATAAGCAGTGTGTATCATCACCGTCATCTCAATGGGATAGCGATTAAATGGTTGGGCGAGAGTGGTATACGGTGGGTGTACGAACGACCCCCTACATCATGAGGATATAAAAACATGCAAAGGCTGCGATCCCTATCGATTGTAATCTGTATACTCGTGATTCTGGATGCCTTTACGAAGGCTTTGGTGAGGACTTATTTACATCCTTCTGAAAGCATCCCCATCCTGGGGAACGTTTTGCGAATAACGTTTATCCAAAATTATTCGGGATTCTCCTGGTGGGTCCCACGTCTTTCGTCATGGATGGGTGTCTTGTATCAAGCAATACTGATTTTCATAGTCATCACTGCTTTTCCAGTCTACCTGTTTTATACACAAACCAGACGACGAAATCTGTGGACAGACGCAGCCTTTGTAGGTATCGTATCAGCCAGCCTAGGGCATTTACTCGGTGATATCTCTCAACCTTATACGACGGATTTCATCCAAATATTTCATTCGCCCTGCGCAAATTTTGCAGATATTTATTCATATATGGGAATTGGAGCACTCATCATCGAAAAATGCCATGCCCATCGAAACAACACATCCCGTGGGCAAGGGATACGCTGTTACCTGGCTGACATGGCAGCATCTCGAAAAGAGTTCATACAATTCATTAAAAAAGGCTTTAAGGTTTCAAGCGATGATTGAGGCGTATGCCAATTACGAACTTCACTGTATAGTGCATTACTAGGAAGATAAACCATGCGATAAACGAAATTGGATTTCGGTTAAAATAACGAGGAAATGATCTTTATGTCCTTTTGAAAAACAGGGATCACGTTAGGGTGAAGGCAGTCAACATAGGAATTAAAATCAGCACATCTTCTTACGAGGCGTACGGCATTGTTTCTCCAGACGGAAAGTATCTCTTTTTCTGCAGCAACAGAAGCGGCAACTGGGAAGTTTATTGGATGGATGCAAAGGTTAGTAAAAGGTTGAAGGAAGAAAACGAAAAGGAGGGTGGTCATGGATCACAAGTACATTATTAGAGTATCTATTCTTGCAGTAACGTCTGTCATCATTCTCACAAACTGTCAGCAAACAGGAATGGAAAAAATCGATGTGAGTTATTCCATTCAGATCGAGTCGGAAGCATTAAACGAGACGAGAGATATTTTCATCCATCTTCCTGAAGGCTATGAACATTCAGAGAAAAGATATCCGGTGCTCTATGTGCTGGACGGCGAGTCCCTTTTTGACTTTGCTGCCGGTGCCGTGGAATTTTTATCCACCGCCCGGATGCCCCAGACCATCATCGTAGGCATTCCCAACACCAACAGGGAAAGGGACCTTTGGGTTAACTTCGAACCCAACGGCGGATACTTTAAATTTGTCGAGTTCCTTGAAAAGGAGCTCATCCCCACCATAGATGC
>Ga0180438_10008062_pt1 | contig 13478 bp, 10 predicted proteins | sample SS_ome_12_FD_132455 | JGI IMG/M metagenome (GOLD analysis project Ga0180438, IMG submission 132455) | Hypersaline lake sediment archaeal communities from the Salton Sea, California, USA - SS_3_D_2 metaG | ecosystem: Environmental > Aquatic > Non-marine Saline and Alkaline > Hypersaline >... | reverse complement strand
TACGTCAACCTTCCCCGTCAATACGCTCAACTCATCATTGATATCCGGGATTGCTCCCCCTGGCAACGCCGCGGATTCCCATCCCGAGGGGCGCCCGGTCGCAAGCGGGTCTTTCAAGCGGAGCTTGCGCTTGCCTTTCCCTTTCGCTTTGGCTTTCGGTTTAGGGTTCGTTTGAGTTGGGGCGGGCTCGCTATCATCAAAGTCCATAACAGACCCGCTAGAAATACTGATTTGGGGAGGTTTGCTATCCGACATTTTGAAACCCTAAAGGGGGAGCTAACGGGCGGGGGCGCGGAGCCCCCTACCCGTTAGGTTAGGGGGCTAGTCAAAAGGGATTTCATCCCCTTCATCATCCGCGAATTCCGCGCCGCATTCTGGGCATTTGGTTGAGCTTTCGGGAATGAGCTTTTCGCACGCGGGGCATTGTGCCATATCTTCATCATCCCCCTCGGGCTCCGCTTCCTCGGGCTCCCCTTCCTCGGTTTCCTCGGGCTCGGTTTGCTCGGTTGCTTCCTTGGTTGTGCGCGGCGCAAGCGCATCCGCAACCTCGGATACGTCAAGCGAAACGGGCGCATCCGCATCAAGGAAAACCCGCTCATCATCTTCATCCTTGAACACTCCCTTATTCTTGGAAGCATTGAAGCGGACAAAGGTAAGCTTGCGCCCCTCCGCATCGTAATAGGCGCAACCCTTAGCACAATCCTTTGCCTCGATTGCATCCGCGGTTTCCTCGGACTCCGCTTCCTCACCTTCCTCGGATTCCTCCGAGTTACCAAGGGAGGTAACGGTTTCTCCCGCATCAACGGGAACCTTCATTTCATCCTCATCAATGAAGATACCGCGGTTTTTCTTTTCGTCCCATTTGGCAAAGGTAAGGGTTTCACCGTCATACTCGTAAGCCTCCCCCTCAACGCAATCCTCAACGGGGATTTCTCCCGCCGCTGTTTCCTTGGGAACCTTGGGCTTACTCGGGGCTTTCGGTTTGCTCGGGGGCGCGGGCTTCTTTGCGGCCGGTTTCTTGGTTTCGACCTTTGCCTTTTTCGCGGGAGCTTTGGCGGGCGCCTTTTGCTTCTTTGCGGGCGCCTTTTTCGCGGGAGCTTTGGCGGGCGCCTTTTGCTTCTTTGCGGGCGGGGGCGCGGACTCCGCTTCCTCGGACTCAACATCCGTTTCAAAGAGGGGGCAAGAAACAACACACATTGCCGCAAGCAATTCCTTGGTTGTCCCCTCGGTTGAATCTTCCTCCGCGGGGTCGCAATAGGACATAACATCCGCGGGCTCAACCGTTTCCATCAATTGGTAGACAGAATCGGGAATCGGGCGCCGGATAGCACTTGCTCCATACATATCCGTTCCCCGCTCCGCGTTATCAAAAGTCACCTTGCAAGAATACGGGGTAACCCATGGGTCGCCTTCATCTTCCCCGCGTTCCTCAATCTCATCATCCCAAACCTTGTTGAGCTTTTTTCCCGCGGAATAGGGGAGCACAACAATTTCCGTATCGGTCGGGTCGGTTGACTTGTCGGTAATATCGAAAATGGAAAAGAGGTATTCGGTGCGCGGTTTCAACAAGCGCTTGCGCCAATCGTAACCATCAAGCCCGAGCAATTCCCCTTTCAAGTATTCCTCGGTTTCCCCGCCCGCTTCAATACGCAATACGGTTTCATCCGCGTCAATATCATCGTTGGCTTTCAACCAATCGAGGAATTGTTTTGAGATATCATTCTTGCCGGTATAGAACCGCCAGATTGACCAAATCTCTTGCTCCCCATCATCGTTGGTATGCACGCGCCGCAATTGGACCCGAACCCGCTTACCGATTTTTGATTGGGGATGCACAACAAAGATGATTTTTCCATCCTTGCGCCAATCGCTAAAAGAGGAACCGCGTTTTACGTCCCTTCTGAATTCGCTTCTATCCATTTCGTTTACCTTCCTTTTGCTCGGTTGTCTAACCCGTGTTTTTCCTCAACACTTAACCCGGTGCGTTTCTGAATCAACCGGGCATACGTTTGGAGCGAACCTAACCTATCCTCGTAAACTTCCCAAAGGCGCCTTGCCGCATCCTTGATTTTCTTTGACTCGGAAAGAACCCCTTTCGCTTGCGTATACTCTGGAATGTTTCCGGCTATCCAGCGTTCAACATCAACGGTATATACGCCCCCCTCCCATTTCTTAGCCTTTTTGAGCTTTGCAATTTCCTCCCGGGCTTTAACAGACCACTTACCCATCAACGCCTCAAACTGAGTTTCAACCCGCTCGAAATCGCTTATAGCAACCGCGTATATGTAACCGGCAAGTCGCTTGAATTCGGAAGCGGTTGAAATCAACTCCCGTAACTTTGCCTCCCCCGCCGATTTCAAATCGACTTGCAAAGCCTCAACCAATCGCGGGTAAACTTCCTTGATTGGTAAATGGTCTAACTCATCAACTAAGATGCTATAGCGGTGCGGGTATGGTTGGGCTATCTGCAACTCCGCGGGTTGCTCCGCAGGCTTGGGGTCAAGCGGGGGGCGTTTTGCCTTGAGGATTTTGCGCTTTGGTGCGCTCATTTTTTGCCCTCGGTATGATGGGTATAGTATTTGTCTAATGACATAACGGGAGAAACACCGCTTGTTGTGTTGAGGAAATAGCGGCGCGTTCTGCCCCCCTCAACCTTGCTTTTCAAACGTAGCAACATCAACTTACCAACCTCAAAGAATCGGTTGTAAACCTGATAGTCACTAGGCCAAAGCACAACATCCCTTATTTCTCCCTTCCAATCCTGGCAACATACAATCAACATACGTTGCTTTTTCTTGGTTAGCTTATGGTCAACTCCGAGGATGTTAACAACCGTTCTGAAACTCCGCTTGCCTTTGTCGAAAGGTAACAATGATTCGCGCGTTCTTATAAACTTCCTATAGGGTGCAAACGCATCGGTCAAAATGAAATGCTCGGGCGTTCCCGCTTCATACTCTTTGCCTAACTCAACACCTTGCATCAAGTCGGTTAGGTTAACGATTGCTCCGCAACCTACTTTATAAAATCCGATTGAATGCCCAATTACCACAAACAAGCTCCCTTCCTTGACGTTGCTAGCCCCTAGCCGATTGAGTTGGGCAACCGAGGTTCTAGCGGTCAAGGCTCCGGTTTCATCCTCAATATTTATCCGGGCTAGCTGATTCTGGAAAGTTTTTCTCGGGGACTCGGAGCCCTCCCCCTCGGGCGTTTCCCTTGGGGTATGCCCGCTATCCTCATATAACTTTGCTTTGGTGCATACACCAATAAAGGCGCGGTGTATAGATGAAAATTCACCGTCAAAGAGTGATTCAAAATCCTCTATTCTATTGAACGTAATATGCGGGCAACGCTCGGTTAACCATTCAACCGCTTTGATAGCCGGATGAATTGCGGGAGGAAGCGAAACCAACTCTAGTTGATATTTGCTCCGCTCATCAAGGGTAAAATTTTTGCTCGGGTTTAATACCAACTCCCCCCAATATTTTTCAAAACGCTTTAGCTTCTTAACCTTCAATACCGCATCAAGGTTTTCATCAATCCGCTTTGGGTTCTTTACCAAAGTATCAAGCGCACCAATGCGGAGGAAGGCGCGCACCGCTGTTTTGTTGGCTCCCGAACGCAAAAGGAAATCAAGCAAATCATCGTAAGGTTGCCCGTCAATAATTGATTGTGCGCTCTTTTTTGCAACGCCTTTTACATCCGTCAAACCGCAACGAATAGTCATAGGCAACTTATCATCAATGGTAAACGAAAAACCGGATGCGTTTGCATCCGGGGGCATTACGTTGATGCCTAGTCGTTTTGCTTCCTTAATATACCTATGCCGTTTTGTTGAATCCGTTTCAGCTTCCAACGCCGCGGTCATAAACTCCAACGGGTAATGGAGTTTCAAATACATTGTCCAATAACTCAACAGGGAGTAGCCCGTTGCGTGCGCGCGGTTGAAACCATACAATCCGAATTCTGAAATCTGCCCCCAAATGTGTTTAGCTTTAGCGGGGTCTATTCCGTGTTGTTGCGCACCGTCAACAAACCTATCAAGGTAAGTCTTACGCAAATACTCAACGCCTTTTTTCTTACCAATGTCTTTTCTAATTCTATCAGCTTCCCCCCAACTAAATCCCCCAATGTCGTGAACCACTTGAATAACGTTTTCCTGATAGACAAAGAGCCCCAAAGTTTCACTTAGCAATGAGTCAATTACGGGATGAACGCCTTTAGCTTTTTTCCCGTGTCTCCGAGCAATGTAATCATCGGTAATGCCCGCGTTCATAGGTCCGGGTCTAATCAAGCTAGTCGTTGCAACCAAATGGTCAAACTTAGTTGGTTTCAACCTCCGCAAAACACGGATGGTATTAAAGGTATTCATCTGCCAAACAAGCTCAGTATTCCCTTGTTGGAAATTCTCCCAAACCAAAGCATCATCAAAGTCTGTCCAATCCTCGGGTTCAACTGTTTCCCCGTATCGTTCCTTAATCAAGTCAAGCGTGCGCTGAATATAGGTTAATCCCTCGATACCGAGAATATCAAGTTTCAATAACCCAACCGCTTCAACTTGCCGCTTATCCCATCCGGTAAGATACTCCCCCAAACCTCCCTCTTTTTTACTCCGGTCCCTCTGATATTGAACGGGAACCAAGTTGCGCAATGGCTCATCTGATATTACCATACCGGCCGCGTGAACCCCTAAATGCCTTACGTTGCCCTCCAACCTTTGCGCGTGTTTTACAACTATCGGATACGCCTTTTTATACCATTGCGTTTCAGAGAAGTTTGCAAACGTATCCTCAAGAGTGTTATCCGCCCGCTCATCCGCATCCGCCCGAGCAACAACCAACTTGGTAACGCTTTCGGTTTTCTGCCAAGGAACATTATGCACGCGCCCAACATCCTTTAGCACAAGCCTCCCTTTCATCTTGCCAAATGTGCAAATCCCCGCAACGTTTTCCGCCCCATACTTATCAATCAAATACTTCTTAATCCGGGAGCGTTCAACGGTAGGAAAGTCAATATCAATATCGGGGTAATCAATTCGGTCGGGGGAAATGAAACGTGAGAACGGACAACCAAAGCGCACGGAATCAACGCTTGTGATACCCAACAAGTAAGCAACGTAAGAACCTCCAACACTACCGCGCCCGGGTCCAACTCTAATCCCTTCCTCCCGAGCCCAACCTATCAAATCCCAAATCACAAGAAAATAACGCGAGAAACCTAACCGGGTAATTTCCCGCATTTCATACTTGACCCGCTCCGCGCATACCTCGAAAAGCGGAGCCTCCCGCGGGGGCTCCCCATCAACCCAATTGATAACCCCTGTCTTGCCCTCTGAGCGTTGTTTTACCTTCCTCCATACCCAACCATTACGGACAAGCCCCCAAAGCTTCTTATCGGGGCTCCCACCGTATTCAGCTTCAATGTTGAGCTTTGGTAAAACAGCTTTGCGAACCTCGATTATATCGGGCTCAATCACCGAATCAATCGCAAGCGTATTGTCTAGGGCTTGCTTCCAAACCTCGGGGTCAAGCTCGGGATGAAACTTTGTAAACGATAGCTCCATTTCCGCGCGGCTTTTCAAGTAAAGCTGATTCGTTGGATACTTGAAACGCTCGGGGTCTGTTACTAACACGGTCTTACCGTGTTGAGATTCACGCAAAGCTAACAACGAATCGTGCGTTTGCCAATCCTCGGGCTCAAGGTAATGAACGTCATTTGTGGCAACAAGAGGAACCCCAACGGTTTGAGCAAGCCTAACAAGCTCGGGATTCATTTTGACCTGAGCATCAATATCATTCGGTTGAATCTCGATAAAGAAATCATCCCCAAATGTATCCGCCATATCATCGCACCATTCAACCGCGTTATCAAACTCCCCTTTGCTAATCAACCTCCCGGGGACTCCCCCGAGGCAAGCGGTCATTACGACAATATCGGGCGCCATATCTCGGAGCAATTCGTAATCAATACGCGGAAAGTAATAGAACCCCTCAGAATAGGCAAGCTCTAACGCTCTAATCATCTTGCGCCAACCGGCGTTATTCTTGGCCAGGCAAACAACGTGCGACCGTTCCCGAATACCTAGCGTTTTCTCAGCTTCCTTGATTGCTTGCTTTGCGTCCTTACCTTTCAACCCCTCCGAGTAATGCGAGCGTTCCTCATCTGTCAAACCCTTGCGGGTTCGCTTGGGAACAATATAAAACTCACAACCGACAATAGGCTTAACGCCCGCCTTTTTTAGCTCGGTAACAAAGGCGTATATCCCGTTTACGTTTCCGTGGTCTGTCAACGCATAAGAGCGGTAACCTTTCGCGCGCAACCGCGCCCCGAGCCCCTTTATTTTTATGATAGCGTCTAAGAATGAATACTCGGAATGATTGTGAAGATGAATAAGCGGTTCCGCCTTTAGTCGCTTTACCTTTGCCATACCTTGCCCTATGCCCCTCAGAACGCCCGAGGGGGCGCGCAACGGGCGCGGGGCTCCAACCATACCGACCGGAGCCCCAACGCCCCTGAGAACCGCGTTACAAGCTCAATCCGAGCTATTCCGGCTTGGGGTCCGCGGGCTTTGCATTCTTGATAGCATCCGCGGCAACATCCTTGATGAAGGTTTCCCGGGGTTCCTCCCGGTCGGGTCCCTCGAAATCAGGGAGCCCAATTCCGAAATGGTTGTCAAGGTCCAGCTTAGAACCGTTAACGCGCCCCTCCCCGGTCGCATCGGTCATACGCCTTGACTCAACGGCTTTCCAATACTTTGACCACGATGAACGCGCCCGCCATTGCGCAACCAAGATGAGTTGGGCTTGACGGTCGGGGGCTTTTTCCCAGTATTCGTGCATTAAGGTTTGGTTTGTCTTGCGCCTTGACTCGGTTTTCGCTAGCGCGTTCCAAGCCTTTTTAAGCTCCGCATAAGGCAACCATTCCCCGAGCATTTTATCCCATTGCTTACCGTGGTAAAGCTCCGCAAGCTTAGGATGCGCGGATTCCTCCGCGGTCAAGTTATTCCAGAATGGTTTATTGTTTGGCGAATACATCCCCCCGTTTTGAATCACGGTATCAATGCACATTGTCAACAACCGTTGATACCAAACGTTATCCATCCCCCAATCCGCGGCGCCCGGGAAAGCATCCGCAATTTTCTTGCCGCTAGTCCACATTACTTTATCAAAGTATTTGTTCTGTGCGACAATCCCCGCAACGGAACCAAAGAAGTCCCTAACCTCGGGCACAACTTGGAACTTATCCGCCTTGCGGTATTTCTGAGCCAAATCCTTTCGACCGGCAAGCGTTAGCAGGGAGATAACAGAGCTATGCCGATTGCACTGCATAACCCCGTAATTGACTCCCGCGTTATCACCAATCTTAGAAGTGCGCCCGTAAGCATCCGCGGTAATCGAAAGCTCATACACCGCAATCAACGCCATAATGCGCCGCTTTAAGCTCGGGCGGAAACCGGCGTTGAGCGATTGTCTAACCAACTCATCCGCGGTGCAACACCCGATTTGACCATCCGCCTTGAGCCCAACCGAGTCTTGAAAGTTTTGAGTTGTTACGTGCGACTTGCGCCCAAACCAACCGTCAACCTTCCCGTGGTAGAAATCAAGGTGTTGCAACGCGCCTTGATATAGAAATACCTCGGGGCGCCGCGTTCCCTTGCGAACGGTTGTGATACTCCAACGATACATTTCTCCGCTCGGTAGCATGTTACTTCCCTCCCTGAATCTCGTTAGCAAGGCGGATGCATTCATCATCCGGTTTGTTGATGATATCCTTTACCTCAACGTAGACCGGGGAGTCAAAGAGGATATCACCGTTTTTGATTCGCTTTTCTGTTTCCGCAATCTTCCGTTGCAAAAACTTCTTAAACGGGAACATAAAGTAATAATTCGGGCCAACAAAAGCACGAATAGTCCAATCCTTTGTTTCCTTGTCAATGCTACCGTTAAGCCAATAACGGATTGCAAGGTTGATTGCATACCCTCTAAACTCCCATTTGTAACGCCAATAAGCGGGAAGCGGGAGCAAGAAAACCAACGCGCAAAGGAACATAAGAAACCAGTTTGAAAACCAGATTGCTAGTAAGGCTCCGAGGGCAAGCAACGCGCACAACTGAGGTAAGAGGTAACTAAACCCAAACCATCCGCGGTGCGCCTTATCGTCCCTCAAATGCACGTATTCGTGCGCTAGAACCTTAAACGAATACATCCCCTCATCCCAGAATTCTTTTACATCTGGCCAGTAAACGAGCGGATAAAACGTTGAGATATACCCCTTCATATAACTCCGGTTGAACGGGTAAAGAATTACCGCAATCACCTTTTGCCAGAATGAGCTTGACTTACTCTTGACCTCGAAACCGGGAACGCTCCGCTTGATACAGTTGTGAAGGATAATCAAACGGGCTTTGTCTACTTGTGACATTGGTTTACCCTTGCGCCTTTTGCGGATTGATTTCTTTGTTGAGGATTCCGTATCGCTTGCACAACCTCCAAAGATAATACCTCCGAGGCTTTTGCATTCCGCTATTGAAACGGGCCATACGGTAAAGCACGTATTGGATTTTGCGCGGCAACTTACAACCCCGGATGCGGCGCGGTCTATCTCTAAGCTTGTAACTCATCTTGATATGAATACTCATTTCGTAATGAGCAATATAGGTTGCTAGGATATGGTCCCTCAATTCTTTGGGGCTTAACTTGCCCGACTTGATGCGCCTATTTGCAACGGCTTGTGATTCGCACTTTGCGCCTTTGGCACGCATCCTACGTTTCCACCAATAGACCCGCCATTGTTTCAGCTTTGGCGGGGGCTTGCATCCGCCTAAAGTCTTGCGTATCAAACTGTAAGAAAAACCGGATGGAATGATTTGCCAAACACCGTAACTAGCAACTCCGTTTCCCTCGGTTCGTTTCGCGCTTTCCTTGAAATCGGATTCAATCCAAGCAACCGCGGTCATTGCAACCGGGTCAAGGTTCCTCCGTTTGGATTCAAGTAAAATGCGCTTTGCATAACGCCGCGCGTAAGCCTTTCGCGCTTTCGTGTTTTTGATATGTCTTGCTCGCTTTGCGATTGCTTTGGTAAACCTATCCTCTTTGCTCGGAGCCCGAGCAACGGAGGAACGCGGAGCAACAACAAGCAACAAACTCGTTAACAGGAAAATCGGTTTCATTGTTTTTACTTCCTCTTTTCCCTTCCCCAATTAAACGCTTTCATCAAGTCTCGGTTTGGTTGGCGGTTTGGGTCTACTCGGAGGTTTGGGTTTGTTCCGAGGCTTTGCCGGTTGCTTTGGTGTTTTTTCTGAGCTTGTCTTACCTCCCCGCTTGCGGCGTTCCTTAGCATCCGCATCCGCCTTTTTTGCAATCACCGTTTGGCTCAGAATCGAAACAAGCGCAACGATATCATCGGGGGATTCCAGAATCAATCGGGCTCGCATATTCTTGTAAGGTTCATCAAAGTTGATTACCCTATCCGCATCATCTTCATAACGGGTTGAGTTGTATGGTATCTCAATCCTAACGCTATATGTTCCAATGTAACACTTTGCAAAGAGTCCCCATTGACACCAAAGGCTAGTAACTGATTTGCGGTATTTAATCCACTTGCCAGGGATACCAAGTTCTTTGATTAAGCGGTTGAATAAACTAGCTCCCGTTTCGCGTTCCTCAAAATTCCCCTTACGCCCCCTCTTTGCCCCTCGGTAAAACGCCGCAAGTATTCCGCGGCCGGAGCCCCTGTTTTCATCCTCGGATTCTTCCGCGTATTCTATCCCGCACAACGGGCAAAAATCTAAGTCGGGAATCTCCGCACCGCAATTCTCACATTCACAATCTAAATCAACCTCTGAATCTTCAAACGCTCTATATATAAGCTTGACCGCTGTTTCAATCGAGCCAACGTTATTAACGCCTAAACCCAACCGCTCTATTGAGCGCAACAAAACAGACAAATCAAGGTCAATTTTGAATTCCATCTTTACCCCGCTAATACCTGTCTATATTTGTCCAACCGCCCCCGCTTCCGCCAATTGTTCACGGTTACCCGCGCCGCATCATCATTCTTAAAAATACCCTCCGCTCCCATTGCGGAATAAATTTCGGTTGGGCGCTTACCTTCCAAACAACAGGAAATGAAAAAGCCTATCTTGTTGTTTCTTTCCCTTTGCGCAAGCTCCCGCACGGTGTCAACCGCTTGTCTGCTAGCGGTAATCCGCGCGGGAGTTTGATGCTCAACTAACGAATTACCAACCCCTCCCGAAATCGGGTCAAGGTCAAGGGACAAAGTAAGATAGTTTGCCCGCTTTTTTGCGTAATGCCTTTTGAGCAAATTGAATACCGCAAGTTTCATCATATGGGTAACGAATACATCAACGCTTTTTACGGGTTCAAGTTGTTTCCCGTGCTTTTGCTCGCAATGCTCGGAGTAACTTTCCGCAACCCTGAAACGTGATTCACAAATGGGACAAATAAAACGGTAAGTATCGAGCCAAATCAACAACGCGGCAAGCGCTTCCTGTGCATAATCCTCCGCGTCAATTGTTCGTATTTTAAACCGTTGGGCCATAACGTGAGCATAAGCTAACACGCTAGGAAGTATCCGGCGCACTAGCTTATCAATGTCTCGTTTCGCTCCCGTTGCTTGTGCTCTTATCAACTCCGCTTGCGCTCCATCAAAAAAAGTCATTCCGGTTGGCTCCCTGTTTCTCGGGGTTGTAATAGCGGGGCATACCCGGGATAAACTAACAGAATCATTACATAAATCAAAACTACCCGGATTTGAATCCGCCCCTAACGCAACCGGAGTATAACCGGATTCCTCGGAAAACGGCAAGTTTTTTTTCTTACTATTCCTTTGCATCTAAAGCACTGAAATCCTTGGTTTACCTGCGGATTGTATAGTCAACCCTAACTGATATTTTCCGCTCCCAAGCGGGCGCGGGGTTACTCAAGAGTTGCGCCGCAAGCTCGGGGTTCCTCCGCTCGATATCGTCAATATCCGCTCCGCGCGGAACCTCAACGCACCATATATCTTGCTCAGGGAGTTGTGCTTTTGTTGTTGGAAGAATGCTCTTAGCTTTTCCCTTCATATCTGGTATTGCTATTACACGATTAAAGACACGCAAAAGAACGGCTTGCGCGGGGTAAAGAATTGGTCCGAGCGTTGCAAAAATGTTAGCCGTTTCCATCCCAAGCCCGAGCAAGATACGTTCAACGGCTAACACGTCAAACACTCCCTCAACAAGATAACAGGTATCAAGCAACTTATTTGCGCGTTCAATGCCGTAAAGCGTGCGGGATACAGTATCCTTTTTCTTGGCATACAAACCCTTTGGTTTGCCGTTTCCATAATGGCGCGCATAAAAGTTGATAACTTGAGCCCCTAGATAAATCGGGAACACAACCCGCTTACAATACTTCTTTCGGCTATCCCTTGGAAACTCACGAAACGCGCGCCCGAGCTTGACCCCGCGCGCCGCTATTTGCTCCGGCGTAATGTTGCGGCCGGTAAGATAACGCCAACCCGCGGAGCCCGGTTCTAAAGCGCTCATCCGGGAATAGAGCTTGCTCGGGTTTTCCTCCAACTCCCGCCTTGCTTCCCGCCCCGAGGGGGCGCGCGGAATGCGCTTGCGTAACCCTAACTCAAGTGCGCTTTCCTCGGTTGCCTCAACGCCCGCGTAAGCCTCCAACCAATCTAAAGCGGCGTTGTAACCCTCCAACTCTTGAGTATGCCAAACCAAGGTAACAACGTTGCCCGTTGCTTTCCGTTCCCCTGATTCCCTGCAAACGAAACAGCTATGCAATCCCCAACGCTCCGAATCAGAATCATGGTTGATACTCCAATGTTTACCAGAGTCATTATGAAACGGGCAAGGCGCCCAAAGCTCGGAGCCCCTTTCCTCCCAACTATCAAACCCCAAATCATCTAACAAAGCCTCGATATCAAGCGCATCCCGCAACTGTTCAAAGCGTTGCTCGTTATCCAAACCGAAAAGAGCTTTTCTGTTTGGTCTACTCAAAATCATCCGCTCCCGCCCAATCGCGCCGCTCATCCCCAACCCGACCGTAAGCACCTTCAAAATTGAAATAGTGCCAACCTTGCCGCGCGCCGCGGCGTTGTTTCAAGATTCCAATTTCAAGGATATCATCGGGGATATCAGGGTTGTAAAATTGCTCACGATACAAACCACAAACAAGGTCCGCAACTTCCTCATATGTCCCCGAGTTTTTCAAATCCTCCAATGTTGGGCGCTTATTCGGGCGTTTCTCAACCCCTCTTTTCGTTTGATGCACTAACGCAAAATGACAATTAGTGTCTTTTGCTAGTTGTTGTGTTTTGTCAAGATACTCCGATATAATAGCTTGCTCTTTTTGTGGAACCATTTTTTCCCACAAATCAAACACAGCAACCGCATAACGCCCCTCAGAGATAACGCGATAAACTTGGTTAAAGTCAATCCTAGTATTCCAAAATGCTAATTGTTCATTCTCTGTAATGGTCAACGCCGCATCGTTGATTCTGCTAGCTTCCTCCCTTGTCAATTCTTGCGGCGTTTTAATCAGCTTGTCTAAGTGAATCCCAGAATGCAAAGAAACCATCCCATCAAAAACCGGAATGGTTCCCATTTCAATCGGAAAGTAACACGTTGGCAAGCCGTATTGTGTGGTTATCCTGTAAACGATATTCCAAAGCAACGTGCTTTTACCAATAGAGGGGCGCGCGGTCCAAACGCTAACCTTACCGCGTGCAAGTCCCTCGGTTAACGATTCATCTAACCAATCAAAACACGTTGGAACAAACTTGCTAAACTGCAACCGAGCCCGCAAGTCTGCTAGGTATTGCTCATATAGATTCCGCCCGCGCGTAACGCCCGCCGATAACCTCCCCGATACCTCTTTGTTGACTTGTTGGATTAGCTCGGATAAATCATCAAGCCCCGCGGCCGGATTCTCACTTGCATCAATCAACCTTTGAAGCGTTCCAACCCGTAAGGAATGCTTGACCGCATCAACTAACAACTTGGTAACGTGAAATTCGATATTCTTTGGAGTCTCCGGGTATGCTTCTAAGAGCTTGGTTATATACTTCCGCGTTCCGTAATCTTGACCCTTCCCCAACTGTTCAAAAACCTCGATATCAAAATCAAGACTCCGGGCGCCTATGTCCCGCAAGATTCGGAAGATAACCTTATGCCGTTGACCTATGAAAGCATCGGGCTCAAGTGTTTTAGTAAGCTCATTTAAGATAGCTCCATCCCGCATCATTGCGGCAATAACGCATTGCTCGTTATCAACGTTAACAAATACCTCTATCTTATCGCGCCCAACTGGTTTCGCCATTGGTAAGCCCTAACCTTCGGGGTCCCAACCCCAATGCCTCCATTTACCCTTACCCTTTTTCTTTGGCGAATTCTTGACCTTGATTGAGCGCACCTTGAACCTTTCAAGAAACCGATTATTGCGCGGTCTAAATATCTGTGAAACTGT
>Ga0180438_10008061_pt1 | contig 13479 bp, 13 predicted proteins | sample SS_ome_12_FD_132455 | JGI IMG/M metagenome (GOLD analysis project Ga0180438, IMG submission 132455) | Hypersaline lake sediment archaeal communities from the Salton Sea, California, USA - SS_3_D_2 metaG | ecosystem: Environmental > Aquatic > Non-marine Saline and Alkaline > Hypersaline >... | reverse complement strand
TTATGAATCTCCTCTCGGATTTTAAGCAGAAGTTCTTCCTGCCTCCCATTATTATAAGTGGTCCTGAACCGGAAAAGTCCATGGAGAAATGGGTGGTTTACGGAAAGATAGGAGGACAGGAGATGTTCTCCCTAAAAGAACTGACCGTATATTCCGGTTCCAGGGTAACTGTCAAAGACACAGGCCCTTACGGCCTCCATGTGATACAGGGTCACGGGACAATAAATGACATCCCTGTGGAAGCTCCTATAATGATAAGGTATGGCGACATCACCAGGGATGAGTTCTTTGTACCCCATCCTACTGCCGTACAGGGGGTGACAGTAGAGAATGCCGGCAGCGAACCGCTGGTAATACTTAAATTTTTCGGCCCGGACAGTAATCCGGACATGCCGGAAAAGAAATAGCTTTTTGAAATATCCGGATTTATCTGGCAAAATATAAAAGAGGTTAAAAGATCATATAACATTTAAAAAAATCAGTGGAGGAGGGTAAAATCATGAGGCCGATAACGCTTTTTACCGGGCAGTTTGCCGACATCCCCTTTGGTGAGATGTGTGCTGCTGCATCAAAGATGGGATATGAAGGACTGGAACTTGCCACCTGGGGAAACCACGTAAATGTAAAAAAAGCGGCCCGGGATAAGGCTTATGTAAAAGAGCTAAAGGATGCCCTGGAAGGCAGCAATTTAAAGTCGTGGGCCATAAGTGCCCATCTTTCTGGGCAGCTGGTAGGTGATGTATTTGATGCCCGCCATAACGGATTTGCCCCTTCCTCTGTGGCAGGCGATGCCGGGGCCATGAGAGAGTGGGCAGTCCAGGAGGTTAGATACACCGTCCAGGCGGCCCAGAACCTGGGTATATCCATAATAACCGGCTTTATGGGCTCTCCCATCTGGAACTACTGGTATTCATTTCCCCAGACGGAAGAGAAGATGATAGAGGAGGGCTTTGCCACCATAGTAGAAAGGTGGACACCGCTGCTGGATGATATGGACAAAGCCGGCATAAAGTTTGCCCTGGAGGTCCATCCTACCGAGATAGCCTTTGACTACTATACATTTGAAAGGCTGCTTAGATCTTTTGACTACAGAAAGACCCTGGGCATGAACTTTGACCCCAGCCACCTTCTGTGGCAGGGACTTAAGCCCCACCTTATGATAAGGGCCCTTCCGGACAGGGTATACCACGTACACATTAAAGATGCCTCGGTGACCCTGGACGGCCTTAACGGCATCCTGGGCTCCCATATAGAGTTCGGGGATACCAGGAGGGGCTGGAATTTCCGCTCCCCGGGGAGGGGACAGGTGGACTTCTCAGCCATCATCCGTGAGCTCAACCAGATAGGCTATGAGGGCCCCCTGTCAGTAGAGTGGGAAGACTCGGGCATGGAAAGGATGAGGGGGGCATCAGAAGCATGTGATTTTGTAAAACATATAAATATAACTCCTGCGGCTGCTGCCTTTGACGATGCCATGAAGAATGAATAATACCATGGTCAAACAAAGGAGAATATGAGATAAAAGTCATTTTTAGTACTATCAAAAAATAGGATCAATAAGTCAGTTTAGTAAAGGAGAGTCAATGATGGTAGGCATAATAAAGGGAGTATCGGATAATCCGTCCAGGATAAAGTACGGTATGGTAGGGGGAGGGCCGGAAGCATTTTTCGGTTCGATCCACAGAAAGGCAGCTGCTCTGGACGGAGAGATAGAGCTGGTAGCTGGTGCCTTCTCTTCCACGCCCGAGAAGTCTTATGCCCAGGGGAAGGAACTGATGCTGGACCCTGCAAGAGTCTACGGTTCTTACCAGGAAATGGCTGAAAAGGAAGCAGCCCTTCCGGAAGAAGAAAGGATTGATTTTGCTACTATTGTAACCCCCAACCACGTACACCACCCGGCAGCCAAACTGCTCATGCAGGCAGGTATAAATATCATCTGCGATAAGCCCATGACCAGGACACTGGAGGAAGCAGAGGACCTGTGCCGGATTGCCAGGGACAAAGACAGGGTGTTTGCCGTTACCTATACCTATACCGGATATCCCATGGTCAAGCAGGCTAAGAAGATGATAGCAGATGGGGTCATAGGCGACATAAGGAAGGTAGTAGTAGAATACCCCCAGGGCTGGCTTACCAGGACAATAGAAAAAGAGGGAGCCAAACAGGCTGTCTGGAGGACAGATCCCAAACAGGCAGGCATATCTTCCTGCATGGGAGACCTGGGGACGCATGTGGAGAATATGGCCAGCTATATCACCGGATTGGAGATAGAGGAACTGGTTGCCGACCTTTCTATATTCGGTGCCGGCAGGGTCCTTGATGATGACGGCAATGTACTGGTTCATTTTAAGGGCGGAGCCAGGGGAATATTCCTGGCCTCCCAGATATCGGTGGGGGATGAGAATAACCTGAGGTTCAGGGTCTACGGTACTGAAAGTTCTCTGGAGTGGCATCAGGAAAACCCCAATTATCTATACCAGAGATTCGGGGATAAACCGGAAAGTGTATACAAGCACGGAAATGACTACCTGGAAGAAATTGTCCAGCATAATTCCAGGCTTCCTTTCGGGCATCCGGAAGCCTTTATTGAAGCCCTGGCCAATATATATGTAAATGCAGCCAGGACCATGCAGGCTAAAAAGAACGGTGAAGAGCCGGGAGAATTCGATCTTGATTTCCCCACTGTTCAGGACGGAGCCAGGGGTATACATTTTGTAGTCAAGGTAGTGGAGAGCAGCAAAGCCAAAAAGTGGGTGGATGCAAGCTATGATCCTCCATGTTAGGACCTGCTGCCCATACCGGATGTCAGGTACCCTGGCAGGTGATAAAAAGAAATTGGAAAACTGCTATTATATAGATTATAATATTATCCAGAAAAAGGGAGTACCAATAATAGAAGTCTCCCGTACTCCCCCTTAAAACGATATTTTTTTTGGCAAAACAAAGTGGAGGGCTGTTGTTTTTAGACCAAAAAATGTCCGCCTCCGGGAAAATTATTTGATTACCTAAAAACTGTTGAAAAATTGTCTGACCGCGGGTAAAATGCCACAAGGTTAGAAAACTTTGTTGACTATTATATTTAAATAAATTAATTATCTAACAAAGTTGACAAACTAAATCCGTCTTGATATACTTGGGCTGTATTATAAGGATTTTATAATAGAAGTGACAAAACCAGGCAAGCCCAAGACAATCAAGAGAATAAACAGGAAATTGATCCTGGATATCATTATGAATTCCGGGGCCATCCAGGTATCAGAACTATCAAAGAAGACGAATATAAGCAAGACCACGCTCATGAAGGCTTTGAAGCATTTTATTGATATAGGACTGGTAACTATTGAGGGGAAGGGCCAATCTACATCGGAAGGCGGGAAGAGGCCCAATCTTTATAAATTCAATCCCAGGGCAAATTATGTAGTGGCAGTAAGGATATTTCCCAGCGAGATAATAGCCATACTTACAGACCTCCAGTGCAATATATTAGATAGCCGTACAATAGACATCAAGATAAACGAAAAGATAGATGTGGTGATCGACAGGATAGTAAGGCTTTATGAAGACCTCATAAGTGATAATGGCATCAGCAGGGATAAACTGCTGGGAATGGCGGTAGGTGCCCACGGTATTACTAATTTCAGGGATGGTATCATAATAACTTCCCCCCATTTCGCATCATGGGGAGAAAACCTGCCCTTTAAGGACCTTCTGGAAGAAAAGCTGCCCGACCAGATACCCATAATCATAGATAACCATATAAGGTTCCAGGTGTATGCAGAGCAGGCCAGGGGCGTAGGAGTAGGTTTTAAGAATATAGTGGTCCTGGAAGGGGGAGAAGGCCTGGTAGCGGGTATAATAGTCAAGGATTCAGTGAAACGGGGCATGCATTATCTGGCCGGAGAGATCGGCCATATGATCATAAACCCAAATGGTGAAGAGGTATGTGCCTGCGGCGCCCGTGGTTGTTTTGAAGCTATGATATCAGTAAACAGGATACTGAGACTGGCAAAAGAGGGATATGAAGACAATAGGGACTCAGCAATATTCAGGAATAAGAATGTAAGGGACATAACGATCTATGATATTTTTGAGCATGCCAACCGAGGGGACAGATTTGCCAGGAAACTGATGGACGATGTGATCAGCTGGTTCGCTATAGGTATATCCAATATGATACTCATGTATGATCCGGAACTGATAGTCATCCAGGGTATCTATGAAAAAGCGGACAGGTATTTCCTGGATGGATTGAGGAAAAGTATCAATACTGTCTCTCTGCCCAGAATAGAAAAAAATGTAAAGATAGAGTATTCGCATTTCGGCAAGGAGGCGGCAGCGCTGGGAGCTGCCTCATATTTGATATCCAATCATTTTTTTAATAATAACTAGTTTTTTTCAAGTCAGAGAGCCAAAAGGTAAAAGAAAAGGAGGGTAAGTTGGAAACTGCAGTCTGCAAAAAGGGGGTGGTCATATAGGGTAATCCGCGGTGCCAGTTAATAACTGGTAAATATGACCGGTATAATGCCGGTCAGAAGTGATTAACAATCACATTTTACAATCTCAAAGGAGGTAAAAAAAATGAAAAAGATATTGATATGGCTGCTGGTGATCGTGTTTACTGCATCACTGGCTGTTTCCTGGATGGGCTGTAAGCAGAAAGAAGAGGCTGTTGCCGATTCCATAACCATCCACTGGGCCCAGTGGGCACCTGCAGATAACCTGCAGGCGCTGTCCGATGGCTTCACCGAGGAGACAGGGATTGATGTCATAGTAGAGCAGACTCCGTGGGAGACTTTTGTACAGAAGTACAACGTTGAGATGATAGCCGGTAGTGATGCCTGGGATATCATCGTTGCTGACAGCCAGGACGTTGGAAACATGGCCATAAACGGCCATTTTGTAGAGCTGACTGATTTTGTCAAGGAAAAGGGGATACTGGACGCATTCCTGCCTTCAGCTATGTATTACTATGCTGAATATCCAAAAGGTTTTGAAAGGTACTGGGGTGTACCGGTAGAAGGTGACGCTCTTGGCTGGGCATACCGTAAGGACCTGTTTGAGGATCCCGATAATATGGCAGCTTTTGAAGCTGAATACGGCTATGCTCTTGATGTACCTGAGTCCTGGGATATGCTGAAAGACATAGCAGAGTTCTTCTATGATCCTGATAACGAGTTCTACGGCGTGGCCGTATACGGAGATAACGGATATGACTCACTGGCTATGTTCGCCGAGCAGACTATCAGGGCCTACGGTGGGGACCTGGGTAACTTCGAGACTTTTGAGGTCGATGGTTATCTTAACAATGAAGGCGCTATAGCCGGAGTTGATTATTACAGGGACCTGTACCAGTTTGTACCACCAGGGTTTGGAGATGCATTCTTTGTGGCTACCAATGACGCTTTCATCAGCGGTATTGTGCCCATGGCTACCAATTACTTTGCCTTCCTGCCGGCACTGGCAAATCCCGAGACCAATCCTTTTGCCGATGTGACCGGTTACTTCACCTGTCCGCCTCAGGTAGGTGTAGACGGTGTGGAAAGACAGAGTGTGGCCCTGGGAGGCCAGGCAGCATCTGTAGTAAGTTACATATCAGATGAGAAGAAGAACGCAGCCTTCAAGTGGCTGGAATGGTTTGCCGAGGAAGAGACCCAGGCCGAATGGGCTACCATGCCCGGTTCGTTTACCTGTCATGAAGCTGTGCTGAACTCCGATGAGTTCCTGAGCGCAGCTCCGTATAATCCCAATATGAAGGAATCATTCACACTGTTCCAGGACTGGTGGGCAGTACCACAGTATGACGAGATGTTGAGGACTTTCAGTGAGATACTGGGTGCCTATATCATATCCGGCGAAGGGACAGCAGAAGGAGCACTGCAGGAAGTAACCGATATCTGGACCGGTATATTTGAGGAAGACGGTTACTATGATCCTGACTTCGATCCCAATGATTTCTAATACAGACCGATCTGTTAGCTTCCCCTGCCGCAAAGCGGGGGAAGCTAAACAATGAAAGCAGCATAAGAAGGGAAATAATCAGATGAATAATAATCCTCGGAAAAAAAGAGCCGAAAATATGGCATACAGGAGCATGAAAGACACTACTCTTTTAAGGATATTCGTCCTTCCGGTCATCATCCTGTTGATAGTTATGAATGTATTTCCACTTTTCTGGTCTCTGGTTTTGAGCTTCTCCGATTATTCGGCCAAAAAGACTACTAACTGGGGGGTGAATCCGGAAATGATAGGCACGGAAAACTACTCCCAGATACTGTCTGATCCCAAGATGTGGAACAGATTCATAACTACCGCCAAATTCGTTCTCTTATCTGTAGGGCTCCAGATGATACTGGGGTTCGGCATAGCTCTCCTTTTACACCAGGTAAAATTTTTCGGCAAAGGCTTTTTGACTACATTACTGATCTTGCCCATGACCATGTCCCCTGTAATTGTGGGGATAATGTGGAAACTTTTTTATAATCCCAATTACGGCATGTTCAACATGCTGCTGGGTCTGGGGAAGATAGACTGGACTACCGACCCCAATTTCAACCTGTTTGGCGTGGTAATAGCAGATGTCTGGATGTGGACACCTTTTGTCATGCTGCTATCTATAGCCGGCCTGTCGGCAGTACCCCAGTATCTTTATGAAGCTGCCGAGATAGACAGGGCTTCCTGGTGGTATAAATTTTCCAGGATAACCATGCCCATGGTATATCCCCTGCTTCTGGTAGCCCTTATATTCAGGACCATGGAGGCATTCAAGATATTTGATGTGGTAATGGGAATAACCGGCAGGGGGACCACGGCGCCGCAGCTTCTCTCCATGTATCTATATAATGTCGGTTTTGTCACCTGGCAGACGAGCTACGGTTCCGCCCTTGGATATATAATGCTGATAATGATCATTGCCATTACCAGCATATTCATAAAATACCTTAACCGGGCAAAGCAGTAGAGAGGGGTCATAAATGGGAGAAATCGTAAAGAAGAAAAGGAATATAAGGCGGTATTTTGTAATATTCATCATAGTCATATTAACAGTGGTATATATGGTACCGCTTCTGTATATTGTTAACACTTCCTTTAAATCCTGGTCCGATGTACAGCAGGTGCCGCCCACTTTTACATTCAAACCTTCAATAGCAGCATATATAAGGATATTTACCGCCAGGGTTGTATATTCGTCGGGGAACCAGCCCACCCAGGAAGAGATCGACCAGATGAAGTGGTATGAGAGGCTGGTGTATGAAGAGACCGGGGAAAAGATAGTAAGGATGGGAGACCTTCCCAGAAGGTATTTAAACAGCGTGGTGATAGCAGTGGCCAGTACTGTGCTTACCATCATCCTGGGTACCATTGCCGCTTACGGGTTTTCCAGGTTTAAGATAAGGGGGAAGGATGACCTGCTGTTCTTTATCCTTAGCACCAGGATGCTGCCCCCGGTGGTGGTCATAATCCCGGTGTTTTTGATGTTCAGGACCCTTAATATGACTGATTCACACCTGACCCTTATACTGCTCTATACCGCCTTTAATGTATCATTTGCCGTATGGGTTCTCAAGGGCTTTATAGATGAGATACCCATAGAATATGAAGAAGCTGCCATGGTGGACGGTTATACCAGGTTCCAGGCCTTCAGGAAGATAGTGCTTCCCCAGGCTACCACAGGGATAGCCGCAACTGCCGTTTTCTGCTTCATATTTGCCTGGAACGAATACGCTTTTGCCCTGGTGCTGTCAAGGAGGGTTTCCCAGACAGTCCCGGCATGGCTGCCCTACCAGATGGGTGTGCTGGGATACGACTGGGCTGCAGCTGCGGCAGGCACTTTCCTCTTCCTTATACCGGCCATGATCTTTACCATCATACTGAGGAACCACCTGGTAAGGGGAATAACATTTGGTGCAATCAGAAAGTAGGGGGATATAATGATAAAACTATTAGCAGCCATAGGATTTTATATAATCATAGGTCTGGTATTCTGGAGGCTTAATATCCTTAAAAGGAAATACCTGGAACCGCTGTTCATGTGGATCATGCTCCTGGGAATAGCTTTTCTGTGCCAGCCCTGGTTCCTGGTATTATACTCATACGGATATGCAGTCCTGCTGGCAGGTACTGCGGCCTATATATTCTCTATTCATTTAAAATAATACAGGGGGTTTCCGTGAAATTTGCTTTAGATACACTAATATTTACTGGAAGTTTTAAAGACGAACATACCGGACTTTTTTCAAGGATAAAGGAAATGGGCTTTGACGGTGTGGAGATAGCCCTGGCCAATAAAGGTGACTTTGATTATGCCAGGACCCTGGATGAGCTTAAAGCCAATGGCCTGGAATGTTGCGGTATTGTGGGCATGATGAGCCTGGACAGGGACATCAGGGGACCTGACAGGGAAGCAATAAATAATGGTATAGCCTATATAAAAGACGGCATAGATGCGGCCAGAGCCATGGAATGTGATATTTTTGCCGGCCCCCTTTATTCAGCTGTGGGAAGGGCCAACCTGGAGACCCCCGGGGACCGGAAGCAGCAGTGGGAGACAGAGGTGGAAAGCCTGAAGCAAGTATGCAGTTATGCTAAGGAAAAAGGTGTCTACCTGGCGCTGGAACCCCTTAACCGTTTCGAGACGGATTTTATCAATATAACCGATGACGCCATAAGGCTGATAGAAGATGTGGGAAGTGATAACCTAAAGATACACCTTGATACATTCCATATGAATATCGAGGAAAAGAGCTCGGCAGATGCCATACGGAAAGCCGGTGATCTTCTTGTAAGTCTGCATGCCAATGAAAATGACCGGGGGGCGCCGGGAACCGGCCAGGTAAGGTGGGAAGAGATAGCGCAGGCCATAAAGGATATAAAATATGACAGATACCTTATTATAGAGACCTTTACTCCCGACAATGAACTTATTGCCAGGGCAGCATCCATATGGAGGTCGACTGAAGACAGCGAATGGGTACTATTGGAAAAAGGCCTGGCATTTTTAAAGAAGATGTTTAAAGCATGAAGAATGGAGTTTTTTTAGATGGCTGAAATATTACTAAAAGAGATCACCAAAAGGTTCGAAAAGACCATAGCAGTAAATGACCTGAACATGAAGATAAGCGACAGGGAATTCCTGGTACTTCTGGGGCCTTCAGGCTGCGGCAAGACCACCACTTTACGCTGTATTTCCGGTCTGGAGGTCCCCGACGAGGGAAGGATATATATCGATGGTGTGGATGTCACTACCAAAAGAGCTTCACAGCGCGATATAGCCTTTGTGTTCCAGCTGTATGCCCTTTATCCCCATATGAACGTTTATAATAATATCGCATTCCCCCTGGTCACCCAGAGGGTGCCCAAGCAAAAGGTAAAGGAAGAAGTAGACAGGGCGGTCAAGATCCTGAGGATAGGGCATATCCTGAAAAAGAGACCCAGGGAACTGGCCGGTGGAGACCAGCAGAGGGTAGCCCTGGGAAGAGCCCTGGTAAGGCGGCCCAAGGCATTCCTGCTTGATGAACCCATAGGTACCCTTGACGCCAAGTTCAGGGAAGAGATGAGGGCAGAGCTCAAAAGGCTGCATGTCGATATAGGAGCCACTACGGTATATGTGACCCACGACCAGGTGGAAGCCATGTCTATGGGCGACCGTATTGCCATAATGAACCTGGGCGTGCTGCAGCAGGTAGGCACGCCCACACAAGTGTACAGGAATCCCAATAATCTGTTTGTGGCCAATTTCATAGGCAGCCCGGGGATGAATTTTGTCAAATGCCTGGTACATAAGGACGGGGCCGGTAAAGTGCTGGTCAATGTGGTCTCAGTCGACCAGTCGCTGGAGGTCAGTGATAAGCTTAAAAAGATCCTTATCGATAAAGGTTTTATCGATAAGGAGATAATCCTGGGCGTGAGGCCTGAAGATGTCATCCTGTCCCTTTCCAGGAAGGAAGGATATATAGACACCAGCGTATATGTAGTGGAAGCCACCGGTTCCTATAATATCATAGATGTCATACTGAGCAGGAAAGAGAAACTGCGGGTCAGGACTTCATCAGCAGTGGAGCCGGCCGTAAATGAAAGAGTCTACCTGAATTTTGATATGGACAGGATCACTATATTCGATCCGGGGACAGAGAATTCCATAATGGAATAGATTAAGATATTGTTTATGGTTAGGAGTAAGAGTTTATGGCGGATGTAAAATTAAGTTCGATAACCAAGTCTTTTGGAGATATTACAGCAGTAGATGACATGAGCCTGGATATAAAAAACAAAGAGTTTTTTGTCCTCCTGGGGCCTACAGGGGCAGGCAAGACCACCACTCTGAGGATAATATCTGGCCTGGAGAAGCAGGACAAGGGCGATGTGTTCCTGGATGGCCAGAATGTGAATGATATGGGGCCGGCATTACGGGATGTGGCATTTGTCTTTCAGTACTATACACTTTATCCCACATTCACAGTGAGGCAGAACCTGGAATTCCCCCTCAAATCAAGGATGAGGAACCTTCCCCAGGACGAGATAAACAATAGGGTAGACCAGGTGTCAAAGGTATTGAACATTGAAGAACTCCTTGACAGGTCCACCCTGAACCTCAGCGGAGGAGAGATGCAGAGGGTAGCCATAGGAAGGGCTATAGTGAGGACCCCCCGGGTATTTTTGATGGACGAACCCCTGTCGAACCTTGACGCAAAACTAAGGGAAGAGATGAGGGTAGAACTGGCCAGGATACACCTGGAGCTGGAAGAGACCTTTATTTATGTGACCCATGACCAGATAGAGGCCATGACTATGGCCGACAGGATAGGGGTCCTGAATGAGGGCAGGATACTGCAGATCGGTAAACCAGATGATATCTATGAACGGCCGGCATGTGTCTTTGTGGCCAGATTTGTAGGCAGTCCCTCTATAAATACTTTTGAAGCGGTAATAGATAAAGACAAACTGGTCATAGGCGATAAAGATATGATCTGCTGCCTCAGCCGGGAACAGTGCAGGTCCCTGGAAAAGATAAACAAAAAGAAAATAATCTTCGGCATAAGGCCCGAGGATATCGAGGTGACCAGGGACGAAAAAGACGATAATTCTATCCGGAGCGAGGTCTATTTCAGCCAGAGTATGGGAGCTGAGGATATCCTGAACCTGAGCATATCCAGGGATATCCTTCTTAGAGCAATATCTCCCCCCAAGATACTCATAAAGACAGGCGAAAAAGTCTTTGCCAATATAAATATGGACCGGGCCCATCTTTTTGATGCCGATACCGAAAACAGGATAAAATGCTAGCTGCCCCGGAAAAGTCTAAATCTTTGATTTAAGGTTTTATATGATAAACAGGCGATTGGCCAAAAATCCTAACAGGGTATTTATATGATTTATTTGTCTTACAAGGAGGAGATATGAATAAAAAAAGTTCCATAGGCGGATGGGCCTATATCTGGGGAGGATATTCTGAAGACCCCATACCTCTCACTGAAGTGTTAAAAAGACTAAAAGAGCTAGGCTTTGACGGGATAGAGATGGCCGCTTTCCCGCCCCACCTGGATCCCAAGACTGTAGACAGGGCTAAAGAAGTAAAAGAGGAGCTTGACTCATGGGGCCTGGAAGTTTCCGGGCTGGCCGCCCCTTTTCCGTCACCGGCAACATCATCCCATAAAGATTACCTGGATGCAGTGAGTGATAATCTAGCCATCTGCAGGGCCCTGGGAAGCCCCAAGCTCAGGGTGGACAGTGTGGATCCGCCCACCGGGATCCCCGGAGGGATGGAATATGAGGAGTTCTTTTCCAGGGTAGCAGGAGTATGGAACAAAGCCGCTGCCCTGTGCCAGGAACAATCTGTCAGACTCATATGGGAATTTGAGCCCGGCTTTATTTTAAACAAGCCCTCCGAAGTGGTGAGGATGGTATACAGAGTGGATCATCCCAATTTCTCTGTCCTTTTTGATTCATGCCACGCACATATGTGCGGAGTCCTGGGATCAAGGCAGTTGGGCGCAAAAGAGGTGCTGCCGGGCGGAGTAGTGCAGTTTGCCCACATGCTTACCGGGAAAATAGGGCATATACACCTTATAGACTCAGACGAGACCCTGCATGATGACGATACCTCGACACATGCCCCTCTGGGGACCGGAGTCCTTGATTTCAGCAAGATACTGCCGGCTATAAAGGATGCAGGTTATGATGATGTCTGGTGGCCCATTGACCTCTGTTTCTGGCCCAAAGCCCTTGATGTCACTGCTTCCAACAAGAAGTATCTTGACAGGCTGATAAAAAAATACGGATAGTCAAAAAAGCAATAAATTTCCATAAGGGGGAATAAAAGTGAAAGGGAAAATGAAAGCCCAGGTCTTTTATGAAAAAGAAAACATGAAGCTGGAAGAAGTGGAAATACCGGAAGTAACCGATATTGATGTACTGGTAAAGGTCAAAAATGTCGGCATATGCGGGTCCGATATATCCTATTATTTCGGCCTCAGCCCTGTGGGTACCGAAACCGGTAAAGGCCCTATTATCCTGGGGCATGAGTTCACCGGCGAAGTGGTCGAAGTGGGCAGGGTGCCTGAAAAGCTGGGGCTGTTTTCCAAGGGAGACAGGGTAGTGGTAAATCCTGTGCAGCACTGCAATGCCTGCTATTCCTGTGCCCAGGGAAAGACCAATGTGTGCACCAACCTGAACGTACCGGGAGTGACGGTGGACGGCGGTTTTGCCCAATATTCCGTTTCCAGGTATACAGGCCTTTTTAAGCTTCCTGATGACGTAAGTTATGCTGCCGGAGCTTTTACCGAACCGCTGGCCTGTGTGGTGTATGCCATGAAAAAGCTGCAAATAGAGCCGGGACATTTTGTGGCCATATTCGGCCCCGGTCCCATGGGGCAGATGATGATACAGATGGCCAAATCTACCGGGGCAGGCAAGGTGGCGCTTGTAGGTACCAGGGATTACAGGCTGGAAGAAGGGAAGAAGGCCGGTGCTGACTATTTGTTCAATACCAGTGATAAGAAGTCAAAATATTATACTGCCGACCTGAAAAAATCCATATCCGGTGTCACGGGAGGGGTACTGGCTGAAAGGGCTATAGTACCTACCAGCTCCAATGAAGCATTTGAGCAGGCTGTAGAGATAACAGGTAACTCAGCCATCACGGTACATTTCGGCCTTCCCAATGAGGACGATGTAATGAAGATACCTGCCTTAAGCTTCCATACCATGGATAAGGAGATAAGGTCTGCATGGCTGGCACCCCTGGCCTGGCCTACGGCCATAAGGGTAATAAAAGAAGGCCTGGTAGATGTAGAAAGCATGATCACCCACTCATATCCGCTGGAGGATACTGAAAAGGCAATAATCGACCTCAGAAACAGGGTAGGTGATCCCATGAAAGTCCAGATAGTGATGGACTGACAGCGGCCGGCCTATACATATCTGATAAAGTCTGATAAGGAGAATGCATATGAAGATCGGAGTATTTTCCGCATTATATGGGGA
>Ga0180438_10008060_pt1 | contig 13479 bp, 8 predicted proteins | sample SS_ome_12_FD_132455 | JGI IMG/M metagenome (GOLD analysis project Ga0180438, IMG submission 132455) | Hypersaline lake sediment archaeal communities from the Salton Sea, California, USA - SS_3_D_2 metaG | ecosystem: Environmental > Aquatic > Non-marine Saline and Alkaline > Hypersaline >... | reverse complement strand
GGCGACTCGGTAGGAATCGCCGGACGGGAGCAACCGCTGAAGCTCAAGGTCGGCGAGCACGATCTGCTGGTCACGTCCGCCGGGTTTGAAACCTACAGCAAGTCGTTTACTGTTAAGCGGGGTCAAGAGGATGTGCTACGCGTGTCGCTGGTGCCCAAGCCGAAACCACCGCCCGCGCAATTGACGGTCGACGTCTCCGGGTTGGACAAACAGGTGACGATTGACCTCGGCAGCGGGGTCACCATGGAACTGGTGCTGATCCCCGCCGGCTCGTTCATGATGGGGTCCCCCGATTTCGAGCCTGATGCTCGGGATGACGAAAAACCGCTGCACAAAGTGACGATTACCAAGCCGTTCTACCTTGGCAGGTACGAAGTGACCCAGGAGCAGTGGCAGGCAGTCGTGGGCACCAATCCGAGCATGTTTCCGGGGCCAAAGAACCCGGTTGACTCCGTGAACTGGGGTGACTGTCAGGCCTTCATTACTAAGCTAAACGAGAGATTGGTGAACAATGGCGCGAGGTTCACTCTTCCCACCGAAGCCCAGTGGGAGTACGCATGTCGTGCGGGAACTACAACACGGTACAGTTTCGGCAACGACAAGGCAATGCTTGACGGCTACGCGTGGATTGCTCGCAATTCTCACGGGAGAACGCATCCGGTGGGCCAGAAGGAATCAAACGCCTGGGGCCTGTACGACATACATGGGAACGTGTGGGAATGGTGTGCCGATTGGTACCGCAAGGATTACTACCGGCAATGTCTAGGAAATGATCCAACCGGACCATTGTCCGGACCCTGGCATGTGATGCGTGGCGGGTCGCGCAACAATCTACCCAGCTACGTTGGATCCGCCTACCGTGCCGGGTACCCACCCGCGAACCGCCACGGCGACCACGGTTTTCGCGTGGCGATGACTGTCGGGGAGCTGCAAACAGGCGGCAGCCTTGAGAAGTCGAGTCCTCCCAGTCACCCGACACTACCCGGCCCTCCCTCAGACGGAGAGCATACGGCACCGCGAGCCGAACCTGCTGACAATACTCCGGAGAACGGAACGAGCCCACCGCCGGCCGACGGGAGTATACCGTCAAGCAAGATAAAGATTGACAAGACTCTGGACTTGGTCACGGAAATGGAATTCTACGACATGCCTTTGCTCGATGTAGTCGAGATGTTGAAGATGCAATACGAGATAGAGATTCACCCAGCCTTTGAGGCCCGCATTCTTGCCCCGCTGTGGGAAATGGGGACGCATTTGCCGGGTTGAGTTACCGGCACCGGAGCCCAGCTCCAACTCGCTTCGGGCATATCGCCCGCGGGCATTTTGCAGGGCGCCGTTTGGCGCGGAGAGGGCATGGTCGCCTCCACCGAGATCGACTCGGGCGGGGCCGACTGGACGCGCACCATCGTGCACTGGAAGGGGCATTACTTCGCCGTGCTGGACCGCATGGAGGCCCGGCAGGACGACGACTACACCTTCACCTGCCGCTGGCGCAGCCTGCAATCGGTGGCCCTGGAAAATGGTGTGTGGACCGCCACCGCCCCCGGCGGAAACGTCTTGCGCATCCAGAGCGCCGAGGACCTGGTCCAGACTTCCGAGGTCTGGCCGTGCGACGGGTCGGCAAGCCCGTCCATCCTCCAGCAGTACAAAAGCGCGCACCTGTCAAAGTATCAGGAAATGATCTATCTCAACCTGCTGCATGTTTCGGGGCAGGAGAGGCCGGATGAATTCGAGACAAAGAAGCTGGGCTCACGGGCGATGCTGGTGAAGGGCAAGACGCAGGAAGGCCCACACCTTGCCATGATGGGGATCCGCGGCAACCCGCCCTTTACCGAGATCGAAACCGACGCGGCGGCCTATTACGTCACGGGCAGCCAACTGCACCTGGCCGGAGTGCAGACGCTCCGGGCGAAGGTCAAGGGGGCCCTCGAGGAAATCCTGTGGACCCAGCGTCCGGTGAACGCGCTGGTCGACTTCCGGACGGGCAAGGCGCAGATTGAAGTCCCGGGCGATCAGGCCGTCCATGCCAAGGTCGCCCGGGCGTGGACGACGCTCCAGGTGGGCACGCAGACTGTGGCGCTGGCCGAGGCCGATGCGCTGCCCAAGCTGGGAGAGATGGTGGATTTTTTGTGGCGCAACTACCCGGCGCCCACGGGCAAGCCGCCGCAGGCCGCCGAGGCCGGCGTGCCGGCATTTGACGTAAGCCCCGGCGACTTCGCACTGGTCAAGCCGTTGGCGCGGCTGACCGAGTGCGCTGTGACGCCCACGCCCGGGCCCAACGGCATCAACCACGACGGTCAGGCGTGGAACAGCACCGATAGCCTGGAGTTCCTCTTCACCTTCGGCGAGCCCGTCGACATGGGCTGCGTCCGCTTCGTGGGCACGCACGCCACCGACCGCGGCCACGCGCGCGACGCCGGCGACCTCAAGTTCACCGTCGTGCTCAGCGACGACAACTTCCAGAAGGACCTTCGCACGATCGACGCGCCCTCCGTGACGTTCGAGGAAACCCCGCGCATGGTGGCCGGCCACTTCATCCTGACGCGCTATCCGACCTGGCGGATCGACCTGAACGCCAAGGCAAAGCAAGTCAAGATCATGCCCCGCGCGACCACCAAGGACCGCGCGGCGCTAATCCTGACGGACATCGAAATCTACGGTTCCAATCGCGTGGACCAGCTAGCGGCCAAGGCGACGAGCGCCGACATCGACGGCGACGGCGCCGACGAGCTGCTTGTGGCCACCTCCCAGAAGGAACTGGCCGCCTACGGCGCCGACGGCGAGCGGCTGTGGCATCACGTCTATGACGGCGAGATCCACGACCTTGCCGTGGCCGACCTGGACGAAGACGGAAAGAGCGAGGCGCTGTGCTACCTCGACACCGAGAAGCTCCACCGCGTCAACGGCGACGGGTCGGAGCGGCCCGTCGGGGACGTCAACACGGTCTGCACGCGCGGGGTGAACATCTTCTCCATCGGGGCCTGGGGTCCGGATGACCCCAGGAAAAAGGAAGTCGTGCTTTGGTCGGGCGAGCCTTCGGCGTTTAGGGTGCTTCCTGACGGCACGGTCAAGCCGATCAAGGCCTACGCCCCGCAGGCGTCGCTGCGCTTGGCCAACGTGTACCCCAACGAGCCCGAGGCGATGGCCGTGCTGAGTTCGTATGAGTTTGCCATCCTCTCGGCCCGCAAGGACGACGGCGGGAACTACGTCCGCCTAGCTTCCAGGCCGGTCACGGGCAGCAATTCCGGCAACGAGGCCAGCCCGCCGGGCGTGCTGAGGCAGTTCTGCAAGATTCTGGTGGTGGACGCCCGCGGGGAGAAGTGGCTGGTGGGCGGCGTCGCGAGCGGCCTGAATGTCTACCCGCTCCGGACGTTCGCCAAGGACGCCAAGGAAGAGGGCTGGCGGTACAACACCGGCGGGCCTTGCGCTACGGCCGTGGCCGCGCAGGACGTCGACGGTGACGGCCTACCGGAAGTGCTCTTCGCCCGGCAGGACGGATTCATCAACGTCTTCCGCCTGGGCGACGGGTTCCAGCTCGAACGCATCAGCGTGGGCGAGCCGATTATCGGGATGACGGTGCTCGCGGGCCGAGACGGCAAGCCGCGCATCGTCGTCGGTACCAGGTTCGGTGTGCAGGTGTTCGGCTCGGACCTCAAAAAGATCGGCGGCGTTTCGCTGCCGGCGCAAGCGGCCGCTTTCGCCGGCCCGGGCGGCAAGGACAAAGACCGCGTCTACATCGTCGGGCCCGACGGGTCGGTCAGCGTGCTCGTCCTGAAATAACCGGCCGAGGCAAGGTTGCCCCCCGGGACGTCGAAGCCACCTGCGGGATTGGTGGCCTGCACCCGGAATGCCACGCTCTGGAGGATGAATTCCATGATTCTGCTGTGTTGGTGACCAGCGCAGCATTTCCGAGGTATTGACCGCTTCGCCCAGACTGGGATAATCTTGCTCATATTTGAGCAATTTTGAGGTCGTTCCATGAAAGAGTCGTTCGAGCTGAAGGATATCGAGTCCGCCACCGGGATTTCCGTTCAACGGCTCCGCTATGTCCTTGATCAAGGCATTCTGCCGGGGTCGTCTGGACCCTCCTGGAGTCGGGGGCGCGGTAGCCCCAGATCATTTACTCCTTTTGAGGCATTCGGTATCGTCTGCGCGGCACTCTTGCTCGGGGCCGGACTTCGTCGACGTGCTGTAAGAGGTTATATCGAAATGCTTTGTACACCCACTGGAGATCGCCGCGACGTTGCTAGCACTCCGCTCTACCAGGCCTTTCAGCAGAGCTCTGTAGCCGCCCTCGATGTCGGGGACGGGGATTACATTCGATTGATTGGCTCAGAGGACTACCAGCGTAGCGCCCACATAGGCGGGTGGGTCGATATACGCACCGGGCTGGGTGCAGGGATGTGCGAGCCCCTTGTCACGGTCCGTGTCGACGTCGCCAAACTGCGTCGGCATCTCCGAGGTTGACGCAAAGTTATTGCGTATTTCTACGCAACATGGTATGACGGTGGTGTTGCGCCGTCGCCTTTCGCATAGAGCAGCTTGGCAAGGAAGGCTCATCGCTGAAGCTGGCCGCGATACTCACGGCCTGTTCTGTGGCTGGGCAGGAGTCGACACGCGTCAAACTGATCGGCGCCTTGGGCGAGTTGGGGCCGTTCAACAAGTTACACCTGGTGGCGGTCTTGGGCGGCCTGCTACTTGACGAGTCGGAATCCGTGCGCGAGGCGGCGCTTGGGGCGCTTGCCAAGATACCGCCGTACTCCCCTGACGACGTCGCCAACTAGCTCACAGCGCAACCCCGATCCCACGGGCAAGGAGGCCCACCGATGTCGAATCGGATCATCCAGTCCAACCCGCTTCGACCGCCGCAGTGGCGATATTTGCGCGCGCTCCGCTATCTTGCCGCCCGACAGTGCCCTTCGCAAAGCCAAGAAGATCGTCCCACCATTGAGTTGTTTGGATTCCTAAGGAGATTGCGTCGATGTGGCCGGGGTCGGGATAGGTGGAAGCCGATGAACCGACATCCAAACCACTGGTTGGCCCTCGACATCTACAGTGAACGCAAGGCGGACATGAAGGCCGTTCTCGAGGCGCGCCTGTTGTCGGGGGAGAACAACGAAACCATCGCCGCCAGGACCGGACTATCGATCGAGGTGGTCGAGTGCTATGCCTTGTCCTATTATGACGTCCAAGATCGGCTCGGTTTTTCGGACTTTATTCACAGCCAAGTATTGGGCTGCGACGCGCGGGGTACTGGCGAAGTTGAACGCGAATACCTCCTGAAACGGATCGCGTACTCTGCGGGACCCGAGGCCCTGGACTTGGTCCTCAAAGCGGGGCCTTCGACGTCACAACGAGGGGAGAACGATCCCGTGCAGGAATTGTATAGGTGTATCGAAGGCCTGCTCTTGGAGAAAACATTCGCTTCCGCAGACCGCGTAGATCTGTCGAGCGAACAGTCGGTCCGTACGATGCTGTTAGGGTTCGCGCGACAACAAGCCGCGCGAGCCAAGGGCGGGAACTTGTCGCCGGGCCAGGAATCTTACCTGAAGAACGTCGAGGCGTTCTTGAAAGCCATTCCCTTTGGACTTGCCTCGCGCGACATGCCGGAGGAACTGAAGCCGTGGGCAGACACGCCGGCAGAACTGCGTGCGGATGAAATGCTGCTGGTCAGCGCTGGCGTGAAGCTGGAAAACGAAGAAGAGTTGCGGAATATGAAATCACGAGAACCTCGCTTGGCAAGAGACTAACGTCGTTGCTGCGCTTGGCAGCGAGACGACCGTCGTGAGCAATCCACCCAAGATTGGGGGCGTAGAAGGGAGACGCCGACATGTCGCGGAAGACCCTGAGGAGAATCAACTCCGAGGCGCTTGCCGGACCGTTCCGCCCGACCAATTGGCGCCACCGGGAGGCGGTTTCCTTGATCTCCGAGAGACGAACGCCCTCGCCCCGTTTGCATGACGACATCACATCGCGGCTGGCGTTCGCTTACCAGAGGCTGCGCAACGGCCGAACGCTTCTCGACCAGCTGCGGATCAGGAAGATAGACAGAGATGCCTACGGCGCCATCGGACTGCGTTTCGATGGTTCCCATAGGATGCGTTGTCTGGTTGAGGCGATGATCCTGGCTGACGAGGAGGAAGAGAAGATCGCCAGCCGTGTTGGAGTTGCGTCAGAAGTGGTCCACTTCTATGGAGAAGCATACTACGACATCCGCTCGCGTCTCGGGAGTCGCGACTTCGTTCTCCACGCTGCCATTTGCCTGGACGAAGCAAGAGGAGATAGTGAGAAACTTATCGACGTTGCCGTGAGGCTCTTTGGGTACCTTGGGGGAACACCGGCAATTGACGTCTTGACGGCCTCTTTGGGACCGTCCACCGAAAATCAGACGGTGAGCGATACTCTGTCACTCCTGGCCAAGCGAGCCCGAATCTTGCTCCAACTCAAGATCCTTTCCACAGAATTGGGGGCTGATCCGCGCCTGGCCAAGAGCGTGATGGAGGTGGTCGACTCGATCGAGAACAGTTCGCTAGTCTATGGCGATGAAGCGGCGCCGAGAAACAAGAAGGATGTGATCGAGGCCGAGCTGTTTGCCCTGGTGCGAGGGGAGCCGGGAAGGTGGAAGGAGGTGTAGGATGGCGGTCGCAGCCAAGGAGGGCTCTGCCGTACTCAGTCGGTTCTGGAGGCGCTGTCGCCGTTTTCAGTTGAAAGCCGGGCCGGGTCGATTCTCGATCGCCGAAGACTGCAGGTTCGCACCGCGGCAGATTCGGGCTCTATTGCGGCGTCTGGCCAGTGACTCTAGCAGGAAACGGGTAGAGGCTGCTGGGCTAGGGAAATGGGTCAGGAGACGTTGGGTTCCATCTCCCTCTTTAGACCGGCAGGATTCCGTACTCGTCGCACTCCGAGACGGACCCGACTTGGCGCCTTTTGAGATCCTGACCGCGGGTGGAGGTCTACTGGATGGGCGAATCCCGTTCGCCGCCATACTTCGTGACTACCACACGAAAGAACGCCTTCCCAAGACAGGTCTACGGCTATTCGTCTGCGGCACGATCCGAGAGCTTTCCGTGGTGCGAACGTTTGGCCTGGCAGCGATGCCGATGAAGGGGTTGCGCGAGATGAATGCGCGTCGGCTGCGCGAGCTGACTAAGACGCTTGGCTGGGAAGACGGTACGTCGTCGCTTGCCACGGGACCGATTCGGTTGATCCTTGTCAACTGCAAGCGGCTGCTGGTTGACGCAGTGGAACGTCCGGAGATCCGGCAGTTAGCACACTTCCTGGCCAGGGTCGACGAGTCGCTGGGAATCGACATGTCAAGAGCGGCGGTCTGGACTCCGGACGAACACGAGTTGGCGAAGTTTCGGTTTTGCCTGGAAAGAGAGGACTTGATCGCGGCCCGAGAGGCCCTGCTGGAGAGCTTGGACTTCGCAACATATTCGATCGCCGCCTACTCGGATTCCGCCTTTGATCCGCGCCGGAAGCCGGAGAGCTACGCCGAGGCGCTCGCGGAAGTGGGGCGAGCGCCAGCGCGGTCCAAGGCATTTCTGGATGAAGAACACCAGCGCCGCACTCGTGAGGCCTATGAGTGTCTTGTCGACCGGGAATTGATCAACCCGGTGCTGGAACAGGCAGCTAAGGCGGGAGATCACGGCCTGGCGACCGGCTCGATCGACTTGCGCTGAAGGTCCACTTCCGCGAACTGGTCGGCGGCGGCCGCCTCGAGCACGGTCCGACGACCGTCGAGCAGCGTCACGACGACGTCGACGAGGCGCTGTCTTCCAAGGCCAAAATGCGCCTCCAGCGGACCTCCGCTCTTGTAGCTGGGGTTGGTGTGGATCCACCGGGCGCCTAGCAGTTTGCCGCTCTTCGGCTTGCGCACTTCGACCCGCGCGCCGATCAACTCGGCATGCGTGGCGCCGCCGAAGCGGAGCCGCAGCCAGCGGTTTTCCCGGCCGCCGTGCTCGCCGGTGTTCCAGTAGACCTTGGTTTCGTAGCGGTCGGCGGTCATCGCGATTCCCGAGTTGTCGGGATCGGCGGGGCAAATGAGGTCGATCAGCCCGTCGTCGTTCAGGTCGGCCGTCTCGAAGCAGATGCCGTTCGCGTCCAGGCCGCTGAAGGTGGTGGGCTTCAGCTCGAACGTCCCGTCGCCCTTGTTCATGTAGAGGATCGCCCGCGCAGGAATCCGGAGCCCTTCGTGGCGATCCTGGACGACCAGGTCGATCCAGCCATCGTTGTCAAAGTCGGCGAAGGCCGCGTCGGCGAAATAGGGACGGCCCTCGAGCGGGTCGGGACGATCCATGCCGGGTTGAGACTGCAGCTTGCCGGGACGCGCGCGAAACGCGGCCTCGTCGACCGGCTGGTCGAAGAACGATGTCCACTCGCGAAACGTCCACTCCAGCGACTCGAGGCCCGCGGCCCGGGTTTGCTGCTGGAACTGAAATCCACCCAGGTTGTGCCAGAACCGGCCGCCGACGTATTCGGCACGGGGAGCCCAGCCCGGACTGGCCGGTCCGACGGCCAAGACATCCATCTGGCCGTGGTTGCCCACGTCGGCCGTCGTCAGATAGGGCAACCCCGGCGCCTTTCCCTCGGGCACGTAGATCTGCTCTTCGCGGTCGTAACGCAGCCGGGCCTCGCAAGCCAACCCGTTGCCGGTGATCTTCTCGAATTGCAGCTTGCCGGTCTCCGCCAGCAGGTTCTTCCAGCAGAACACGCCCTGACGGTATTCACCGGGCCAGTAGGGCAAAAGGGGTTCGCGGACGTCGACATGGCACGACTGCACAAGGTCCAGGTCGCCGTCGCCATCCAGATCGCGGAGATTGACGTCGGGCCCGGCCTTGTCCTTGGCCGCGTCACCGTAGAAGCCGCCAAAATCCGGCACAAGGTCAGTTCCGCCGATGTCCTGGTAGCGGCCATTGTCGAACTGGTTTCCGTTTGGCTTGAATACGTACAGCCGACTATGGGGAAAACCACCCCAGGCCGCCTTGATGTTGTCGCAACCGATTGCGATGTCGAGCCAGCCGTCGCGGTTGACGTCGCCGAAGCAGGGTTGGCGATTGTAGGCCTGCTCGTTGCGAACGCCCATCTGCTCCGACACGTCGCGAAACACGTCCCAGGCCCCTTCGGTGACAAACAGCGAATTGCCGGGCGACTCGGCGCCGGGCACGCTCGGCTTGCCTCCGCTCATCCGGGCGTGGCGGGTCACGAAGAGGTCGAGAAACCCGTCGTTGTTGAAGTCAACCAGCCCCGGCACCTGGCCGCGGCCGAAGTCGTCCATCGTGAACTTGCAGTCGCGGAGTTCCAACTCGTGGGTCCGGAACTTGAAGCCGCCTTCATTGATGAGGACTCGCAGCATTTCCCCCTTTCCCCACCGCCCACCCGCGCCACGAGGCGGTGAGTACGTCGCGACGATGTCAAGAAGCCCGTCACGGTTTAAGTCCACCACCGCCAGGCCATTCATGCCCGCACGAAAATCGGTGAGATTGGCGACATGGATGCTCTCGAACAGTTGTCCTCGACCGGCGGCGTCGCGCGAGGCGTCGCTATCCGGCAGCGGCTTCAGCGGTGGCTCGCCCGGGGCGGCCGGAGGCAGAAACGGCGTCGGGGGAGCATCCAAGACTCGTTGTACAGCCGCTCCACCTTGTCGTCCAAGGTAGGCACGCACTTCGGCAAGGCTCACAGATCCGTCGCCGTTGCGATCCGCGCGGACGAGCAATTCCCGGCGCGGCAGCTCCTCGGCGCTCAAGCGGCCGTCGTTGTTGCGGTCGAGCCGGCGGAATATCAGTGCGGCATTGGCGGCCATGGCGCCTCGGCGAACGGTAGCTTGGCCTGGTGGGGATGCCGCGGGCGTCTCCGGGCGCTCGCCCGGTGGAGCCGAGAATTTCACACGGCCGGCGCCGGTGGCAAACAAATACATCTTCAGGCCGCCTGCGATGGGCAGGCTCCAAGGATCAAACTCCCGCAGGCCGAGCGTATCGCCGTAGAACTTGCGGGCCGCCGATGCGTCGCTGACCGCCATGCCCCACGTGAACGTCTCGCCCGACGCGGTGCGCGGCACGCCCATGAGTTCGACGATGTTGCCGTCGGGATCTCGCGTCATGCTGACGTTGCCGCCCTTCACCGGCGCTGGGTAACCCGCTTCGACAAGCCGCTCGGCGACGGCCGCGGGGTCATTGAACCAGAGCGAGAACCAGCGAAACCCGTTGTCAGCCGACATCTGCCTGATTGGGTTACCTGTCGCGGGTGGAGCCTTCTCTCCGGGGACCTTTCGCAACCGCAGATAACAGCCCGCCCATTCCAGCAAAGCACCCTTCTCGGCGCCCGCCGGCTCGACTTCACGCATTCCGATGCCGTCGCGGTAGAACTTCGCGCAGGCCTCGACGTCGCGCACGCACAACTCGAACTCGGCGTCAACGACTTGGAGCTTGCCACCATCCGCCAGCTCAGGCGCCGCGGCCGCCGGCTTTTCCGATTGCGTCTGCCTTCGGCCAGCAAAGAAGTCAGCCGCCTCCTCGGACGTTACGAACCCATCGCGGTCCCGGTCGATCTGCCGGAACAGCGCACCGGGGAACTCTTTCTCGCTGATCTTCCCGTCGTTGTCTCGATCGAGCTCTCGGAAACGTTCCGCCAGCCTCGAACCGGACTGGGCCAGCGCGATCGGCGTGGCGACGAAGACCAGGACGGCGAGTTTGACAAGGAGGTTTCTCATGGTTGGGCGCCCCTCTGGCTGCGGCGATTGGCGTAGTAGGTACGGACCTCATCCAGCGTGGCGAAGCCGTCGCCGTCGGAGTCAACGATCCTGAAGACGGTCGGCCGCGGAAACTCGTCCGCCGAGAGCTTGCCATCGCCGTTGGCGTCGGCGTTTCTGAAGGCCTCAACGATTCGCGGGCTGCCGCGGCGCGACGTGGTCCTTTCCGCTGCGGGCTTCAGTTTTCCACCGAGCTCGGCGTTGCGGGCGTCTTGCCGGACCCATTTCGCCGGTTGAGTGCCTTTCTCCCATTGGGCGAACGCGGTCTGGAGTTCTTTCAGTTTCTCGGGCTTCGAAGCGGCCAGGTCGCTCTGCTCGCTGATGTCGTCGGCCAGATGGAAGAGCAGGTCCGCGTCGGCTTGGCGCGGGTCGTGCACCAGCTTCCAGTCGCCCACACGGGCGGCATGCTGCAGGCCCGCACGCCAGAACAACGACGCATGGGGAGCATTGCCCTGCTGCCCCAGCAAGAAAGGCAGCAGGTTCACGCCGTCCAGATCCTCGGGCGTCTCGAGTCCGGCAGCCGCCAGCACCGTGGCCGTGATGTCGAACGCCATGACGGGCTTGCGGTAGACCGCGCCGGCCGGCAGCTTGCCCTTCCACAGCACGAGAAACGGCACGCGAATTCCGCCCTCGAACAACTGGCCCTTGTAGCCGCGGAGCGGATCGTTGCGCGAGGTGGTCTGCGGCGTCGGCCCGCCGTTGTCGCTGTAGAAGAAGATGAGCGTGTCTTCTTCCAAGTCATGCTCGCGAAGCGTGGCCAGCACGAGGCCCACGGCGTCGTCCAAAGCCGCTGTCATGCCGGCATAAGTGCGGCGCTTCGGATCGGTGATGCCTGGAAAACGGTCCTCATAGCGCTTGGTGGCCTGAAGCGGCGAGTGTACGGCGTTGAAGGCCAGATAGAGCAAGAACGGCCCATCCTTGCTCCGCTCGATGAAGGCGGTGGCCTCGCGGCCGAACGCGTCGGTCAGGTACTCCTTTTCGTCGGTGACCGGGACGCCGTTGCGGATCAGGGGGTCCTGCTCGCGCGGATCGTCGGGGTAGTAGCTGCGGGCACCGCTGAGGAAGCCGTAGTGATAATCGAACCCGCGCTCATGCGGCCGCAGCCCCTGTTTGAACCCGATGTGCCACTTGCCGATCATGCCCGTGGAGTAGCCAACGGCCTTCAGCCGTTCGGCCAGTGTCGGGATCTCGCGAGGCAGACCGAAGTTCGGTGCAGCATAGCGTTCCGGCCCGGAATTGTGCTCGAAGCCGAACCGGTGCTGATACATCCCGCTCATCAGCCCGGCTCGCGATGGCGAGCACACCGGGTGTGTGGCATAGCCGTCGGTGAACCGGACGCCGGCGGCGGCGATCGAGTCGATGTACGGTGTGGGAATATCCCGGCAACCCTGGCAGCCGAGATCGGCGTAGCCCAGATCATCTGCCAGGATGATGACGATGTTTGGCCGTTCCCCACCGACAGCGAAAGCGCAGGCAGATAGCGGCAGAAACACAAGAGTCAGCGATCCAAGCAGCATCTTCGCGAGCATCATCAGTTCTCTCCAGCCCCATGCGAGTGCGACGAATCAAGGTTGTTTGTCAACGTCCGCCCATCCGGCAGCGCGGTCGGCGTGCGACGCGAACGACTGCGGCCCGAACAGCCTGTCCAGAATCTGTCGCCGCTGCTGGGGCTTGTGGTCGCGAGTGAACACCTCGAAAGGCTTTTCGAGATGCCCGCCCAGTTGATACCGTCCGAAGGGCTGGGCCTCGTTGCTCACGAGCGTGTAAGTCGTCGTGATACTACGGCCGTCTCTTCGCAGCCGCGTCACCGTAGCGCGGTGAACCACCCGCGTCTCGCGGTCGATTTCCAGCGTCGCTCCGCCTCGAGACGGACGCTCGCCACAACGGGCTTCGGGTCGTCCTGTCCCCTACTGAGAAAAACACAAGACGCCCGGTTTCTTTACAGGAAATCCTGCGGAGACCCTGGCTTCAACATGAAACCCCAAATGGCACAAGGAGTTCCGCCTCTGCAAAGAAACTGGCCCGAGCCACGCACCCACTGCGAATGCCGTTCCTTCCACTCTAAGAAGCCCTAACAAAACGTGCTGTAAAGTCAACTTTCGGCCGTGGTCAGTATGCGGTGGCAGATCAGGCATTCGGCGAGGGTCACGAGTCCTTCGTGGATGTCTGCGCGGCGTTCGTAACGGGTGCGAAAACGGCGGAAGCCATGGAGCCAACCGAGGGCTCGTTCAGAAACCCAGCGGAAGATCCCCAAGCCACTGCCATGATCTTCGTTTCGGCGTGCCAGGTTCGGCTCAATGTGACGCTCGCGGAGTTTCTGTCGATGGGGTTCGCTGTCATACGCGCGATCGGCATAGACCTCGCCGGGGCGCTGTCGAGGTCGGCCCGGCTTTCCCGCCACAGGAGGAATCTCGTCGATCAGCGGGACCAGTTGGGTCACGTCGTGCCGGTTGGCAGCGGTGGTTTTCGTTTTCAATGGGATGCCGTTGGCATCGGTCACCACGTGATGTTTGCTCCCCGGCTTACGGCGATCGGTGGGGTTGGGGCCGGTCTTTTCGCCGCCGCCAAAGGCCCGAACGGAAGCACTATCGACGGCAGCCCGGGAGAAATCCAGCTTGTCGGCTTCACGCAGGTGATCCAACAGCAATTGCTTGACCGTATCCCAAACCCCCGCTTTCTGCCAATCGCGCAGCCGTCGCCAGCAGGTCATTCCCGAGCCGCAGCCCATCTCT
>Ga0180438_10008059_pt1 | contig 13481 bp, 16 predicted proteins | sample SS_ome_12_FD_132455 | JGI IMG/M metagenome (GOLD analysis project Ga0180438, IMG submission 132455) | Hypersaline lake sediment archaeal communities from the Salton Sea, California, USA - SS_3_D_2 metaG | ecosystem: Environmental > Aquatic > Non-marine Saline and Alkaline > Hypersaline >... | reverse complement strand
GCAATAAGAGATAATAAAACTATTTTTTTTAACATCATGATTTTTCCATTATTTTATATTATTTATATTAAACTGTTTTATATTTTGAATCCCATCTGAAAATAATCATTGATTGACAAAAATATGTCTCCATTCGGATCATTGAAGCGTTTATAAAGTTCTTTGATTCCTTGGATTTTTTCTTCATCGGATGTGTAGCCTTTAAGTTTGAGAATTTCAACTACATATTTCAGCTGTTCAAAGTTGAAATCCAGCTTTATTTCTTTTGTAGCGATTGCAGTTGCGGCTTGTAACATATGGCGAAGTGTGCCCGAACGCTTTAAAAGAGCATATGACATACAAAAATAACTACCATCGTTGGCATACAATATAAATCGCGTGTCATCACTAATATTTGTGTGTTTAATTGAATAGTAAAAATCAATATTGGGGTGCCTTTCTTCCCAATCTTGAAGATTTTCTATGGCGGCAACTTCTTTGTCAACTAAGATTCTACAATAGTTGGATGGGTTACAGCCCTCAAGGAACTGTTCATCAATTTTTTTGAGTGGGTTAAGACTAAGGTTAATTTCAGCTAATTCCGGCAGATCACTATTAAAGCCTGAAAGTTCAGTTATTGTATTGTTGGCGAGGTTAACTTTACTAAGTTTCTTAAATTTACTAAAAAGCCCTGCAGGTATTTTTGTTAGATTGTTGTTTGAAAGATCAATACTACGTAAATTATTTCCATAAATATCAAGGCCATCAAGATTTTGAATTTGTTTTCCTGATAAATTTACACTTTCGTATGTTTCGTGGTCAAGAAGACTTATTGTTCCCTCTAATGGGGGAAGCATATTATATTTTGCTAATTCTTGAATTGAAAAGCTACGATTTAGTACATTACTTTCTCTTCTTTCCATTGTAGGTGCAGAATTGAACAGGGCAATAAGAGATAAGAATATAATTTTTTTGTACATGGCATCCTCCTGATAAAATTACTGATAATAAATTAATAATTATTATTTTATTGATAAAATAATAATTCGTCAAGGCTTGTGCTGTTTAATTCTATCTGAAAATATATGAACGGAGGCTTTTGGTGTGGATTTAATTGAGATTTCTTTTAGAGTGTTTTGAAGAGAAAGAATGGTAAATTTAAGGTCCACGAAAAGCAATAAGCCGGATTCTGTCTTCATTTTATTGAAGTGGCAACCATTTATCTATGCGACATACCCGCATGCTAACCTGGAACGAACAGCCAAAGCATGCTTATTTTGTCTTGCTCCCGGTAGGGTTTGCCCCTCCATCATATTACTATGATGAACCGTACGCTCTTACCGCACGTTTTCACCCTTACCCCTGAAAACAGGGGCGGTTATTTTCTGTGGCACTTTCCGTGGCTTAAAACCCCCTTAGTTGGATTTACCTCCTAAGGTACCGCATTCGTTTGGAGTCCGGACTTTCCTCTTGCAAGCCCATGCTTACAAGCGATTGCCTAGCTTTCCGTGGACTTAAATTTCAATGAGAATAAACCTGTTAATAATATATTAGCAAAAACCTTACCAATTGTATAGATTTTTCCATCAAAAAAGCCGAATATAAGGGGGTTAAGTATAAGGAGCTGGCTCCCCAGGCAGAAGAGAATAACTACCAGGGGGAGAAGGCGTTGGGAGTAAAACAGGTACCTTGTTTTATAGGCCACAAATGTAGCCGGTAAAAGATAAAGAAGGGGAAGGCCAAAATGGCCTAGAATAAGAAACTGTTCAAGAGTAATGACCAGTATAATTAAGGAAAGTGTGGTGCGATGGATCGGTTCAAAAAGTAAGCATGCATAAAGGCAGAGAAGGCCAAAGATTATGTAATGTTGGAAGAATGCTGCCGAAAAAATGTCGACCAGAAATAATGAAAAAATGTATATAGCGAGCCATCTATCTGCCATCGTTTTCCATATATGTAATGGTTATCTGCTTGATTTTTTATTCTATATTGACAATTCAGGCTATTCAAGTGTAGCATATTACATTATTGTTAATAACCTTTTTTAGGAGTTATGATGAATAAAAAATTACTTTTGTTAGTATCGTTAGTTTGTGCGACAGCTACACTTAACAACGCTTTTTCATCAAAAGAGATGATAAAAACTTCGTGGAATACGGTGTATGGATACGGAAGGACCAGTTGTCAGCATGTTTGGCGCCATAAAGTAGTTGCTCTGGTTGCAGCTGCACTCGTATCTGGCGGCATCATTATATATAAATCTGAGGAAGCTAAAAAATTTATTAAGGAGTTGCTTGGTCTTGAAGCAAGCGAACCAGTCAAGTATGTAGTTCCAAGCAAGCCTGCAAAAAAATCGGAAGAAGATACTATTGCATTAGAGTTGGGCAAAACCCCATTATTTGATGAATGCTGCACAAAGGTGCGTGCTTGTGACTGTGAAGATGAAAATGCATGCGTAAGTGAATGCGAAGAAGAATGCGCATGCTGTTGTGAGGAAGATTCAGAATAGTCTTCAAAAGATATACTTCAGAAAAGGAGCCGTCACTATGATGGCTCCTTTTTATTTGTTATGATACATTTTGATAGTATTTTCAAATTCAAAGGATTGATTCATAAATGCTTGGTGCGCGGCATTTTTCAATAATACATATTATCTACTATTGTTTCTGTACAGGCTTTTTATTCTGTTCTTTAGGACTCGGTGTCTTCTTTTTCTTCATGCATAATCGATGTATTAACTTTTCAGCTCTCGAGCAGTATAATCCGGGGCGACCTTCTATCGTATTGGATATACATGGCAAAGAATGGACACGGTTTCAGCTTGATCGACGAGAACCTATAAAGATTTCACAGATGCCGGTATATCTTATTCAAGCATTTGTAACGGCTGAAGATCGGGATTTTTTCAGTCACAATGGTCTTTCATTTAAAGGTATTCTCCGTTCAACGATAGTCAACCTGTATCATTTACGCAAAGTACAAGGTGCAAGTACGATTACACAACAGTTGGTTAGGTTGCTTTTTTTTGATGCACAAAAAACATGGAAACGAAAGATAAAAGAACAGATTGTTGCTTTGTTGGTTGAGCAACAATTCAGTAAAGAACAGATTTTAGAAACCTATTTAAATCACGTGTACCTGGGATGTGGTATCTATGGCGTAGAGGCTGCAAGTCAACGATTTTGGGCAAAACATGCATCAGAGGTCACGCTTGATGAAGCAGCATTGCTGGCTTGCTTGGTGCGTTCTCCAGAAAATTATTGCCCCATATATTATCCATTAACCGCAGAAAAAAGACGTAATATTGTATTGAATTCAATGTGTGCCTGCGGTTTTATCTCTCAAGATGAGTGTACTTCAGCACTTGAAAAACCTGTATCTGTACGAGAACTTGAAAAAATTAGATGGGCTCCTCATTTGAAAGAAAGTTTACGTCTTTTTCTGGAAGATCTATATGGTAAAGAGTCACTCTATACCGGTGGGTTTGTTATTCAAACCACACTCGATTCAGACATACAGCGGGAAGCAGAAAAACAGTTTAGATTTTATCTTAATAAGATGCATAAAGAGATTATGCCTATGATTGACGGAGCATTACTCTCTATTGACGTCAAGACAGGTGAGATTCGTGCTCTTATTGGTGGATATGATTTTAAGGAATCAAAATTTAATCGTGCATTTCAAGCTAAACGACAGCTTGGCTCTACCTTTAAGCCGATAGTATATACTGCAGCAGTGCAAAAAGGTATCGCATTTAATGATACCGAAATTGATGAGCCATTAGAGTTTATGCAGCACAATGATTTATGGAAACCGCGTAATGTTAACAGAAGGTTTGAAGGCAAGATGACACTTGCCTACGCACTTTCACGATCAAATAATATTGTGGCCATTAAAACTTTTTTGCGTGTAGGAGCTGATAATGTTATTGAGCTTGCAAAAAAATTTAATATTCCGGGTCCATTTCATTCATATCCTTCTCTTGCATTAGGTACGGTAGAGGCAACGGTTAACGATGCCGTTGGGATGTACAATGTGTTTGCCAATAACGGCGTATACGTTGAGCCTCATTATGTGAGATGGATTAAGGATCGGTGGGGGAAAAAAATATGGAAAGCAAAACCGATGCGCAGCATAGTGTTAGATCCCGCTATAAATGATAAGGTGGCCAAGGTAATGAGAATTGGTATTGAACGAGTTCATAAGATTCTTTATCCAAAATTGTGGATCGACTGTGAAGCGATCAGCAAAACAGGTACTACCAATGACGGCAGAACCTGCTGGTTTATAGGATCAACACCGACCTTGACGACGGCTATCTATATCGGATGTGATGATAACCGGCCAATGGGTGACAATGTCTATCCGGTAGGCACGGCTCTGCCAATTTGGAAGGATCTTAATAGAGCTTTTAATTTCGAGCCCAAAGCCTTTTCATTTGATTCTTCGTTAAAAGAGATATTTATTCATGAAAAAACAGGTCAACTTATTCCAAAGGGTAGGCCTGGTGCAGTTCCCATATTTGTTTAAGTGGTCGGACTATAGACATTTATTCGATGCCTTCTTTAATTAAAACGCCAGAAGCCAAGAGATTAAGACGATAATGAGCACCATCTTCTATTTTGATTTCATCACTTTTTTGATTTCCTGATTGGGTTCTAACATGAAAGTGTGTTGCATGTTGAAGGTTTTGCAGCCTTTGATGTGTCATGATTCGACACAGTTCAATACCTTGCCAAGTCTTGCTAGGTTGAATAGTTTGGCCCATTGAATAAAATTTTTTTTGTACTCTTGCTGGAATGGTTAGGGGATCGAGGGTCTCTTCAGGTTTTTTTCTTGATAGAGGATGTGGCTTCTTAATGGTTCGGCGTACTTCCTTTGGAATTTGTTTCAACTTGCCCGCTTCAAGTGTTTGAGCCAGTAATATCGGTATAACCCCTTTAAACATAACGGTGAATGGTTTATCACTTTCATTGAAAAAAGATATTTTGCGATGTTGTTCCATAGCATACAAAGGCGACATTAGAGCAAAGCTTGATATTATGAGGATATACATAGTTGAAGCATATATATACATAACCTATCTCCCAGTAGAAATTTCCATGCGTAAACAAAATGATATCATACGATATAGTTAAGGCTTTTGCAAATATTGGTGTATCGCTTTGTTAAGCAGCATAAGATTGTTGTCGATTTCATGTTGCTGTAATACGTTAAATAATGATGGGCAGCTTTCTTTCATAGCCTGAGCATTATGATATTGATGTTCTGTTGTTGAAGCTTGTAGCGGAATGGTGATGCACCGTTTATTGAAAAATTTTACTTCAAAGAGTGTGCCTGCTCCTGACCTGCAAATAATCAGATCAGCTGCTTGATAACAGTTTTCCAATTCATCGCAATAATCAAAGACAAATGCAGGGATTTCATGTTTTAGATAAAAGTCTTCAAGATCATATTTATCATGAAGCAGTCCGGTTTGATGAATGATTTGAATGCGAGCATGATATTCGGGATACTGCTCAACCCATTGTTTGATGATCTTGTTTATAAATGAAGAACCTTGAGATCCCCCAAGTATCATGATGGTTAAACGTGCAGTTAAAAAGGTCATGCATGCCAATGCCTCTTTACGGGGAATCTCTCGCGTGCTTGTGGGATAACGTACAGGATAATCTGTAATGACACATTTTTTAGAAGGTAGATAGGTGATAGCCTCCTTAAAGCAGATAGCTATTTTGGGAATGAATGGTTTTAAAAAGGTGGTCGCTTTTCCAGGGATGACATTGAGTTCGAATAACTCTTGCGGTATGCGAAGGATCCATGCAGCAATACATACGGGGATCGATATGTAACCACCCATCGCAATCAGTTTTTGCGGCCTTTTGCGAATAAGATAAAAGAGACTTTTGAAAAATGCAATGTTCAACTGCCATAGAAACCGGGGATAGCGATGAAGTTTTGCACGTGGAAAGTTGCCAAGCTTGAGAGGTATCCATGTATCAACTATCAAGTGAGATTGTAGCAAGCTTTTATCAACATCGCTGCTGGTAGAAAAAAATATAATATTGGTTTGAGGATCTGTCTTTTTATACTGATGTGCAACTGTTAATGCAGGAATAATATGCCCGCCGGAACGTCCTGCAACAAAACAGATATACGGTTTTTTCATTATTGTTTTCCATGTTTATTACAATTCTGAATGAAGGCAAATGGATGGCACACTATTAATGTCATCACTATATACTATTTCATTAACTTTGTGTTCAACACATTTTAAGCTTTGTTGGTATTCATCGCATTTGACCTGGACTTTGCGGCTGTTGTCACTTTTTTTATTAAGATTTTCTCGCAGATGTTCCAGCGCTTCTTGATATCTTTTTTGTTCAAAGAGGATGATGGCTTTTTTCACAACAGAAGCATCGAGGGAAATACTTTTACTTTGTTGTTTCGTCATGCTTTGTTTAAGAAGGATTTGGATAAGATGACGTTCTACCTCTCTGTTACCTCCGGTTAATTCAAGGTAAGTTAAATAACTCTTGATCGCATTATCCAATTCTCCCTGTTTTTCTTCAAGCATTGCATAAAAGAGCCACCCTTTTTCAAAATTGGGATGCATTTCGAGGCATTGTTTTATCTGTTTGATCGCTCGATCAACTTGATCAAGTTGAACCAAGATTTGGCCTTTGAGGAAATAAAAAATAAAATTATTTGGGCGATGTGAACAGTTACGCAAAAAATTGTCGATAACGATGAGCGCGCTCTTTGGTTCTTTGCGACGAAGATATAAATTGGCCGTGAAAAATGCAATTTCTTGGTGGCCTTTGTATTTATCATTTACCTTAATAAGTCTTTCTACAGCCTCTTTTTGCTGCCCAGCTTTTTCAAGTGCTTGAATAAAGATAAGTTGGATAGAAGGATCATCGACAAGAGATGTGTGTGCTTCAAGCTTTGGAATAAGAGAGACTATGCGTTGAAAATTGTTCGTATCTCTCAAATAATAGAGATAACTTCTGTACGTGTGAATTGAAGCTTTATCTGAGGAGAAAATTTCATCATACCATTTGCGGGACTCATCAAGGTTTCCGCTCGCTTGATTATAATTTGCCCATATAAAACGATGTAGGTTTTGTGTTTCATTATCAGTTGTAACAGCTTTTAGAGGCGCCGATAGGATTAGAAGTGTGACTATCAAACATGATATCATATGCTTCATTTTTGTTCTCCATAACAACGTTTGAGAAATTGTTCCAATGCATTGCGCAGTTCCTGATCTTTGATGGGTTCAAGCGCATTCTTTTGTCTAGGCGTTAAACAGATCTTCCTCTGAAAATTGTTAGGTTGAGTTTTTGTTTTTGATGAGGATGATCTTTTAACACGTCCTATTTTGGTAAAGCGTATCTTTTTTATGCGAGGCTTATCTAGATTTTTGTTAATAGTTTTGATAATAACCGAAGAGAGAAGATAAAGTTCCTGCATCCATGATGCATTGATTACTCCTAACACAAGAGTGTCATCAAGAATTTTTTCGATTCTTACCTTTTGGCACAATGGGCCCATGATCCTGTTCCAATTACGCAAGAGATTATATTTCCAGGAGTCATGTTCAAAGATATCGGATAAAAGATCTTTTAATGCTGTTGTCATAGTTTTTTAAACTCATCATGGTTTAGATACTAGAGTACCATGAGTCTGATGCAGAGGATAGCTCAAATGTGTCATTTTTATTGTGCTAGTGCTTGGTAGAGTTTGTAATGCTTCATGTTGTCAAATATAATTACATAGTTAGGTGATGTTGGCTTAGGCAACGGTACTACTTGTAGGCTCGTATCGCTGGTAATCCGCCTTATTTCAGAGATGATTGCTTTTTGTTGTTGATCTTTTAAAAATTGTGCAACTGGTGATCTGGCAATGTCTTCATAGTTTTTTTCTAACTGATCGACTCTTTCTATTGCATTTAAGATTAACACCTCTCTTATAAATTTGAATCTCTTATCTAATCGTTCCATTGCTGCTGAATGTTCTTTAGTTTCCACGAGTGTGGCATTTGATGCTGGGTGAGTACTTCTGCAGGTTTCTGGTAATACGGTGGGACCCATACTTGATAGTTGAAAGGCGAGAGTAATAAGAAAAGGCATGAAATATCTTTTGTTCATAATGATCTCCTTTTGTGAGAAGAAGATTTTTATGATAGATTAGCTTATTTAAGGCGATTAACGCAAGAGTAATTAGATATTGCTCCGGAATGAGCCATACTTGGTTGTTTTATAAAAAAACAACCATAGCTCAATCAAGCTATGGTCGTTTGAGATATATACGTACGTAACTTATAGATTAATCCATGCGCCTTCTGCCACAATTCCACCTGGGCGTGCAGGGGCTGCATATCTGAAGAGGAAGAATCTAATTTTATCTGTTATAAATCGTACACCTCCGGCAATTTGTTGGGATGTTATTTTAGGTTGACAGAAAATCAGATAATCGAGTGAAACTGCTCCGATGTTTTTCTCTTCTGAGACAGCTTCTACAAATCCTTTGCCAGGAATATCAGCTTTAACTTTTACCCAATCTATTGCATATATTCCATGCGAGATCGTTTTCTTTTCGTCCGGGTTGATCGTTTCAGTGCTTTCGCCGCCGGCAATACGCTTTATGGTTACAATTAATGGGTAAGGGGTTTTGTTATTGAAACTTCGATGATATGCTCCTATAAAATGTGCACTCATCAGCATTGCTGATGCCAAAACCACATAAAGCTTCTTCATAGCTTCTCCTCTCATTAAGGTTTTTTCTATACAATACAAATTGTAATATATATTAGCCTGAAAAATCAATGGTTTTTATAATAATGTAATAAGGTGTCGATAATAATAGCTTTCTCCTTAAAGGTTTTTTGTTTACTCCTGTTTATAAAATATGGTAACGTGTGGATAACTGAAAAGCATATAAAGGTTAAAGGATATGAATAACGATTTTGAGCTGGTTCCCCATACGGCAGACATACAACTTCGAGTTTATGGAAAAACACTGAAGGATTTTTTTAGAAATGCCTTAATTGGTATGTTTCAGGCTATTGGGCCTAAGTCTTCAGCTTGTAAAAAGATTCAAGGGCGTCTTGTCTGTCCAGATCTTCCTGAAAAACGTGAAATCGAGATAATCTCCATCGACCTAGAATCGTTGTTAGTTGATTTTTTGTCGGAAGCTCTTTATCTTTCCGACATCAACAATGAAGCATATTTGGATGCAAAAATTCATGAGGTTAATGAAAAGCGGATCAGAGCTACCGTCTATGGAGTAAAAATTACCGGATTTGAGGTTGTTGAAGTCAAAGCGGTAACTTACCACGATCTTGAGGTTAAACAAGTAGATGGTGTTTGGCAGGCAGATATAGTATTTGATATATAACCTTGTTTGAAAGGTTTACAGATTATGAAAAAAGAGATTACGCGTGAAGATTTAATGAAATTAGATGAATTTTGCTATGAAATTCCTCGATCATTCAGGCCTGATATGAGAGTGCCTGCTCAGGTTTATATGAATGAGCGGATGATGGATGCGATCCTTGGTGATCGCTCTTTGGAACAACTTGTCAATGTTTCTACATTACCAGGAATTCAGAAATATGCGCTTGCAATGCCAGATATTCATCAAGGATATGGTTTTCCTATTGGAGGAGTAGCCGCAACCGCCATTGATGAAGGTGGTGTAATTTCTCCCGGTGGAATCGGTTACGACATTAATTGCGGTGTGCGTCTTTTATCCACTGGCATGAAAGAACAGGAACTACGGCCTCATATGCAAAAGTTGGCAACGGCTGCATTTCATGCAGTTCCTTCCGGCGTTGGCCGTGGTGGTAAGTTCAAATTATCTTTTGAAGAGATTGATAAAGTTTTACGTGATGGCGCTGCCTATATGGTAAAACAAGGTTATGGTACAGGAAATGACCTTGAACATTGTGAAGAAGGCGGCTGCATGCATAATGCTGACCCTGCCATGATATCAGATAGAGCAAAAAAACGTGGCCTTGATCAGCTTGGAACGTTAGGATCAGGGAATCATTTTTTGGAAATTCAAAAAGTAGATAAGATTTACGATGAAAAAGTTGCAAAAGTATTTGGACTAAGCCAAGACTTGGTTGTTGTGATGATTCACTGTGGGTCGAGAGGCCTTGGACATCAAACCTGTACCGATTACGTTCGAAGATTTATGAGCAAAATTGCCGATTTTGGCATTGAGCTTCCTGATCGCGAACTTGTGTGTGCACCATTTAAATCGCAAGAGGGAACCGATTATTATAATGCAATGGCAGCAGCCGCCAATTTTGGATGGGCTAATCGTCACATGATTACCCATTTAACGCGGGAAGCATTCAAGTCGGTTTTGGGAAAGGATGCTTGGCTTACAACAGTTTATGACATTTCTCATAATATGGGAAAACTTGAAAAACATAATGTTGATAGAAACGAAAAGATGCTCCTTGTTCATCGCAAAGGAGCAACACGAGCTTTTGGGCCGGGTCGTCCTGAGATTGCCGCGGTTTTTCGAAAAGCCGGGCAGCCGGTTCTGATTCCCGGAACAATGGGAACAGCTTCATATGTTTTGGTGGGGCTGAACGAAAACATGGAGCAAACGTTTGGAACGGTTTGTCATGGTGCGGGAAGACGCATGTCACGCACACAGGCAAAAAAATCGGTTCGAGGGTCTGAATTGCGCGAGCGTCTTGAAAAGCAAGGGATTATTATTCGTTGTGAATCTGACGCCGGGCTTGCTGAAGAAGCCCCGATGGCGTATAAAGATGTGGATAATGTGGTTAATGTGGTTGATGGTGCAGGTCTTGCACGCAAAGTTGCGCGTGTAGTACCATTGGCGGTAATTAAAGGAGGTTAATTACTTGAATAATTTAAAACAGTTTATATTTATTGTGATGCTTTTTGCTGTGTGGTCGATTTGTAGACCAGCTGGCAGTAAAATAAAACTTCCTGTTTTAAGCGCGATGGCCAGTTATGATCCGCAAGGCTTAGAGGCGGACTTGAATCAACCTTCTTCTAGCCTTGAACGAATAAAGATGCGCATGCGTAATATTATCGCCCTGTCAAAACATCCGCAAAAGGAAGATGTGAGATTAGCAAGACTTAAGGAATTACATGATATTGCGGATCGCTTAGGGAAAAGATCACCAATGCCATTTAGAATCCTTTGTGCAGAGCTTGACCAAGATTACAGATATCTGTCTCTACGGCCTTGTGACGACTGTCGGAGGTTAGGTGGAACCGATTGATATGAAATAAAGGTATATCCAAGAGTATTCTTAATTTAAAGAGGAAGGGGGAAGTATGAAGGGACACATTTTACTTCTTGTTTTCTGTTCAAGTTGCATCAACAATGTAGTTGCAATGGATGATAAACAATCGGGATATCCATTGCCTCCTATACATGAGCGCAAGGGCAGGTTTACCTTAAGAATTCCTGCCAATCCACAACAAGCTTCCTTTGAAGTTAAAAGTGATGATGCTCTTAATGATTCAATTATTGATGCAAACTATCATATTGGTCAAATACCAGGAATATTAAATGCCATTCGCGAAGGAGTTTTTTGGCTTTCACCCTACGAAAGCCTCCCTCATTTACCCATGATGCTGTGGCGCATGAAAAAAAGTGATGTTAACATGAACAAGGCTCACGGTAGCCTTCTTGAGATTATTGGACGGCTTGACTATTTGCAGCGAGAAAAAGAATGTGGACGCTATGTGGATTGTCCAGTGCATCAAAGTGAACAGGATGGGGCATTGATGGTTGAGATGTCAACCGGATATTTGGAATCTCTCAAACAGGTAAATTTTTGCCTGTATTGTGCACGCTTGTGTACACAAGCTATTCGAGAACGGCAAAGGTTCGGAATTCGAGTTTCGGATGGAAAGCTTAAGAAGTTGTATGATCAATTTGCAAAAACAAGAACGACCGTAGACGAAATAAATAAAAATTACTATAGTTTTTTACAAGAATTACAAGCTTTGCAACAAGGTTCCTAAAGCCCTTATGACAAGTAAACATTTAAAAAACCTAAGTTCTGTGAACCAAATTATGTTTATCTTATAATCACCATTCGTATCCTACAAGTCCGCCCTATGGGCTTCCTTCAGGTCGAACGGCGATTATGTAAGGTTAGATAGGAATTGTGTAGTAAGTACTAGGAGAATGATAAAAAGCGGAAGTGAATTTCAAATATGGTTATGGTTCCCCCCGTTGGTGCTGATCCTTTGACTCCATTTTATTTCGCTCAGGATGCTCGGGTGGAGCAAAGCGGAACAAACTTGAAGCATTCGAACGTGTTAGTAAAATTAGTACACAGAAGTTTTATATGAATAGATTCTTTTATGTCATATGTAGTCTTCTTTTCTGCGTTGAAGTTTGCCGATGTATGGAAGAAAAAGAGATTACACGAAGAGGTATAGGCCTTCCACAATTAGATCTTCTATTAAGAACCGATGCTCCTTGCAGAGAATTCGATCCGCACAACCTTGCCAGCCTGGTCAAAAATCAACAATCTCGTTTTGCTGGTGTGCTTACGAGTGAGTGCTGTGACCGAATATCAACGTTTCTTAATGCTATTTTAAATGAATCTAAAGATTTGATGAGTTATATTGATCAACTGGAGAAGAAGCAGCAACGAGGAAATAGAGTATGTGCAGAACAGGTAGGTCAACAAATAGAAAAAATGTTATTAGTTATCGCTCAGAATAGTAAAATCCTTCATGATGTAAAAGCTCGTCTTGCTCTTGTGGAGCAGCGTGAAAGAGGCAGGGCGGCGTATGGTACATGGATGTGTAATTGAATGGGAAACAAGCGTCTATTTATTGCGGTAGAAGTGCCGCCCTTAGTAATTAAAGAGCTTCAGCGCATAGAGCATGAACTGAAGAGAGCGCATCTTTTTAAGGGTACGTATATAAACCCTTTACATGCACATATTACCTTGAAATTTTTAGGAGAGGTTGATGAGCAACTGATTCCTGTAATTCATGAACGGCTTTTGAATATCAAGTATGAGTTGATGTATGCAAAGCTTGGCAAACTCGATTTTTTTACCTCAAAAAAGAATATTCCGCGTCTGATATACTGTTCAGTTATTTGCCCTGAGTTAATAACACTTGCACAACAAATTGACCAAGAACTTGCAGATCTTATTGAACCGGAACAACGTTCATTTACAAATCATTTGACTCTTGCAAGGATCAAACATGTTGACAATTATGATGACTTGATAAAATTTATCGAATCATATTCTGTGGAATCAATCCAATTTGACATTGATTCTTTTTTTCTTAAAGAGTCTGTATTGACACCTAAAGGCCCATCATATAGTATTGTGCAAATTTATAGATGATGTTTATTTAAATGCCCAGAATACCCCACGGCTTTTCAAGCCTGGGGATGAATGGGCATCATATGAGTGAACGGAGCAAACCAGGGGTTTGCGAAGAGAGACAAGTTTTGTAATACTGTTGAGT
>Ga0180438_10008058_pt1 | contig 13487 bp, 9 predicted proteins | sample SS_ome_12_FD_132455 | JGI IMG/M metagenome (GOLD analysis project Ga0180438, IMG submission 132455) | Hypersaline lake sediment archaeal communities from the Salton Sea, California, USA - SS_3_D_2 metaG | ecosystem: Environmental > Aquatic > Non-marine Saline and Alkaline > Hypersaline >... | reverse complement strand
TATTTTTACCAGATCACCATTCTCATCGAATTCTGCATTATCAATCAGTTCTGTTTCAGGTGTGTCCAGCGCCAATTCTTTTAAACGATTAAAAGCAATTTGAGGGGAGGTGATTTCAAAAAACAATTCATGCGGATGAATGGGGTCGCCGTCAGTGTTACGAAATTGGATTGGAGCGTGCATTTGATTAAAGATATCGAAATAAAGATCGCGGATTTCCAGATCCCAATCATGAAGATCGTCCACTGTTATTGGATCGCTAATAGTCCGAATATTCGCCCGAAGATCGATAATTAATGTTTTATATCTTGTTGGAATGATAACCGCGCCGCAACCGACCAGCATTCCAACCTGATCAAATTGAATCGCTCTGCCAAAATAAATATCACCTTTTTTGGCCAAAGTCGAACCGGAGCGTTCAATAACATTTATTTCGCGTTCCAAGAGAATATCTCGCACCAGAAAACCGGTGCCGGGTTGACATTGCAGAACCTCGTAGAAACTAAAATTCTCAGCACAGGTGATTTCAATAAAGCGTCGCTCCATTTCCGTAAGCCGCGATTGATACTTTTTTAAATAAGATTGGGCAATCCCCAGGCCTTCAAAAGTATCCCCGTTTTCTTCTTCTTCCGGTTGCCAGTTATAAAGATACCAGGGAATAAAAGCCTGATTCTGTGGTGAATCCAGACTATATTTAAAATCTTGCCGATAATTAAAAAAATAGTCCCAGGCTTCGAGGATCGCAAAGTCTTGAAAAGTTTTACGAGCATAAATTAAAAGATCGTTAACAAATTTGTCATTGATCTGGCGCAGTTGCCGCCACAGTCGCTCCGGGTCATGCGTTAGATCTTGGTTCATACAACACAATTTATACTTTTTACCACTGCCGCACGGACAGGGTGCATTTCTGGAGATTTTTTTGTTCTGCATGGGTAAACACCTTTAAAGAAGTTAAAAGCTTTAAAAATTACCTGATGAATTACAGATTTAGACAAGGTTATTTTAATCAACGATAAAATTCTCAATCATAAACAGTATCTCAAAAATATAAAACTTTGAATTTAATGTCAAGTAATAAGTAATGTCTGCAAGAAAAGTTATGATCGAACGCTTAATAAAGATTGCATTTTTAATCTGCTTTGATTAGATTCTTCGTAGGTGAAGTGATAATTTTTATTGCCGCTTCAGCCAAATTGCAGCTTGATTGTGACATCATGCTGAGTAAATATACAAAATTGACAATGGTTCCGAAAGGAAGTTGGATTTTACCTGTGCCTGGATTACATTATATCAACGCCAGGGGGAAAAGTGGCTGCGGTTAGCTGAAGTATCAAATTTCAAGTAGAGGAGGATTGATCATGGAAAAATTTGAGTACAAAGTCCTGAGAGTTCCAATTGTTGGCTGGGGAATTTTTAAAAAAGATGTTCCTGAAAATTTTCAGGACCTGCTTAACGCTGAAGGCGCGGAAGGTTGGCGATTGGTAAATTCATCTGTCACGGCAACCGGTTTCGGAGAATCAAATAAACTCGTTTGTATTTTCGTGCGGGAAGCCCCGTCAGTTTAAAAGGGTTCGCTAAAAAAGAATTGGAAAAGGCACCGAAAACCCTGCCTGATCTTTACATGCCAATCGGTTTAGAATTCCATACTTTCGATCTCTAATAAAAACACCGTCTTTATTAGAGCTATCAGTTATGATTTGGAGTAATTTTTGCCATCCTTTTAAAGAACAACCATTAACCCCCCCACATTGTCAAAAATCCGACAAAAAAAGATTTTTCCCTATTTTGAGATTCAATTAACAGCTATCTGATTATTTATTTGTGGCTGGGCGGCTTAATGGACAGTTTCTTTAATAATTCAATCTAGCGACAATTATAAAAATTTGATTTTTAATTTAATATAATCCGGTTTAATAAACATCAATTAAAAACTTACTACTTTATTTATATTTCAATAATTATTAAAAACAAAAAAATCATGTAATATTTCTTAGAAAAGTCCGCAATATGTGTATTTTGATGGTATCAATCAACTGATGTATTTTGAAATATATAAAACAAAGGAAAGGAGCAGGAAATGGCGGAGGCATTAGCTGGTACAATTGACCAAATGTCGTTATTGGAAATTTTAAAGCTCCTCAATTCTGGTAAAATGAGTGGCTGTCTGAAAATAACGAATAGCTATGGTTTAGGTGAATTATATGTCAAAGCCGGGCAGATTATTCATTGCGTGACTGGTTCAAATATAGGTGAAGCCGCCCTGGCGACGATGTTGGGCTGGATTGAAGGTAAGTTTAGCTTTGAAATGGATGTTAGCGCACCGGAACAATCAATTGAAAGTTCCACCGAACAATTATTATTGGAGAGTGCCCGCAAGATTGAGGATTGGCAGGATATAAAAAAGGTCATCTCTTCAACGGATATAGTCTTTGCATTGTCCACAAAAAGTGCTACTGGAGCGATTAATTTAGAACCCGAAGAATGGCAGATATTGTCCCATGTGAACGGAAATCGTACAGTTGCGGAGATCATTGAGCAGACCGGTAAAGATGAATACCATGTTGCAAAAGTATTATTTCATTTAGTTTCCATCGGACTACTGGAAAAAACTGAAAAAACAGCCAGTCCTCTCTCCGCGACGATTGATGAAAAATTCTTTGAACGAGTCGAAAAAGAATTGACCAATGTAATCGGGCCGATTGCCTCTATTGTGATCGATGAAGCAGTCGAGGATTTGGGTGAAAGTCGGTCTGCTTTTCCGAACACAAAAATTGCTGCGCTCATCGAAAAGGTTGGGGTGGACATTAAGGACGAGGATAAAAAACTGCAATTTTCTCAAATTATGCTGGAGGCATTAAAGAGTTTTTAGCTGACTAGTGAAATTCAGGTACAAGAAAATATCACTAATTGATTAAAATGATCGAAGTCATTGCAATAGAAGGGTTTTTCAATTCATGTCCCTCAATCACATTCAGTAGTAATTAAAGTTACCAAAAACAGGAGAAACAACAAGATGAACTTTTTATTTTCGCGGATTCAAAACAAATTGATCGCCGCTTTTATTTTGGTGGTTGTCATTCCGCTATTGGTGGTGGGCATTTACAGTTATCAAACGACCAGTAATTTGCTCCTGCAAAACGAGGTGGATAAAAAGTGGCAAGTGGGGAAGAGCCAATCGCTTCAGGTAGTCCAATTTCTGGCAAAAGTGATGAATGATGTATTATTTTGGAGTCATGATAAGCATTTAAATGAACTCGTTGCGGCCAGACGGGGGGGGAATTCGGAAGCGATCAAGAAGGCATTGACCACCATTCTTGAAGATTTTAGCGGTGATATGCAAAAAGAGGGATTCTATCACAAGTTGCGTTACATTGATGAGAATGGCCAGGAAGTTTTTACAATTCTCAATGACCGCCATCTCATTCGTTCTCTGGCGAAAAATGAATTGCAGGATAAGAGTGATCGATATTACTTTAAAGAAACTATGAAGTTAGATGTGTCTAAAGTTTTTGTTTCTTATACTGATTTAGAAGAGGAACATGGTGAGATTGTTGTTCCGCACATACCAGTCGTTCGTTATGCTACACCAATTTTCTACGCCGACGGTAGACGAGCGGGCATTATCATCGCAACTGTTGAAGCGGCTTATGTCTTAAGCAGTGTTCATTTATTACCGGGAGAAGTCGGGGGGCATTATCTTGTGGATCAAGATGGCTATTTTTTACATCATACAGATGCTAGTAAACAATGGGGACGAAGTCTCAAGAAGAATATTACTTTAAAAAGTGAATTTCCAAGGATTGCCGAAGCGGTTGAACAGACAGGTAAGGCTGGTGCCATTATTCTGGAAAATGAGCTGGTAGCTTTTTCTAAATTCGCTTTACCCGGGCATTCGGAGATGATCTGGACAATTGTCTCGGTGCACCCGATGGAACAGATAATGGGGCCGGTAAATGAATTTACCCTTGTTTTTATGATACTAACGGCAGTAGCCCTTTTAGGTGCTATTATCTTAGCGATTGTGATGGCACGTGGTATTAGCTCGCCCGTGCTGCATTTGGCTCAAGTCGCTGATCAGATTAGCCGTGGTGATTTTGAAACTGAAATTAAAGCAAAATCTAATGATGAAATTGGGCAACTTGCTGAGTCTGTGCGCCGAATGCGGTCCAGTCTGGAAGCCGCAATTTCCAGATTAAGAAAACGGAAGCGATAGAATGATTAATGCAGCGGTTACGATTAATTTCAAATATATCGCATTTTAATCAAAATATGAAAATTAGCTTATGGAGAAAGTTATGAAGAACTTGACATTTATTTTATGTATAATGAGCCTTGCGTTAATGTCTTGTGGTCAAAAGAAAGATTTTCAACCGGAAATGGTAGAATCGAGTATTAAAATTGAGGGATTGGATGCTGACACTAATCTTTTTATTGAGGAACAGGTTAAAAAGCTAAAACAATTGGCGACCGAAGAAACTATTATTCAAGCAATTCTGGCAAGTAATGAAAAAAATAAAGGATTGACTACCGCTGAAATTAATCGACTTGATCAGAATTGGCGGAATAACAACAACATGGAAAATTCCTTGATTAAAGAGTTGATATCTAACGAATGTGCCAGGTTTTTAGAAATATTCGATTTAAAAAATCCTCAACTCATTGAGCTTTTTGTAATGGACAATCGCGGATTGCTGGTGGGGACCATTAACATTACTTCTGATTATAACCAGGGGGATGAGGCAAAGTGGAGTGAGGTTTTTGGAAAAGATCAGATTTGGTGTGGACAACTTGAATATGATGAAAGTACGCTTTCGCACGGGGTCCAGGTATCAGTGCCGGTCAAAGATATTGGAGCCATTTGTGCCACCATTAGCTTAAAAAACAGATATTCAATCCAGTAAAAATAGTAGACAATGATGTGATTACGATGCATTAATAAAGGTCATTGCTTTTTACTGAGTGATCTAACGATACTTGATCTTAATTGGCTGTTAACCACGAATGAGAGACTTTTACAAACAAATCTCGGTCATTTTAAAAAGACGATTTAATTTTATTAAAAATCATAAACCAGGGGATATCCCCCCATTATTTCAACTTAAATTTAGGGAGAGTGAAATGGAAAGGATTATAAGTTTCATGCAAAACGGCTTGACTGTTATTTTTACATTATTTCTCTTCATCATGAATGTGAATGCGGATACTTCAAAGTCCACAACATCTAATGTTGGCGCTGTCGTTCGGATTCTTTACAGTAATTTAAGAGGAGATGCTTATAACAATCCGGTAAGTTCATTTGATCTGCAACATGTCCGACCGCTCTGGAAAGGTACGTTACTAGACGGGAAGTTAGAATACAAATTATTACTGGGTCTGGATAAAAATTTCAAGAGTGCTCAGGTATTAGACGCTATTGGTGATTATAAAATATCTAAAGCCGTAGGGCTACGTTTTGGGCAATACAAAGTTCCTTTCGATCGACAATTTTTAACTTCGTTTACCGCAACGCAATTCATTGAAAGCGGCGTGGGCAGCTTAAAACCATTTAAACGAGATCGAGGTGTTAGCGTTCAAGGTCGCATTGATAAAATTTTGTTAGGCTACGCTGTGGGAGTGTTTAATGGTACGGCCATTACGACTCGTTACAATGCGAAAAATGAAGCCGGAAAAGATGCCCAAAAACATCTCTTTGCTGGACGAATTACCCTCGATCCCCAGGGTGATTATGGTTATAAGTTAGCTTTACCCGGCAAAGCTGAAAAGTTAAAAACCACTCTCGGATTTGGTTTGGCCACCGGTCAAATTAATAATGATACCACTGACGTGACCGCCTTTTGTGTGGATGTGGCGGGACGTGTTAAAGGTTTTACGACGCTGGTTGAATATCAAAACCTGCAGATTAAAGTTCAGGAAAAAGTAAGCACTACCGGTTTAACGGCTCAGGCCGGCTACTTTTTGAACAAGCAATTAGAAACGCTGGGTCGGTATTCAACCAAAAAAGTTAAAGGGGGAGCCAGTAAAGGTGAAATAACGTTTGGAGTTAATTATTATTTCGACGATAATAATGCTAAACTACAGCTCAATTACAGCCGACTGGAAAATATTTCAACATCAAATGTGAAAACGAAAGATAATCAAATTTTGTTGTTGTACCAATTAATTTTTTAAATTTTGTATAAACAAAAAAGCTACTACAGATTACACCGATTTCAAGGATTTTTTTAAATTAGGAAGGCAATGTGGCACAGGCAGAATTGAAAGGCAATATTCAATTTATGAGTTTGGGGACGTTACTCTCGATCAATTGTCATGAGCAACGAACGGTTCGGCTTGAGATTGAGAATAAATCTCATCGAGCTGAGATTTTTATTGAAAATGGGGAAATTGTCCACGCTGCCCTTGGTTCAGAAATTGGTGAAGCCGCTTTTAATAAAATTATTGCCTTTAAAGAAGGTATCTTTACTAGTTATGTTGATGAAAAAGCCCCTGAAAAGAGTATTCATAAAAACTGGTCAAAATTATTGTTGGATGCTACCCGACTATTGGATGAAGGTTCTACCAATAATAAAAACAAACAAACTTTCGATTGGTCAAATTTTGAACTAACTGATTTGGGGATTGAGGACGTGGAAAAATTCATGGATGATCGTCTTCAGCGGATGGTGAAAGCACTTCGACGAGTTAAAGGCATTGTTGGAGTAACGGCTATCTCCTACGATTTTAAAATATTAGAAAATGATGCCGATTATGATGAAAATGAATGCATTCAGCTTGCCCAGACGATGTTAATAACTGGTCAAAAACTTGAAAATTATCTTGGCGCGGGCTATTTCTCGTATACGTTTATAAAAGAACCGCAAACCAGAATTTTAATCAATCGAGGGCAGGATATGATCTATTTGGCAGCCGAAGAAGATATCAGTTCAGATCAACTTATTGATGAAATTTTTATGATAATGAAGCGCTATCGGTAAATTATAAGGAGACACAAACATGATTCTTCCCAAAGAAAAAATAATTTATGAAAATTTGAACACTTCATTTACGAATTTTCAGGAGTTACTAACTGATTTAAATTCAAATCAATTCAACGGGGTTATTCAAGTTTTATTTTGGGAGTATGAAGGTGTATTATTTCTGGATAATGGAAATGTTATTAATGCAGTTGAGGAGTCGAAAGGAAACCGTAGAATTGGTCAGGATGCCATTAATGGTCTTTTCAACAAAGTGAAAGAGAAAGATGGCACTATTTCAGTTTACAGCCTTTCGCCTGACCTCATTACTCTGCTTGCCGGTACCGTAAAAAATGAAATTGTTTATAAACATCTCACCAGTGATTTCACGAATCTTAGAAAATTACTTCAGAAGTTAAAAGATGAAGCGCATACAGGTTTCATCGAAATTCTTACCAGTGATGATAAACATATCGCTACAGTTTTTATTCAGGGAGGGGAACCACTGGAAAGTATTGTTACTTCTAAAGGAAAGGCGGTTGCCAGTGGTGGAATTGACGATGAAATATTCGAATTTATTGATAAACACGGAGCTGTTTTTAATGTTTATAAAGCGATGCTTGGCGTCAAAGACCATCGTATTGCCACCAATGCTGATATTGAACCATTATTAGAGTTCTGGGGTCAGGTTTTTAAAAGTATTGAAAGAAAAATTGGGACCGATGCCTTCTATGCTCCCTTTAAGGATATCTTAATTGCCAAATCAGATACCTTTCCTTTTTTAGATCCTTTTGTAGGCGAGTTTAGTTATAAAAATGGGCAAATAACATTTAATGGGGATTTTAATCTGGAATTTAACCAGGCTTTGGGTGAAGTGATGTATGAAGTATTACAAAAAACTCAAATTAATAATTTTGAATCTGAACTCAACTCTTTAAAAAATATTCATTACGAAGTCATCGAGAAGTATTCACTCGAAAATATTTTAAATTCACTCATCCGCTAAGCGAAATCAGCCCGGATTCATCGTTTACCAAAGATTATGATTGAATAAAATATAGGATGACCAGGAATGCAAGAGATTCTTAACGAGCTGATTAAGATAAAAGGTGTTATCGGGGCTTTCATTCTTGAAAAAGATGGAACAATTGCAGCTAACGCCGGAAAGTTTGGTACGATACCAATAAAAAGTATGGCCGATGAAATTAAAGCATTCGCAAGGACGCCTGTCATTGATAAAAATCTTCCCAAATGGATTCAATTTTCCTATCAAAATATGATTGTTCTTATCCTGAATCGTGCTAATGTTCTTATTGTTACGTTATATCAACCAAATGTGGAGGTTGCCTTGATTAGATTGACCCTGGAAGTTGCTACATCGAAGTTAAAGAAATAATTTAGGAGGTGAGATAAAATAACTTACTCATACTAAACCAGTAAGGGATTATTTTTATTTAACACAAATATTTCATAAGGGAAAGTTATTTCATCTCACCTCCTTAACAAAGTGAAAATAAGAAGCCGGGAGATGATTGAAATGACACAAAAAATAGTCTTGAGTTCAGAACTTTCCATTAAGATAGACCAAATCATTACTCGATTGCGAGATAAAACGCACTCCGATTTTATTGTATTAACTGATATCAGTGGTCAGTTATTGGCATTTTATGCGCGGCATAATGAAATTAATGTTCAGAACCTGGCAGCCCTTTTTGCCAGTAATATGGGGGCTACAAGTGAAATTGCCAATGAAGTCCTCGAAAAAGAAGGATTCGATTTTAATTTACATGAAGGAAAAGCCAATAGTATCTTTGTCTCGAAAATCCGACAAAGCTTTTTATTGGCAGTTGTCTTTCGTAGCACTGAAACGGTGGGTTTCGTACGGTTATTCACCAAGCGCGCTTGTAAAGAATTGCATGTTTTAACTTATGATTTCGAACGGCAACTGAGTGTCGGCCCCATTAAAATAACAGGTGATAAATATTCAGATGAACTGGCAAAACAATTTTCCGATATTTTAGGTGATAAAATTAATTGAGAGACAAAAATTACCTTTTCCTTAATAATTTAAACATTGAATTACTTTTATCCTGCCTTTATTCGATTTTTCATGAAATCGACTGTCGACATATCTTAATTTGATCTTTTTTTAAAGGACTTAATTTACAACTTCAGAATACTGCCTCATTACTCACATCTGGTTCATTCCGATGATCTGAAATTGCCAACTTCTTTTTTATTGCGTGGATACAAAAAAAATTTAAAGCGTATATAATTTAACGTTCAGGTGATTTAGAAAATTCCTGGCTTTTTAATCCTGTATTTAAATTGATAAAATTCATAGTAAAATTGTTCTTTGAATTCTGCGACCTCGATCAGCTTAACTGTTGAAATAGCTTCCGGAACGACTACTCGTCCAAAATAATTGTTGTGAAGTTAAGGAGGTTGGTTTATATTATTTGGTCATTTGAAATATTTCAATCAAATATAAATAACAAGTTATCAGCTTATAATGAATAATTTGCTTTATTCCACCTCCTCAATCAGTTGAAGCATTTCCTTGAATCAGTTTAATGACAGATAAATTAGCGCTACCGGACTTGTTTAGGAGGTGAGATAAAATAACTTAGGATCATTTAATTTCACCTCCATAATTCACAGTCCTTAACAAAAACTAATAGTTTAAGTGCTCGCTCAATAAAATGACAATCCACGAATTTGAAAGGAGAGATAATGGGTAGCGATACGATTGGCCAACCCCCAAAAAGTAAGACAACCAACCGGAATAATCAAAGCAATTTATGTTTCTTTTTCAATCACTTAAGAAAAAAACGTAAATCCCAACCCACCGAAGATATCTCCGCTGTTACGAACAACGTTCAATTACTCAGTAATAAGGTAACGCGACAGGTTTTTATTGATGCGGGAATTGAACATATTCATGTTCGAATCTACGATACCGCTGCCGAAACAAATGTCGGAAAACTGATCCTTGATCAACGAATACCGAATAATGATGAAGTTCGGGTATTATTTAGTAAATCCGGCATTTTAGACTGGTTTAATAAAGATGGATCGGCTACAGAATATGGTGAGCCGGAGATCTATATTACCGGGAAATTAGCTGAAATCACAAAAAAAGTTTTAAATCAAGGGGAATCGATTCTACCGGCTGCGGTGCTCTGGTCGGCAGGTAAATCCCTCTTTCAACGCCCGGAGAATAAATCCGTAGAAACGATTGGAATTATTGATCTTTCGGCTTCAGGCTATATGGTGATTGGGGTTGACCGGAACGGTGAATTGAAGGATGACCTGCTGATTGTTAATCCGCGCTGTGGTGCCGGCACGGGCGTTAATTTAAGCCGAATTCTCGAAAAACTAGATCTTAACCACGAAGCGGTTGACCGGTTGCTGGTTAACTATTTGGGCGCGGCGGGACAGGCAAGACGAGCCGAAGTCCCTGTTCGCTCCGACCGCTGTGGGGTGTTCAGCTCTTCCGCCACGATTTCTGATAAGAATCAGGGAATCCCCCTGGATTATGCGCTGGCAGTAACCATGAAATCAGAAGTCATGAAACCCTGTCGTAAAATGTTAGCTGGCATCGAAAAAGTGTATTTAACCGGTGGCGTTTTCAAGTGGCAGTATGCCCGCGATTGTGCGGAAGATTTTTTAAAATCAATTGGTGCAGCGACCATCGTTTATGATGAAGAGCAGTCGATCATGCTCACCGGAATGCAACATCTGGTACAAAACATCGGGAGTGGGCATTTTCGAAAACAGAATCCGGTGCAATTAAGAAAGCCGGACACGTTTATCGAATTGCCGGCCTTTAGCGCTTTAAAAGAAAAATATGAAAATAAAGGTCTCTACGAAAGGATGCCGGATCCGGAAATTAAAATCATAACGCCCGAACAGTTTACCAGCCTACCGGTTAATGTTGGTCTGGATATTGGCTCCACAATGGCTAAAATTGTGGTAACGGATGCCCGCAGCGGGGATTTGTTATTCAAGAATTCCTACAATAATCACGGTGACACGATTGAAACGATTAAACATATTTTCAGAACATTAAAAGCGGAAAAGATTGATAAACTAAAGATACAAAATATCGGCGTCACCGGTAGCGGACGATATCAGGTGCAACGGGCGTTGCAGGCAATTTATCCCCACATTAAGGATCGCATTTCGGTGCTGGTTGAAAATTATGCCCACGCCCGGGGGTCAATCCAGTTTGTAAAAGATCATATTCATAAGCTCAAACAACAGGGCTTCAAGCAGGTGAATGAAGATTTCTGTTTGTTAATTGATATTGGTGGTGAAGATACTAAAATTTCAGTGATTTCACTTCAAAAAGAGGAACTCTTCGACAATGCCATGAATATTAAGTGTTCGGCCGGCACCGGTAGCTTAATGGACACCCTGAAAACGTTGTTTGATATTAACGAAATCGCCGTCGCCTACCGCCACGCTTTTGAGGCACCGAAAGCTTATGGAATCAACGCGACCTGTGCGGTGTTTCTCATGGAAAATGCCCGTAAGATGCAGGCTGAGGGCTTCAGAAAGGATGAGATCCTGGCCTCGTGCTGTTACGCCATTGTTGAAAATATGGCCCGTTCGCTGTGGGATCAGGTGGATTTCCCCCAAAATACGGTTGCCCTGTTGCACGGACAGACAATGCTGAGTGATCCGCTGCCGCTCGCCGTCACGCAGCGGATTCAGGAATATACGGGATCGACAACCTATTGCCTGGTTCCGCCGTTGCCGGGACACCGCGCCTGTATCGGCCTGGTTAAAAGTACTAAATATGAAGAACAATCAGCGGTGGAAGAATATTGTTATTTAGATGATTTTATTGAACGCAAATTTGAGAAGAAGATAATTTTTTGCCGGGGTGCGGCTTGTGGTGATAAGAACGCCCGCTGTGCCCGGACACGATTGACTTCGACAGACGTTCATGGTAAAATATCACTCACATTGGGCGGCTGTACGGCGGTAAATGAACTAGAAGCCCGCAAACACAAAGGTGAAAAAATCGACGTACCAGATGCCTACCGTGCCATCTGGAATTTTTTCAACAATCGCTTACCAAAATCCGACCACGAACAGCGAGTGGTTATTCCCCGTTGTTTTTCCGTATCTGAAAAGTCATTTTTCCTGGCAAATATCTTTGAACAGTTTGGCATTCCAGTACACGTAGATAATGTCCAGGAGCGCGATATTGTGGAAGGTCAGCCCCTGTTTCCGATTGACACCTGTGCGCCCAATATTGGTGCGGCCGGGCAATTTATGCGGCTTGCCAGAGCGCCTCACGGACTCATTCTGGTTCCCCAAATCGACTTTTTACCAATTGATGGCAAAAGTGTGGGACGAACCTGTACCACGAATCAGGGAGGCATTTTAATTGCCCATCATTTTGCCAAAATGCGCTATCCTGACGCCCGATTTAAATTGTTTGCGCTCAACCTGAGAGAACCGACCCCGCAGCAGATTTCTGACCAGTTGTACGACGAGTTTCAAACCATTTTCGACGACTACCAGGTGAAAGTTTCCCGCTATCAGTTTATTGAGGTCATTCAAAAGGCAAGTGCCGCCGCTGATAAACTCAAGGCGGAAACCGCTGAATTGGCAGCGGATTTCATCGAAGAAGCTATTCATAAAAAATTGAACATTTCAATAATCAGTGCCCGCGAATATGTCTTGAATCCGGGGATTTATGATAGCCATATCGGCAAGCTGCTCAAAGACAAAGGCGTGGTCGCGATTCCGACTTATGTGTTTGAAAACGATCCCGATCAACAATTCGACTACATTTTCTGGAAAAATCCGCATGACCTGATGTCAAAGTCTTATGCCATCACCAATAAATGCTTTCATAAAATAATCAAACATCCGCGTTTGAAAGAACTGGTTAAGAAAATCGAAACCGGTGACGCCGACATATTAATGTCGGTGGTTACGGTTTCTACCTTTCGCTGCGGGCCGGATAGTATTACGCTGCCGGTCCTGGCTGAAATCACGAAAAATGTGCCTTCGTTATTAATCCAATCCGATGCGATGATTGCCGAACTGGCCCATCTTGAAAATCGAGTGAATACCCATTTAAACCAATTAAATAAAAGTCTGCATCGGGCGCTCTCTCATACCTCAAAAGAGCATTTTTCCATAAGATCATTGAGTCAATTTACTCTGAACGGTTTGAATCCGAAAACGGATGTCCTCTACTTTCCAACAATGAATGATAATCGACCGGTTACTGCGGTTTTTAAAGCGGCCGGAGTAACCGTGATTGATAATTTTGATGATGCCGCTTATGACCTGGAAGCGAAGGCAAAAATCGGGCGGAAATATGTGGGCGATGCCGCTTGTGCGCCACTTGCCGCGGTGTTTGCCGATATGTTAAATGCCGTCGACGATTTCGTTCATCGCAAGCAAACCAATGATCCGCTGGTGAAAGGGAAAACGAGAATCGTGTTATTTATGCACTACGGGGATGGCCCTTGCCGGCAGGGACAATATGTGGATATTTGTAAACTT
>Ga0180438_10008057_pt1 | contig 13489 bp, 8 predicted proteins | sample SS_ome_12_FD_132455 | JGI IMG/M metagenome (GOLD analysis project Ga0180438, IMG submission 132455) | Hypersaline lake sediment archaeal communities from the Salton Sea, California, USA - SS_3_D_2 metaG | ecosystem: Environmental > Aquatic > Non-marine Saline and Alkaline > Hypersaline >... | reverse complement strand
ACGGCGCGCTGGGCCAGGGCGTCGCGGCGCGCGACGCCTACCTCAAGGCCCTGGCGATCCGAGAGCGGCTGGCCCAGGCCGAGCCGGATCGCGCCGACTACCAACGCGACCTCTCGGTGTCCTACGAGCGGATGGGCGACCTGTACCGCGCGCTGGGCCAGGGCGTCGCGGCGCGCGACGCCTACCTCAAGGACCTGGCGATTGCCGAGCGGCTGGCCCAGGCCGAGCCGGATCGCGCCGACTACCAACGCGACCTGGCCGTGTCTCTCGTGAGAATGGGGATGGGAGACGACCCGGCCGCCGGCGACCACTTAAGACGAGCACACTCGATTCTCGTCTCTCTAAAGAAGACCGGCAGGTTGAATCCGTCCGACGAGCCGATGATAGAACAGGTGGAACAGCTCCTCGACGGCCGTTAGCCCGCACGGCTCACGGCCCGCGGCAATCGCTTCTCACAGTTGCCCCACGTCGTTGAGCAAGAAGGCAAGGAATCCCACCCGTCATTGCGAGGAGCGCACCCCGCCTCCCGGCGGTGCAGCGACGCGGCAATCACTTTTCATACGGGCACGACGCATCTGGCAAAAAGTGATTGCTTCGTCACTTCGTTCCTCGCAATGACGGGAGGATTGCTTTCTTGGGGTTGTGTTGATGTTGCCCTGAAGAAGGCCGCGCACACAAGGCGGCATCAACACGATACACAGGACGTCGCACTGGTAGGCTCGAGCTCCTGCTCGACCGTCTTCGGTCGAGTCGTGTTCGGTCGCACCGTCTTCGGCCGCACCGTGTTCGGTCGGACCGTGTTCGGTCGGGCCGTGTTCGGCCGGACCGTCTTTCCGGTCGAGCAGGAGCTCGACCCTACCGAGCTTGACTGGGAGTCTCGTTCCTCGTGTAGGGCGACTAGTACCAGCGGAGATTCGCGCCTGCGCGGGAATGACATGGTTGGGCCTTGTTCAACGACCCCGCTGTTCCTGCTTTGGCTCGCTGGTTTCACCAAAGAGCCGCAGGTCCAGCGGTTCATGCGGCGAAGGATTTTATTTTTTGTTTGCAGGTTTTGTTTGTTAGCGCGTGGAGTTTTTTGCGCGGGGGGCGAGATATTCGAGTTCTTTTTTCTTGGGCCGCGGTAGATGGGCTAGGGATTCTTTCATAGTGGGGTGGATTACACGGCGTGCTCCGAAGCAGGGCAAGACTGGAAGGAGAAGACTGAGAAGGAGAAGAGGGGAAGGGGGATTTGGCCACGAAGTCACTAAGACACGAAGGGGCGGAAGAGTAGGAAAAGGAAGAACGAGTTGAGTTTTGGCCGCGAAAGGCGCGGAAGGACGCGAAGAGGAATACCTGCGCACAGGGACACGGAGAACACGGCTTACGGAAGAGCGGGCTTATGGCACTTGTAGCATTTTAAGCGACGGATTCGATGTCTTTGTCTTGGCGCATCGACTTGATTCTTCGGATTCCACTTGACAGTGCGTGCGCTTGGAAAACAGAATTCCCCTTTGGAGTGAACGCGTGGCCATCAAAGAGAGGTTTTGTGTAGAACAAGCGGTTGGAGTAGCACACGATGAGGATTCGCCAAGCGGAGGAAGGGGGCCTCGATGCTTGGGTGGCACTGCGCTGCGCACTGTGGCCTGAGTCTTCGGAGGACGCGCTGCGCCGCGAAGCGCGTTCGGTTCTCCGTTCCGCCGATCAGGTATGCTTCCTCCTCACGCAACCAGGCGGCAGCCCGGCGGGTTTCGTGGAAGCCGCCATCCATTCCGGACCCGAAGGTCCATATGGTCATGTCGAAGCTTGGTACGTTATGCCTGAGTGCCGAAGGAAAGGGCATGGCCGAGCGCTGATAGGAGCGGTTGAGCAGTGGTGCCTACACCGCACAATCTGCCGCCTCACGTCTGACACGACGCCAGACTACCCGCTTAGTCCGGCGGCCCACGCGCGCGCCGGCTTCCGGAAAATCCATGAGTTGACAATCTTCATGAAAGAACTCGAACCACCGGCTGCAAGTGGCGGTGAAGGCGCCGTAGCTGAGCCCGAACGTTCGGCACAAGCGAAAGAATGGCAATGACTCTGGTCCGGTCCTACGATCCAACTTGGCCCTCGCAATTCCAGCAAATCAAGGCGTTTCTGGAATCCAGGTTGGTTGGCGTGCCGTGTTCAATCGAGCATGTCGGCAGTACTGCCGTCCCGGGCATGATGGCCAAACCCATCATAGATATTGACATCGTGATCGCTTTAGGCGCTTTTCCGAAGATCAAAGAACAGCTTGAAGCTCTGGGCTATATCCATCAAGGCAATCTCGGCATCCCTCAGCGAGAAGCCTTCGAGCTTGCGGATGCGAAAGCGAAAGCCCGTTTGCCCGAGCATCATCTCTACGTCTGTGAAGAAAGAGTCCGCGAATTGCAGAAGCACCTTGCTTTCCGCGACTTCATGAGGCAGCATCCGGAGTGGAGAGAACGCCTGAACCGACTCAAAAGAGAACTATGCGTGAAACACAACAACGACCGCCAAGCCTACATTGACGGCAAAGCAACCATGGTCGAGGAAATCACAAAGCTGGCACTCGAGAGTTCCGAACAGCCGGATGGAGATTGACCGCGGCTTCGGCTAAAATCTTCTGGCTGTCAATTTGATACTTCTGCGTTCTGAAGCAAGAACGGGGCAAATTGAGTATGGTGTCGTGCGAACTGGCCGCGAACCGGTGTATCTCCGGAACCGATATGAACAGAAGTTGGATCGGTGAGACGAAGGGGAAGACGGTGGCGGTCGGCACAATCCTCACGGTGTGCCACGGCGCGGCCTTGGCCGACGCGGGAACCCCTTCCTGTGGGCCTCAGCTTTTCAGATGGTGCTGGGCAATGCCCTGCTCGTCCAGACGGTCAGTTATGTTCTGCTGTTCGGCGTGTTCTGGCTGGTCAGCGGAAAAAGCCTCTATACCGATTTCTCTATGGTTGCGGCGGAGTCCATCTCGCTGCCGGAAGGCGTGCATGTATTCTTCATTTCGAGGGATGACGGCAACGTGTACCGACGTAGCCATATCGAATGAGGAACTGTCGAGCCACGCGAGTGGGAGCGCGGGCGAAGCGATAGGCCGTATGCGTGACCGCTGACGTTCCGAAGGCCGCTTCCGGACGGCCCCGTGTGCTGTTAAACCCTGGATTCCCGGGAGAACGTGATATGAACCGTAGCGCATGGTTATTCGTGTTTTTGTGTATTTCCGCCGTCGCGTCGGCGGACGGTCAGCAGACAAGAGATTCGGAAGGCAATCCAGCAGCCGCCACAGACGTGGCGAAGCCGAACGACCCGTTTTTTGACAAGCAGTATTATTTCGAGAAGATGCATGTGCTCGAGGCGTGGGCGATCACGCGCGGGAGTCCGGAGGTCTTGATTGGCGTTGTTGAGCTTGGATTCGATGCGTCGCACGAGGAGTTTCAAAAGGGGAACGTCGAGGTCTATCAAGTTCCCGGCATGAAGCACGACCCTGAAGATTGGCGGAGTCGCAATCATGGGACGCAGATCGTCGGCACAATTATCGCCGAGGCCGGCAATGGCAAGGGCATCGCGGGTCTTGCGCCGGACTGCCGGGTGCTTGTGGCCGAGGTCGGGACTGACGAGGGCTACGATACACTTGTGGGAGGGACTGGGACGGAAAAGGGTTCCGGGACACCCAACCCGGAGACCCGGGTATTCACGAAGGATGGCGAAGCGATTCGTTATTTGACGGATCGGGGGTGTAAGGTCATCAACATCAGTGGGATCGTGCAATCGATCATTAAGCCGGACCTCGAATATGCGATCGCGCACGATGTGGTGCTGGTGGTGGCGTCCGGCAACGCGAACAAGCCCCATCCCTTTTTCCCGAAGGACGTCTCGCCTGCGCTGATTGTCGGAGGGCTGGAACCGAATGATGAGCGGTGGGTCGACGAGCACCTGACGAGAAACGGCGAGATCTTCTCAGGATCGAATTACGGCGAGGGGTTGGATGTGATGGCGCCTTGCCGAGACATCATTTTCTGCACGCATAATAGCGCCCGAGACAAAGGACTGTTGCCGAAGGACCACTGGATGGACACCAATTTCGGGCCGCAGCGCCAGGGATATTGCCATCGTATCAACGGCGGCGGCACTTCCGGCGCCGCGCCGATGGCCACGGCGCTCGTCGCCTTAATCCGCTCGATCCGGCCGGATCTTGATTGCGAAGCGGTCATAGGCATCGTTCAGCAAGGCGCGGATGATCTGGGTGAGCAAGGCTGGGATGAATATACCGGCTACGGCCGAATCAATTTCCGCCGTTCCCTCGAAATCGCCCAAGCATGGCCAAAGAATAATCAATCGAAACAGGCGGCCGAGGCGGTGCCTTGACGGGGCATCTCGACGCGTTCGTTCCGGGGATGGCCATAGTCCGTGTTTGGCGTGACAGTAGGGCGCACCAGCGAGGCGCGCAGCGGAGACCCCGGCAGCATTATCCGCGCCTCACATGCTCCCCGGAAACACAACGGAGAGGAGATAGGTCCGTAGTCTGCCCCAAAGACGTGTTCTACTTAAATCTATCGTCGGCTTGCCGGTCCCGAACGGTCTTTCTTGCCTTTTCGAGCCATCCGGTGCGAACGGGCGCGCACGCGTCGAACTCCGGCACATAGGGTTTGATATCGAGCAAGGGCGTGCCGTCCAACATGTCAACGTTTTGGACGTGCAGCGTGCCGTGCTCGATACGATCCAGTTGAACAACCGAAAGGCCGATCGCATTTGGCCGATTGGGGGCGCGGGTGGCGAAAAGGCCCCGCGGCCGGTTATCCATGAATGGCACGACCTCGAGATTGAAACCGTGGCCGCGGTGGAGATGGTAGAGCAAAATGATATGCGAGAAGCCATCGAGGTCCTTCAATCCCGCCTGGTACTCGTCAAACACTTCGACCGTGCCGCGCACGCCGGCGGCGCCGGCCGGTTGAATCGGGGTGCCCTCGCGTTTTGTGTGCGGCGTGTGAATAAGTCCGATTGGCTTGAATTCAATCATCATGGAGCCTTCGAAGCTACTCTGCTGCTTGTCTTGCGCCGATTGCGCTTTGCCGTGGTTCATCAACTTTCATGGTTGCACTCTATGCCCCCACGGGAGCACAGTCAAGCACACACGTGCGGGCCGAGTGGCCGGGTTAGCGTCAATTGCTGATAGGCCCGGGAGGCAAAAGCGCTATGCAGGCGCCCTGCCCCGGCTCGTCTCGATCTACCTTGCGCTCCTTGCGACGGTAGTAAGGCGCCAAGAATTGTTCTTGTTGGTAGAAAGGCGAGATGCGGGCAGCGGCAGCGTATTCGCACACGTTCCTCCGGCCGGAAGCGTGTAAGGAAAGAGGATAGGGAGACAATACAAATCTGCGGCGGGGACAGTCCCGTCCGCCTCGGGCGCACTAACTCGATACAGTCTGCAACTTCTTGTCGGCGCCGAATGCCAGTTGGTCGAGAAGAGACCGGCGTTCTGGGCAGGGAAAGACTGACACTTGGTCGTCAAGACGGCGAGCGTAAGAACGCCCAATGTCGATCACGAGTTTCCGCAGGGCGTGGTCGACACGAAGGCCTGCTGCACACCACAGAACGAGGCGGCATGCGGATCGATCCCCGCGAGGCGCTTCGTTATTCGGTCATGGTGATGTCGAGTTCGGTTGTCTGGCCGTCTTCGAGGTAGACGTCGTAGGCGACGATTCTGGTCTTGAGGGGCACGCTGTCGTGGATGCGCCCGGTGGCCACCACCTCATAGCGGCCTACGGACAAGCCTCCGATCTCGTATGTCCCGCCGCCTTCCGTGAAAGCGATCGTACCGTCGGGCGCGTCGATTCCAGCGCCTGAGATGCCGCTTCGTCCGCCAAGTTCTCCGTCTACTACCGGCAGAGGGTGGCCGGGCTCGCGCACCCAGACTTCCGTGAGCCAGATGTTACCGGTATCCACGAAGCCGCGCAACGTTGCCGTGCCCTCGAAGGACAGTTCGAGGGAGGTCATTTCGCCGGGGCTCACCTCCGCATAAGTCTGCTGCAGAAGGCCGTCCGCCTTGGCGACAACGCGGTAGGTTCCCGGGGCAAGCGAATCGAAGAAGAACACACCTGCTTCCTCGGCGACGGACGGCCAGCAGAACACTTCGATGCTGCGCTCGAGAGCCACCGACGCATCCAAGTTTTCGGGGGCCAGGCCATCCTTGAGGAGGGTTACTTCGAGGGAACCGCTACCGCTGGAGAGCCGAATATCCTGGTTTGTCGTACGGTTGGCCAATACGTCAATTTCATATGTGACGCGCTGGCCGCGAATGCCTGTGCGAAGATAATAGCGCCCGGCGGGCACGCTCTCGAACACGAACCGGCCTGTCGCGTCGGGTCGCGTCAAACGGAAGACGCGCACCGCGTTGTCGAGGGGCCTTAGTTTCACGCCCATTTGCTCGTAGAACAGTCCCTCGGCGCGGACCACACCAGCCACCGCGCCTGCGGGCACATCGAAGGGTATGTCGACACGTACGGCGGCGCCGTCGGTAAGGTGCACGTTCCTGCGAGCCTTGTCTCGACCACTTTGTAAGGCCACGGTGTAAACGCCTTCCGGCAGGCCAGTGAATTCGTAGTTGCCCTCGACATCGGCCCGCGCACGTTTCTCGGTTCGGTACACATGGTTGCCATTCAGGCGGAGGATCTCGAGATCGACGACCTCAGCTGCTGCCGGCTCGCCGTTCTCTTTGACTGTTCCGTAGATGCGGCCGGTACCGATCGCGCCGTAATGCAGGTCGACATGGGTGGTTTCGCCGGATCGCACAGCGACTTGATCCCAGCAATGGCCGTAGTCCACTTCGAGCCCTTCGTCGTTGTTCTTGTGGACGGTGACTGTAACTAAGTATGAATGCTCCGGGAGTGCGGCGAACCGGAACCGTCCGTCCTTGTCGGTCGCAGTCGTGCATTCTTTCCCGCCGTGGTGCGTCACGCCTCGGACGGTGCGCTCGTTGCGGATCGGCTTCGCCTCGATCTCGTGGCTGGGCGTTGGCGCGCCGTCATAGTAGAAGACCCCCTCGATTGCGCCGTCGCCCGGCTCGAACACGAAGTCCACGCGCGCCGTATCGTTCGGTTCCAGCGCTACAGTGGCTGCTTCTTTGCGCCACGTCTGTTCGGTATTTAAAACGGCGGTGACGTGCACGCGTCCCTCCGCCAAGCCGTCGAACTGATAGTAGCCGTCGGCGTCGACAGGAATCTTGCGGGCTTTCGGCGCGGCCGTACAGCTCATGACGGCACCGGCTGCCGGCTCGTCTCCGTAGAACACACAGCCCCAGATGGTTCCCGCACCTTTGGCCATCAAGAGTTGGACGCCTTCCGTTGCCTCGCCGGGCCGGATTTCAATAGGCCGACTCGCCCGCGGATGCTCGGCATGCCAGGCCAGGAGAAAGCGGCGTCCGGCAGGTACATGATCAAGCAGGAACCGCCCTTTGTCGTCGGTGGAAATCTTTATCTCTGACGTAAACAGCGATCCTGTTTCGTACGCTTCGTTGGCGGCCATAGCGGGATGCGGTGCAGTCGGAACGTGCGTTTGGACGTCTACGACGGCGCCCATGATCGGTTTCCGCGTCCCAGCATCGAGTACAACGCCGCTGACGCTCCCCGCTGGCTCGAGCCTCAACACCGTTTCTTTGTCGGTTTCGCCCTCGGCCACGGGCACCTCCTCGCGAGCATAGGCATAGTCCTTGGCCCATGCCACGAGGATCACGTAGCCTCCTATCCTTAGGGGAAAGTCAAACTGCCCATTTGTGAAGGTTCGTTGGCCGGTAAGAGCCGATTTGCCGTTGACCAGTTGGCGCCGGGCCACCTGGAACTCGGGGATAGGCCGATCCGTTCGCGCGTCCACGACCCGCCCGTGTATGGTTGCGACAGGTTTCAGCACGGCGGCGGCCTGCGAATCCGGGTGCACGGGCGTCGGACGCGGTTCCGCGGTCTTCCGTCCGAGGTCGCGGGGGGGAGGCGGGCCCGTCTCTTCTGAAGAAAGAGGTGCTGGTTCGGGCGATTCGAGGTGCTGCCCGACCCACAGTCCCGTTGCGAGAATGGCGGCAATGCATGCTGCAGCGGCTATGGCCTTCTTCATGATGATAATGCCTCCTACCTTGGCTGCGGTCGCGGCGGCCCCGGCCGTGACGGCGGGGGCGATCGCGTCGGTTGTCCAGGAGACGGGAAGCGCCAATGCGGCGCCGGTTACGCGTCTGGCGAGATCTTTGCGGCCCTTTTCGGGGCGTAGCGCTATATCGACGCGTTGCGTGAGGTTCTGGCCCAGGGCGTCGCGGGCACGCTGCAGCCGCTTTTTGACGGCCTCTCTCGAGACGCCGAGGGTCTCGCCTATCTCACGGGCGTTCCTGCCGGCGAAGTAATGAAGCCAAAGGACTTCGCGGAACGGCTCGTCAAGTCCCGCCACCGTGTCGCGGATGAGTTGGCACAGTTCTTTTTGGGCCATGTCGGGCGGCGGGGTGGCAGGCGTCGGGGCGAGGCTTGCTGCGCTGGGGATTTCATCGCGGCGAATTCTGCCGAAGGCGGCGCAGGTGTTTCGGGCAATTGCGACGAGCCAAGCCTTGAATTTGGCGCGGTCGCGGAGACCGTCGAGAAAGCGATAGGCGTTGAGAAAGGTTTCCTGGACAATATCCTCAACGTCTTGCCGGTTGGCGCAGTGCGCGTACGCCAACGACTGCACAACGCCAAGGTACCGCTCGACGAGAATGCCGAAATCGTCGCGCTTTCCCTCGAGAACACTGCGGACCACCTGGGCGTCGCTCCGTTTTCGTGGTCGGAACATGTCGGTTCGCTCCTCAGTGACGTTCTTATAGAGTGGACTTTTTGGGGTTTGGGGACAAGTGCCACGGCGCGGGCCGCCGTAAGCCTGGTACCAGGAGGCCGTCGCGTCATTTTCTGTCTATAGATTCGCGGGGATTGTGACGACGGAGCGAGTGGGCAGGCGGGTTGGCATCACTCCCTGACAGCTTCGCCAGACGGGAACCGTGCTGCCAGCGGCAGACTCCGCTTGGTAGACGCGGCGGGATCAGTCGGCGAGTTTGTCCTCGATGTGGCCGCAGAGGGCGTCGATTTTCCCCGTATAGTAGAGCTTCTCGAGTGTGACGACATCGAGGCCGGGGTGTTCTTTGATGTCCTTGAAAACCTTCTCGCGGAGCCAGTAGCCGTTATGGTATCGCTCGCGCTTTGTTGCGTGCGAGAGATGGCGTGAGTAGCCTGCCGGCACGGTGACGTCGGTCAGGGCGGCGAGTTCTTCCCGGGTGTAGTCGGTTTTCAGATCCTTGTCCTGGCTCTCGCTGCGGCATAGGCCGTGTTTTTTGGCGACCTGACAAAGCGTCGATGCGCCGGCCCACATGTCGTCCGCCACCCCGGCATAGAGCGCCATCATCTTGTCGTAGATCTCCTTATTGGGCGTGCCTTCAAAGAATTCCGGCCCCACGGGATTCCCGTCCCATCCCTCGAGTTTCCAACCGGATATCGGGGCACTCACCCGGAGGTCGATCAGGTCACACACGTCTGCGTCTTCCTCGTAGTCGAGGAGCGAGACGGTGCGCTGGACGATGCGCGTGTCGGCCTCGCGGCCACATTCGACGGTTGCGTACTCGATGGTGTCGATGAATCCGTTTCCGTTCTTGTCGAAATAGCGGACGGTCGGGTAACGGAGCCCGACGGGGGGTTCGGGGCCTTCCTCGGCGGTATCGCTACGGTCTTTTCTATCGGCGCTGCCCTTGTAAAGGGTGAGGTAGTCAACGTCCCAGTAGGCTTCCTCGGCGTGATAGAGATGGATGCGGCCGTCGAACTTGCCGACATACAATTTGCCGCGGCCGCCGTAATCGGTGTCCACCTCGCCGCGGTCGCCCAATTGGTCCGCGAAACCGCTCCACCACGGCTCGTGCTTGCGGAACATCTCCTCCCACCGGTTGTCGTCGTCGTCTTCGTCGAACAGCAGCCACACGCCTTGCCATTGGTCGAACTCGCTGGCGATCTTGAAACCGTCCAGGTAGGGGAAATGGCGGTGAACGGTCTCGAGCCGGATGGCGCGCCGGGCCTCCGATAGAAACGCCGCCTCGGGCATGCCGCGGATAAGGCGGATATTGTCGACGTACTGCTCGTAGCCGGGGCCGGGTTTGCCGTACTGATAAAACGTGAGCTGCATATCGAGCGAGTGCCATCGGTTGGGGCCGGTGTTGCCGTTGAGCTCGAACGCGATCTCGAACTCGGCCAGTTCGCCGCGATACGGCTTCGGGTTCAGCAGCTTCATCGGCTCGGATTCGTCGCCCGGCCCAACCTTATGGCAGTCCGCGGCACGCATGACCATGTTCGTCCGTCCATCAAAATCGAAATCGTACCAGGCAATCGGGTTTTCCCAGGCGTTACGGACGTCGGCCGAGTAGCTGAGCAGAAAGAACCCGTTACCGTGGACGTTCATGATGTACTTGCCGCCGGGAAGGTAGCGTTGTTCGTCGCCGTAAGCGAAGTTCTGCCAGTCGAGGAACGCGCCGTCCCGTTCGCCGCTCAAGTTGACGTGGAGTTTAGCGTCCTGCGCGCTGAACAGGTTGAAATACTCGGCTTCGGGGGCGCCGTCGCCGTTGAAATCGAGCACCTTGTAGAACCGGTCGGCCAGGCCGTCGAATCGCACGTCGTCGGTCTTTTGCACGAGGAGCGTATAGTTGCCCCAATTGCCCCGCATTTCATTCCACATTGCGGGTGGTTCTTTGCCTACGTTGAACGCCGCGTTGAAGTAGGCGTTCCAGTCGCGGCCCTCGTCTTCCTCCAGCCACGGCAGCTTCCCGTCATCGCTGATGAAAAGGACCTTTCGGCCGTTCCATACGGTCAACAATGTGTCCGCGATCCCGTCGCCGTTCACATCGTTGTAGCCCCAAGCCAAGGGCGGCCGATCGCCCCAGTCATATTCCAACCCAGGCGGCTTATCCATTGTCTGGCCTCCGCTGTCATTCCCCACGGCGGTGTCCTCCGCTATCGCGCCGAGACAAAGCGCAATTAACACAAACGCGAGAAGTCTGATTGCTGTTCGGTTCATGACGTGTCCCCACCGTCCCCTGAAGCACTTGCGACATGTCGCACGACTGTGCTGGACGCCCTTGTCTCAGCGGAAGCCCCGTATGCCGTTGAGCGTATGGGCGACATTTGACCACAGAAGCCCGGATATTGTCCAGCAAGGAGAAACCGTCATGTTCCCTGGCTTATTGTCAACGGTTCCGTTTTTACGGGCGGCGCATGTTCCTGCACTCGGCGCCAATGGTCAAGCAACTCTGGACGATCTTCATTAAACCACGAGTCCCGGCGCCCTTGGCGGAAGCCTTCTTGCGAATACAGCCAGACCGTCGGTCTCGACTGCGGCTTCATGGTCAGCGTAAAGGGCATGAAAACACTGAGTACTCCGCGCTACGGGTCGCGGTTGAGGACTTCTTGGACGCGGGCGAGGAACTGGCGTGCGCGGGCGGTCGAGGTGTGGTGGTTGCGCATGTGTTCGTGGCCGTTGACGGCGATGGCGCGGGCTTCGTCGGGATGATTCAGGTAGTATTCGAGTTTCTGTTCGAGTTCGGGTAGGTCGTCGAAGAACACGGCTGACTCGCCGTCGACGTAGTTGAACGGGATCCGCATTGGTTTGCGTTCGGCCAACAGCATGCAGCCGTGGGCCGGGATTTCCCAGTAGCGGACGGTATCGTAGCCGAGCCCGAAGAAGTCCAAACCAATCTGGGATTCGCGCAGCGCTACGGTGAATTCGTTCGGCGGGAAAAGTTCGTCGAGTGATACGCCGAACCGCGCCTCGAGATGGTCAAGGTATATTCTGCGGAGTCCCCAGCAGCGATGGCCGGCCCAGAACACGGGGCGCGTGCGTTCGCCTGAAATGTCCTGAGCCGTCTGGCTGTCCATGTAGGCCAAGGGAAGCGGGTATGTGTTCGGGCTGTAGGACGCGCACGCCAGCATCTCGCGTTTGAACTGCGCGCAAACGGAATCTCTGCGGAGATGTTCGAGGATCCGAGGAAGATTATCGAATCCTTCGTCTTGCACGTCGGCGAGGAACAAGGGGATGAGGGGGTTGGCGTGCACCAGACGCAGCGTGTCGGATTTCTCGGTGAGTTCGAGCGTATCGGCGAAAAGGATAACGTCAAACAGCCCCTGCCGCAATTCCTCCTCGAGGCCCTCGACGGATTTGGGCTGGCCGGGATGGTTGCACGACGTCGGGTGCCAGATTTCTTTATCGATCGGGCGGCCGTGCAAATGATGTTTCCACGGGAACTCGACCACGTTCTCGCTTCCCAACACGTTACACAGGCCGTCGTACAGCGCGTCGATCCCGCAGTCCGAGTTGGCATGAGTGATGATGAGGATCCGGGGACGGAAGGCGTCGTCCCATGCCGGCATAGTCTCGTCGTAGCCGTAGTCCGTCTTTTTTGCCGGGATAGCCGCGCTCCTGCGCGTAATGCTCTCGTCGGGCGCAACGTGGCTGATGCTGCGGAGCAGGCGGTGCGCCATCCCGTTGTCGCCCAGCAGTTCCCAAAACGTTGCCTGGCATATGTAGGTTCCCGGGTGTTTGGGATGTAGGTTGAGGATTCGATAGAACTGTTGTTGGGCCCAGTAGAACCGCACGAGTCTGTCGCGCGGATATACGTCTGCCTTCCACGCGAGGAGGCAAAGCTGCATCTCGATGGCGACCAAAAGTTGGACCACGGGGTCCGCGAGCATGTCGGCGGGTACGGTGTCGAGCACATAAAACGCCCACTCGGGGTGGCCAGCATCGAACAGGGCCTGCGCGTGTTTCACGGAGTCGTAGTCGTTCCGCACCGCCATGAACCCTTTGCCATCGGTGGGGTCCACGCACTTGGCGTGTTGCGCAATGATCGTATAGCGCGAGACGAGCCGAGGGCCGCGGGCGGCGTACCGTTTCAGGCCGACACCGGCCAGCGCGGCATCGATGTCGTCGGCCGCGGCGTCCTCGGGTAGATAGAAGAGCATGAGGCCGTTGGGTTGCAGCAGCGGCTCGGCGTGTCCGATCGCCCCGTAAAGATCCTCAATCTCGGCCTCGGACGGCGTGAATATCACGCAATCGAGTCCACGCGCCGGCGACCGGCCGGCGATTTCGTCGGAAGACGCCGCCTCGATGACCTTGATGCCGCGACCCGCCAGCAGCCGTGCAAGGCCGCCCGCGCCGCTGAACACGTGCAACGCCGATCGAACGAAAAGCGGAACGCTTCCGGCGATCCGTTGCCAATCTGTTTCAGACACGAGCTTGCCCCGCTAACCGGCGTTTCTCTCGACGGCGCCCATTGTAGCGAAACGAACGCCCCGGAGACCAACCGACCCGAACCGGACGCTCGGCTGGTCTTCGTCTCAGACAAACGGCCAGGCCGCGGCGAATGCGACAATGGCGTTGGCGACCCGGGTAAACAGGGGTAAACAGGGACAGTCACCGTTGGTAAACAGGTAGTAAACAGGGACAGTCCCGAATGGCACTAACTTTTGTCTTT
>Ga0180438_10008053_pt1 | contig 13495 bp, 21 predicted proteins | sample SS_ome_12_FD_132455 | JGI IMG/M metagenome (GOLD analysis project Ga0180438, IMG submission 132455) | Hypersaline lake sediment archaeal communities from the Salton Sea, California, USA - SS_3_D_2 metaG | ecosystem: Environmental > Aquatic > Non-marine Saline and Alkaline > Hypersaline >... | reverse complement strand
TGCTTTTTTCTTTGGTGCTGCTTTTTTCTTTGGTGCTGCTTTTTTCTTTGGTGCTGCTTTTTTCTTTGGTGCTGCTTTTTTCCTTTTCGGTTTTTCTTCTTCCTCTTCTTCTTCCTGCTCTTCCTCTTCAGGTTCTCCCTCTTCTGGTTCTTATCAACCACTTCAACATCACCTTCAGTGATGGAGTCAAAATCATCTTCATCGATTCCTTGATACCACTTTACTACAGGACCATATTTCTTACCCTTAAACACTTCAGGGTTATCTTCATGCATCTCCTGAATTTTCTGTGCCGCTTCTTTAAATGCAGAGGTCAAATCTTCAGGATCAACTTTGATACCTAAAATCCTGCATACTTTTCTGAATTCCATTCCATCTACAATGTAGTAATCTGATTTAGCCATTGTCTTTTCTCCTTCTAGTATTTTTATAGGTTTATTAGTTGTAAATCTACAGTTAAGTATCACGGTAATTTAGTACTTGTCAACACATTTTTATATTTTTTTTCTCAATTGATTTCAAATACTTAAGTTATCAATACTAGTTTATAAGCCAACCATCATTTATGATTTCTTCAGGAGTAGTATAATTTAAATGCTCTGTTGTATCTGGATCAAGGTATGGTCTATACAAAAACTTTTCAAATAGGTTCACAAGATAAACTTTCCATCCATGTTTTTCTACTAGAGATCCCAATTGCAAATCTTCATATTCAACTACTACATCAGGTGAAGCAATTGGTTTTGTCTCTCTTACTAAAGGAAGATAAGGACGTAATCTCCAAGTACTAGGACTATTTAAAATACGCAAATAAATATCCCTATCAAAATAATCTGCACTCTCTATTATACCCATGATAAAGTCTCCTTTAATACTGCTGCCCACAAGTGGTGTATGAGCAGCAGCAATTTTGCCCTCGCTAAAATTTACTTCTTGATTTTTATTATGATCTCTTCAGGTGTTTCCCCATTCTTATCAATGTAAAGAGATCCGCTAATTCCATTTTGTTCTTCAATGTTGAAACGATTTTTTCTTTTCGTTTCTTTATCGAAGACTGCTTCAATAGCACCATTCTTTTTTTTCGGCATTTGATTTCACCTCCCTTCTCTTGGATTTAATACAGTACTAGAAGTCAAGTGCTCTGCTCTTCTTCATTTCTACTACAGGCAATTCCTTGACTTCCTTTACCACTTCATTGATAATATCTTTCATCTCATTTCGAAAGACTTTATCATCCCTGAGATCCTTTGCATCAACTCCGCTTAAGCAGTATTCAATGTCTTCTGCCAGTTCTGCAAAGGGTTTATCTCCCCAAATGTTTTGCTCCCTGAATTTTTCTATCATCGCCAATGGCTTGTTTATAGTACTATCAAGAATTTTCTTGTCTTCTTTCAGCATGTCTTTGATATGCTCTAGTGATTCAAGCAATCCTGCTCTCACTGTTTTGATATACTGCTCAATGGTTTCTTTGATCAATTCTTTCTGCTGCTGTGTCGCTTCTTTCAATTCCGCTTTGGTTAAAACAGAAAGCTTGTCATTGCTGCTTGCATCCGGTAATACAATTGGAAGCAATCCATACCGCAAACGAAACCTGTCTTCGAAGTAATCAACATGCGGGTAGTACTCTTCCCTGTAAAGCTTTCCTGATTTCTCTTTCGCTTTCTTTTTCAAAGAGGGATAAGCTTTCTTGAATTTCTCCACCGATTCCTTTACTGCTTCAATGCAATATTCAATGTGTTCTTTTACATCTTCTTTCTTTTCTTTGTCAATGAAGTAAACACCTTTTGTAATCCACGGCATTGAATTCTTTCTTGCAAACTCAAATGCCTTGCTTATCCAATAGCGGATTTCTGTTATCTCTTCACTGTCTAGCAGACGTTGAGTGTGGTTCAACATCTCTTTTTCTACACCTAGGTTTTCCGCAATCTCTTCTGATATTTCAGAAGCTAATTGCTTTCGGTTGCCCCATGCCTTTGACTCTATCCAAAAAAGACAACCATTATTTAATGCATTGTTAATTATCTTCTCTGCTTCTTTCTCTGATATCTCGTATACTTCTCTAAATTTTTTCCTTGCCATTTTTCTCTTCCCTTCTTTTATTTATATTGATTAATAAAGTGAAACGTTTTCTGCTGCTTTCAAACACTCGATGTTATAACCATCATAGTTAACTACTAGTGGAAGCTTTGTTTCTTTCTTCCACTTTCTCAACTGATACATGGTAGGTGGTGGTTTATAGCCATTGCTGTTTAACCAATCGATGAATTCTAACTCTTGCCCCCAAAAGCCCACACTCTTTGCTTTTATACTACTTTGAATTCTCTTTGTATCTTCCAAAGCTTTACCGTCCATCAACTCATTCCAAATATCCACATATAGAAAGTCAACTCCTTTTACTTTGTGTGATGTAATCCTTGAAGCACTAAAATCAAATATATCTTCATTAAAAAATTTGATTTTACTTCTGCCTTTCCATTCTTGCACATCTATAATCTCCAAAAGAAACCTTATGATAGTTGAGTCAATTTCTACTACAGTTACGTTTTTGACTTCTCTCTTTTTAATTACATTATAGAGATACACTCCTAGCCCTGCTCCTGCCACAAGAACGTTTCCTGTAGCAGAAGCAACATGAGGTGCTTGGCTTTCTATCTCCATCGGTGTAGTAGACATAACAACTTCTTTAGAGATCACATTTTGAAGAACATAATTCGGTTTGCTTCCTTGCAATCCTTTGAAGTATCCCCTAATGAATGGTGGATCTTTCCTAAAGATCTTCCACTTATCAATTCTTGTTTCTGGATACTCTGGAACCTCTGGCATTTTCCATATCATAATTTTACCCTCTCTATAATTTTATTTTACTACAGATCAATTTTTCTTTTCTTCACCACACCAATTTTTACTTCTCCACTTTCAACATCTTCAGCATCAATAAATTCTGTTTTTGCTCTCTGCTCTAATCGTTTGATAGCAGCAGCAGAGATAACAGAGATTGGTCTGATCAAACTGCTTGCTTCTTCCAAAGTACTCTGACCTACTACAGCATTTTCAATGCATTGTCGGACCTCTGCTCCGGTCCAACCCTTTGTCAATCCCTCAGTTAGCTTACCTTTTATTTTAATTTTTAATCCCTCTTCTTCAAGAAGTACTTCTTCATAATACTTGATATAATGCTCAATGATTTTCTTTCTAGTATTCCATGAAGGTAAGCCAATATAGAATGGTGCAGTATCCCATCTTCCAGCTCGCAACCACTCACCAGGTAGGTTATCAATACCGTTACAGGTTCCAAAGATCTTTACTCCTCTAGGTCTATCCTGCATAAACTTTAACCACTGTGCTAAAGATCTTTCTGCAACATCACTACTAGTTCTGGTTCCATTACTTCCGCTACCTGCACCCGATAAACCTTTTTCCATTTCATCACAAAGTGCAATACATTTTCCAAATGCTTTTATCACATCAATCACTGCTTTTACTTTTGCTTCACTTCCGCCAACATACTTGTCAGTCATATTGGCAAATTCAATCTGTAGTACTGGCAGACCGGACCAGTTACCTAGTGCTTCCATTAACATTGTCTTACCACATCCCGGTGGTCCGACAAAAAGAGATCCTTTTGACAATGGATGCTTAATACTTCTCTTGCCCCATTCTTTGAATCGATCATAACCAATAACATCCTCAAGCCTAACAGTAGGCTGAATGTATTTAATACCTGCTACACCTTCAAGATCCTGTGCTTTCAGTTTTTGAATTTCTTTAGGTATCAAATCCCCATGCTCTACTAGAGACAATGCATAAGCATTCTCTGCACTTTGTGCGATCATTCCTTTTGCAGCATCAATCAACTCTTTTCTTTTTTCTTCATTCGGTTTTTTAAATTCTTTATTGTTACTTGCTGCATCTACTACTACATCCAGATGTTTTGCCAACTCTTCTTCATTCGGCAAAGGAAAATCTACCGGAAAGAAATGCTTCTTCAATTCATCCGGCAATGCATCTGCCATAGGTTTAGAAGTAATAATAATCACAATTCTTCTAGTACTTCTATCCCTGTATGAATCCGCTTTGTCCAATATATGCTGTGTCAGTATTGGGTAATCTGCACTGTCTTTTTCAAAAAACCAATGCCAGTTCTTTGCAATCAATACTGTATTGATTGGTTTTTCATCAAGCTCCAATAATGCTTCAATCGGTGGTGTATTGTTTGGATCTACTCCCCATTCAATTATTTCGGTAAGGGGTTTCTCTCCTTGCACTGTAGTATAATCCCTTAATGCTTTCTTAACTACTGCAAGAATTCTTTCTTGTTCATGAGTTGAAATAAGAAAGTGAGAATACCCTGCTCTAATTGCATTTATAAATCTATCAAGTATCATTTTCTTCTTCCCTTCTTTTATGATTTTTGCCCTCAGTAAAAAAAGTAATTACTACATCTCTATTATTATTTCTTTCCATCCATCTTTCGTTTTTCTTTCCCGGTATCTGCTTCTCTTTCTTCTCAATTCTCTTTTGGTATTTGCAATGCTGTAAGCTTGCTTAAGCTTTCCACCAGTTTTACCGATTGCATTTATCAATCCCTCTCCACCATTCCAATAGTCATAGAAAAGATGTAAGTTATTATTCTTTTCTACTACACCAATTGAATACCCTGCCCCCGGTACTTCTATTTCATGGGAGCACTTACCGTGATTTTTCTTCATCTCTTCTCTAGTGAATCCCGGTGGTGGATTTGTATCTCCTATCCAATTCGGGAAAGCCCTATAGGTTTTTTTGTTTTCGTTAAAGATCCATCCCATATCTTTGCACATCTCTTTTAATACAGGAATGGTATACTTCTCTTTCATTTCTATAGTTGATACGTGACTCATAGTTCTTCTCCTTTTTCTTCTTTTGTTGATATAGTATTCTTTAACTTATATGCTTTATCTTTGCAGATATTACAAGTACAGCTATCAATTGCTTTAAACAGTGAAAGTGATCTTTCAATGTTCACTATACTAGATCTGTAATAGTTTCCACACAAGATCCATCCACCATATATAATATGGATCTTTCTGCCAGTACCAATTTTAATAAGTCTAATATCCATAGGCTTTCTCCTAAAAAATAAGAAGTACTTCTTTCCATATTATTTTTAAAATAGTTGCAAGAGCATAAGCAATTGCAGCAGTAATCAACACTCTAACTATAAAATTCATAATACTCCTTTCTACCCGCATAGTTTATCTGTGCGGATTCCATACTTCTTTCTTACTCTTCTTACCTCTGCACCATTCCGCTGCCACCATTCCGCTTTCTCTTCTAGGTTTGTAACTTCTCCTAAAAGATCCTCTAGGAATTTGGTTGCTTCTTTGCATCCTTTGCCTTTGTATCCAATTGCTTCAATCTCAATCTCTCCATCGGGACCATATCTAACTACTACTTGTTTTTTCATTTTCTTAATCTCCAATCTTTTAATCTTATAACGTTTTCAGTTTTTACTTCTATCCTTTGCCTTTTAAATTTGCTGTAGCATTTCTTTATCAATTTCCAAACCATCCACAGTACTAGAATACCGGGAGCTAATTTGTATGTGAGAAATACTACAGCAATGATGCCAAACAACAAACATTCAATCATAGGCTTTCTCCTTTACAGTACAGGCATTTCAGCTTGTTTGTTTGTAACACGATATCCATCTTCTAGCCATTCAACATATTCTTTTCTTTCTTCATATGTCATAGACCAAATATCAATTGGTTCAAGATTGAAATCCTTTTCCATTTGTCTAATTCTTTTTGTTGCCCTACTTTCTTTCATCTTTTTTTCTCCTTTTCTTTTTGTTATTTTTGCCCTCAGTAAAAATCCTCATAGTGGTAGCAGCAGAAGTAAACTGCTACCACTAAATTGACTTTTACTTCACTCTTACTTTCAAACTCTCATACTCAGTGAATTCGCTACAGGTATCAATGAATCTATCGTTAACAAACTTCTTCGCTTTAGATACATTGATAGAAACCATTTTCGGAAAGTTTTTCTTCTTCCCATTTGGCAGTGATCGGTAGAAGTACTCTGCATCAACGTTTCTTCTCTCCTTTACTTCTACAATACCACTAACCCCATCCTTTTCAAAAGATCCACCAACTTTTTCAAGATCTCCAATAAGTTCTTCTCTGAGATCTTCAATCTCTTTTTTCATTTCATAATACTTTTTCAGTTTGTGATACAGTTTAGCTTTACTCATTTTCTTTTTCTCCTTTCTCTTCAATATCTTCAAACGTCGCTACCGTTTCCCAATTACTTCCGAAAAACGGTCTTTTCGTTTCACTCCAATAATGACCGCTTCTGAATTTCTTATTGTCATACCGAATATCTTCTGGAATATCTGACCATTTTTCATAGAAGTCTTCGCCCACTGTGTGAAACCACTTTACTTTATTTGGATTACTTCTATCATAATGCCATGAATCCCTGATAGCTTCATACTTTCCAGCAATGAATCCTTTGTAGTACTGATTCAGTTTTTTATAATCACTGCTATCATAAACCTTTTTCATTTCTTTCAGAAGTCTATCGTGATCTAAAGATAACTGCTGAACCATCGAGAGGATTCCTGAAACTTTTCTGTTAACTCTTTGGTATCTGTTATACATGGTTGTCTGATACTTGCTCATTTTCTTTCTCCCTTCTCTTTTTTATTTTACTTCTCTGAACATTTTTTTGAACAGAAAAACCAATCATGACTATGATCAAACCAAATATATTTTTTATTGTATGCTTTAAGTTCTTCCTTTGTATTAATGATTATTTCTCTTTTACATCTTTGACAAGAAACAATCACTTCTTCTTCATATGGATCATGCTCATAACACTCTAGTATATCAAGTGTATCGTATTTCTTTAGCATCTCTTTTCTCCTTTTCTTTTTGTGATTTTGCCCTCAGTAAAAATCCTCATAGTGATAGCAGCAGAAATAAACCGCTATCACTAAAAGAACATTTACTTCATAGCTTCAACTGCTTCTTCTTCTGAAAGAGAGAAAGCATTCAAATCTCTTTCAGTCAAGTATCCATAATCGTACAGACCATGCTTAAGCGGAATCTGAATACGATTAGGGTTTCTCTTCCACAGTTTTACTTTTCCGTTAACTCTCCATCTTTCAGGAGATCCATCTGCATTCCTGCTATATTTGCAGTATAGTACTTCACCATAACTCAGTTTTTTTGCTTCTTCTAATTTCAACATTCTCTTTTTCTCCTTTCTCTTTTTGTTTTCTTCTTAGTTTGCTTCAATAGCTTTCACAAATTTATCTCTTGAAAATCTCGGATGTTCTTGTTTTACTCTGTACATATATTTCATGATCATGCTATTCCATATCTCCATTTTATTGTTGTACTCTTTTTCTTCAAGATCTTCATTCGGTTTTGAATCTCTAAACAACCTTGCCATAAATTCATAATATCTCTTACTCATTTTCTTTCTCCCTTCTTTTTGTTATTTTACTTCGATGATTCTTATAGGATACTTTTTTTCCACACCGTAACCATTGGGTTTAAAATCATTTCTTCTTGCTTTCTTGTTTCTCTTCTTTCTTTTCTCTTCTCTTCTTTGCTGCGCTTCTTCTGCTTCTTTCAATGAATCAAATCTCATACCTTTTAAATCATACCATCCAAATAAGTACTCTTGAATTTGATACATTTTATCTTCCTTTCTTTTTGTGATTTTACCCTCGCTAAGTTTTCTACTACTGCCATTTAAAATGCTTCGATAATAAAGCAGTTTAAATGGAAGCAGTAGTTTAACCCGCTTCCCTTCTAATTACTTCACATCTGCAATAGTACTATAGCATGTCTCTCACCCATGCATTTTTCATATCGGTATTTCTCTTTATCCTTTATACTGCTTCCCTACTACATCAATGAAGCAAGGTTTCTGCTCCTTACTCTTTTCAGTTAAAACCACTTAAGGTTAAACAATCAAAAGAAGTATTCACCCGCAGTATCTCAGAGATTACTTTTCTTCTTTCGAAGCCCTACTCTTTTCAGTTATTGTTTAAAGTAGTATTGCCGCATCACTTCAGGAAGGTTATAACATATAAAGGAGAGTTTTACGTGCGAAGTAATTAGGTTTATCAAAGGATCTTCTACTATTCACTGATCGATCAAGATACAAGTTTTACCGATACTCTTTTTTGAGAAGTAATTTCTTCTCTTCATTTTATTCTATATCGGCTTTCTTGCTGGCCTTTCCGAATCCATAACTCTTTTCTGCAATTACTTCTGGTTTTCGCCCGCAGTATCTCAGAGACTACTTTGCCAGAAGTAAAGGAGATCAAGCTTTTTAGGTCTTATATGCCTTGAATCCTGTACTAGGCCACTAGTGCCGTAGCTACCTCAGATTTTTTTGATCCGCATTCTATCCGCTTGAAAATTGCGTTTGCCTTTTTAAGATTTTCGCCACTCCGTTTCTTTCGATGTCGGTAGGTCGAATCCGCAATCCGCATCCGATTCCATTTTAGAACCGATCTGAAAAAACCTGCTATGTAAAAGATCAAGAAAACGTTTTCTGTAAACCCTGAAAGGGCTTTCAGAATATACCAATTTTCATAATATTACAACCTTTATATAGCAGGATTACAACCAATTATCGGCAATTACGATAGATGGGTATGTAAGTACCTGAAATTACATATAGTTTTTGGTGTGATTTTTTTTCAAAAATTGCAGAAAATCGATGAAAATAGCAGGAAATGGCTAAAAATAATTTGACCTAAAATATACGTTTTTTTGACCAAAAAAAGACCCTGAATTTATACCACAATGTGGTACATATCTGTAGCATAAATCCAAGGCATATGTGAAATCTGCTATACTTCTTTTTTGAAACCAGAAAAAAGTATTATTTACTTCCGCCATTAAAAGAAGAGATATCAATGTATACTATTCTTCTATTCTGATGATTCTTAAATAAAACAGATTTCACTTTTTCTGTGAGATACCACTTTTGCAAAGCAGTAATGCTAACACCCAAAAGCTTTGAAGCTTCATTCACTGTAAACCACTCCCCTTTAGTTGGTAGTTTCTTCACTTCTTCTGGATGATACCTGCTCCTATAGTATTTGTAATTAAACCCTTTCACTGTTTCTTATCCTTTCTATTTCTTCCTTTGTGAGATCTGCTGGATCTCCTTCTTTCAATTCAAATAAAATAACTTTATCGTATATGCTTACCAGTTCTTTAGCAATCTTCTCCCCATGTTTATCTTTTACCGTATCTGCATCCAATACTACTTTTATTAATACTTCTTTTGGTATTCTCTCAATTAAAAATCTCTTCTGTTTTCTGCTCAAGTTTTTTGTGAATGCTGCAACTGCTCCTCTTCCTATTCTCCATTTATCTGTAACACCTTCAACTAAAATCAATTGATCTTCTACTTCATCAATTCCATATAACAATTCTTTGTTGTTTATCTTCGCTCTATCAGGTGGACAATCCATATAGGGAATACTTGCTCTGCCTGTCAAATCTACTGCTTGCCATGAAACAACTACACCATCCACAAACACAGGAACGATAAGCCTTAGCTGATACTCTCCATGTTTTACAAAACCAAGATTATACTTCTGACAAATCGATAAATCAAATTCTCTTTTTTTAAACCACTGCTTTACTAGAGCAGGTTCCTTTCCCGCTTCTATCTCTTTGAAGTGTTTCGGAAGAAGAGTTTTATACTTCTTTTTTATATCCGGTTTTTCTTCTTCTTTCTCTTCTCCATATTCTTGATACTCTTCTAAAATTCTTACCGCTTTTTGAAAAGAGCACCTTTCAACTTTTTGTATCAAACTTACTGCATCCCCTGTTTCACTGCAAAGCCAACAACTGAAGAGATTACTTTTTAAATTTATTCCCATATGGTTTGCATGATCGAAACAGAAAAGACAATTGATATTAATCCATCCACTAGTAACGTTGTCTCCTTCAGTCCAATACCTGATATCATAGTCTTCTAAAAACATCCTCACATCGAAATTTTCTTTAAGCCTTTTTAGTTTTCTTCTTTCCATTACTACACCTATTTGAATAGATCTATCTTTTTCAATTTCTTCTTTTCTTCCTGAATAGTACTTCTAACATACGGACTTAAATCTACTTTAAATATTTTCTTTTTCGACATAAACCTGCTTGCATCATACCTTTGCCCAAATACTTTTACACCACCGAAACAGAAAGACAATACTGCAATAGCTCTAGCAGTCTTATTGAATATGTCTGCAACTACTCCATCTTTGTCTCCTTTCGCTTTTCCAAAAAGAAGTCTATCGCCTTTTTCACAAAGAAGATTTGATACCTCTTTCAATCCAGATAAATCAACATCGTCCGGTCCATTCTTATCTATTAGCTGAAAGATGTGCAAAGGTACAGCAGCACTCAAAGCAATCGGAAGCAAATGATTTTCCATTACTACAGCCATCCTTTCTCACAATACATGCTTATTCTTTCGCCAAAGGCATCTACAAGATACGGATGCGAAGCATCGAAGCAATCTATAAGAAGTACTTCTTTCTTTTTCTTTGTGGCTCTTCTTCCTCTTCCGAATAACTGCTCATTCATTATAGCAGATTTATAACCTGTAGCATTAACTACTACATCAAGAGATGGTATGTTGATTCCCTCTTTCCAACTTGTAGTAGCTATGGCAACTCTATACTTCTTATCATCCAAGTCAACTCTGTATTGTTCTCTCTCTTTAGACATATTTCTATATGACTTCGCAGCTTCGTCCATTACTTCTATTTGATCCTTGAAGTCAGAATACATTTTGTAGGTGCTTTTATACTTCGCTGAATTTTTAGATCTTTCTACTTCTCTAAAAAGAGTTTTCAATTTCTTATTCATCTTTTTAGTTTCTTCCAGTAATTTCTGTGGGGGTCCACCAAGCACCAACTTGACATTCTCTTCTCCATAAACTTTTGAGAAGTAGTCTTTCAGTATCACACCATGATTTATCTTCACTACAAAAACCAAAGCAGTGCCTTTATTTTTTATTTCTTCTTTCACTGCTTCAACAATTATTTCATGTCTTCTTTTATTTAGTACTATACCTTGTTCATAAACATCACCATATTTTCTTAAACTTCTAACCTTATCGTTTTTCGGTATCTTTAAAATTTTAACTTTCGGTTTCGCTAGTACTCCAATCTTTACCAGATCTTCTTCTTTTGTTTCTCCTATATTCGGACCTATCAAACCCTCTACTAAAAGTTTCGATTCAGGTTTAACAGGAAGTGTGGCAGTAAGACCGTAACGCCTTACAGATTGCATCTTTTCAAGTACTCTAGTATATATACCATCTAACTTTGTAACTTTATGTACTTCATCAACAATCAGTAGATCCCAATAATATCCAAAGTCTTCAAGTTCTTTATCATCCATGTTTGCAATACTATTTATAATTGCAATCGATACAGAACCAAATACTTTTTTTCCTTTCCCTATGTATCCCAAATCTTCTTCGAACCATTTACTAAAATCTTTTATCATCTGATCAAAAATGCCTTGTGTCGGAACTATTACTAGAGAAGTTGATTCATGAAAGATGCTTATCAATCCCGCAATTACTACAGACTTGCCAGCACCCGTTGGTGCTCTAAATACTCCTCTATCTTTACTAGAGATAATGTCAAGTGTTTTATCCTGAAGATAATCACTGAAGTTGACTCCATCCAGTTTTGCCTTTTTCATTTTTACTTCATAACTTCCATGATCTCCTATAACATCCAGACTATATTTTATGCCTTGTCTTTTTAAATAATCTGTGATTCTTTCATTGAAACCAGTGTAGTAATATCCACTCTTATCTAATAGATTTACATTATACGTTTTCTTCTCTTTTCTAAACGGTCCCTGTTTCCAGTACTCTCTTTCAAATGATAACAGATCTTTTACTGCTTCTGCATCACTTATCCTGCTAAACACAGGGTTTATCTCTTCTATAGTAATCATCTCTGTTTCCTTAGTTAGTTTTTCGCTTTGTCTGCTTCTCCTTTAAAGTCTTTATACTTCCCGCCATAATCAGATATCGGAGCATCTATAATTCTGCTATCCAATGCCACTTGTCCAGCTTCTAGTTGCTGCAACACCTTTGCCTGTTTTTTACTATTCCACTTTGCATGTCTATGGATCATCACATTGATCCTCATTATCCCTTCTTCATATTCATCAGCAGTTTGATTAAGCCCTAGTAAAACATCCACATTAGCTACCTGTCTTATGTCTTCCGGTATATCCATAACTTCTATCGTTTGTTTCTCAAAAGTAATTCTTGTACCCTGTGTAGCAGATAACACTAGAGCTTTTCTCTCCTGACTTAGTGCTTTTAACGATTGTGAATTCTGATTGTAAACATCTCTTCCGACATAACCGGGAGCATTCATATTGCCTATGTAATCCACTATAATAATACTAGGGATAACTTTGTCTACTACTTCCATTCTCTTCAACTCTGTTTTTATTTCTTTCATACCTGCACTGTAAGCGGGAAAACAAACTGCTCTTATACTACCTCTGTTTTGTTTCCTGAATGCTTTTAAAAGTTTTCTTGTTTCTACTTCATCCTTTAGCCAAGGTCTTTCATATGCTTTTGTTAAAACACTTTCATTGTCAGATAGAAAATACGGAAAGTCTACTATATTCGATTCGCTGTAATTGGATACAATACTTCCTGCCGTCATCCACATTCTAGTAGTTGTGTCGTACTTTCCACCTTCGAAAGAAAAGAATGCAACATCTCTTCCTAGCATCACCCCCCTTATTGCACACCATGTTAGCATAAAAGTCTTTCCTCTTTTTGGCGGTCCCGTAAATACTACAAACCATTCTTTATCTAACGGACCGCCTAGTAATTTGTCTAACGCTTTTATACCTGTAGTAAAAACAGATTGCTCTTCTCTGAATTCATAAATGTCATCTATAGTATAATCACTAAACGGATTTATTCTGTGTATTGAGTCAACACCTTTTTCCACATCTTTCAAAGAACTGTAGTATAGATCTTCTATTGTCTCTAGATCGTTGTTATCAGCGGCTTTGCTGAGTTTATCTATTCTATCTTTCCATAGTTGTATTCTGAAATATTTGATAGCTTGATCAAATAAATAGTCTTCGTTAAACCCTTCTCTTTCATATCGATCACTGATACCTTTTAAAAATTCTTTAATCCAAATACTAGTTTCTTCTTCAAGCTTTTTACTTCTGTTTTTGTATATCTCTTCTATAGTACTTTTTGGTGCTTTGCTATATTCATCGTAGTAATCCAAGATCCAATCTGAAACTATTCTACAAGCTTCAACGCTAAAACACTTTGCAGTAATGTGTGAATTTATTTTTGTTAAAAAATTATCTGATACAATCATCCCGGTAATTATAGACTTCTCCTCTTCAACTTCAACTTTCCGTATCCTCATTTTACTACTCCAATCTTAGCGAGGGCAAAATCCGCAGAAGTTTTT
>Ga0180438_10008051_pt1 | contig 13497 bp, 10 predicted proteins | sample SS_ome_12_FD_132455 | JGI IMG/M metagenome (GOLD analysis project Ga0180438, IMG submission 132455) | Hypersaline lake sediment archaeal communities from the Salton Sea, California, USA - SS_3_D_2 metaG | ecosystem: Environmental > Aquatic > Non-marine Saline and Alkaline > Hypersaline >... | reverse complement strand
GAAGAATTGATGGAGAATTTATCCAAGATAGTCGATGAATCCAAGGGAAGCCGGACTGAGTTTGTTTTGGATGGTGTTGATATTGAAAGGGGCGTTATTAACGGTACTGTTAAGTATACCCCTTCTCCTGCTCCAGCATTGATAAAGATGGATATTACTGTAGAAAGTGTACCATCTAGTATGTGGAGATACATTAGTCTGAGGAGGGAAAGGGGCATGGAGATACTCAGACATGGATAATAATGTCGCATACTCCGGGTCTATCCAGGTAGGTGATACCGTGGAAACTACCGATGGTATAATGACCATTACCAAGGTGATGAACGGTAGGAAAGTCATATTCCAGGGGGAAACTTTTGAGGGGATTTCATTTGGTGTAACTAATAAAGTTCTGGATGGGATGATTAGGATGATCGAGGAACGGAGAGAAAGAGGTCGTAAAATTTTAAGATGCACTTGAGTGCATTTGAATTATGGAAAACGAAAAGATAAATGCTGATGATGTGCTAGAGGGGCTAACCCAAGAGGAGAGGTTGGCTCTTCAGGTAATTCTGGATGACGTTCAGGGGAAGGGTCAGTCTGACATCCTTTCTACCATGATGGATTTGGATTTTGAGTTTGCGCTTCCAGATATGGAGACATTCTTGCTTGATCCATATTTCATGGGTGAAACGGGGAGAATGATCTATCCAAAACTGATCGATGATTTGGTGGAGGTATTCGAGGGGTCGTATTATGAGATCCATCTGGCCGGGGGAATCGGTTGGGGCAAGAGCACGGTAGCCGAGTTTATCATGGCCAGGATGATTGCTGAGTGCTGGTCACGGAGGGAACCGGCCTCGGCTTTTGGGCTTATGCCGGGTACCACTATTTCATTTGTGAATATTTCGGTTTCTGAGGCCCAGGCCCGGAGGGTAATTTTTAAGGGTCTCTATCAGAAATTGGCCCGGTCCCCATTTTTCAGGGAACACTGTAGGCCGGATCCCACGGTGGTATCTGAGCTTAGGTTTCCAAAAAATATATGGATGGCTCCGGTGGCCTCTACGGATAAGTCGGTCCTAGGGTTGGATATTCACAGCGGAATAATGGATGAGACAAATTTCATGTCCGTGGTGGAGAAGTCCAAGTCCATGGGTCGGGGTGGAAAAAGGTTTGATCTGGCTGAGACAATTTTTCATGGGATGATGTCCAGGATGAAGTCCAGGTATATTTCAGCGGGGACTATTCCAGGTAAACTTATCCTTGTGTCCTCCAAGACCTACCCAGACACTTTTATGGAGAAGAGGATTCAGGAGGCCAGGGAAAGGGAAGAAAAGGGGGTATTTATCAGGGAGTACTCAACTTGGGGTCCAAAACCGGCGGGGACATATTCTGGCCGCAAGTTCTACATTGAGGTGGGGGACATGGCCAGGATGTCCAGGGTCATATCTGAGGATGAGGCTAAAAAGGCTTTTGGGAGAGTGGAAAAGGTACCCATTGAATTTTTGCCGGAGTTCGAGAGGGATACCGATCAGGCAGTTCGTGATTTGCTCGGAGTTGCTACGGCGACAATAAACCCGTACATAAAGGATTTCAGTAAGGTGATGTTGGCGATTGATGGCCGGGAACATCCATTTACGGCTGAGGTAACCAATTTGGTGGATGAGGCTTCTTTCATAGAAACCAAAATGGTGACCTTGGATAAGATGACTTCTAAGAAAGAGCCAATTCTGAATCCTGAGTCTCCCAGGTGGGTCCATGTGGATCCATCGATTTCTGGGGATGCTACCGGTTTGGCTATGGGGCATATTGCTGGGTTGATCGAGGTAACCAAGAGGTCAGAGGATACAGATACTTGGATTGTGGATGAGGCCCCTCTTTATGTGATGGATTTTATGATCAGAATAATTCCTCCTATTGGGGATGAGATATCATTCTCTGGAGTACGGGAATTAGTTTACCAATTGAAAAATTTAGGTTATCCTATAAAGGGGGTATCCTATGACTCCAGGTTACTGAGTGCTGAGACACTTCAGCATTACCGGTCCAGGGGATACCAGACTGAGTTGATATCAGTTGAAAAGGAGACTGAGTACAACATTTTGAAAACAGCGTTCTATGAAAAGAGGGTAAGGATGTATCATTATAAACCAGTTCTTGAGGAGCTTCGTAGGCTTGAGGCTGATCCTAAGAGTAAGAAGGTAGATCATCCTACCGGGGGTTGTTTTGTTGGTGAAACTAGAATTCCTTTGTTGGATGGTACAATGCCTATGATTAAGGATCTTGTAGGAAAAGAATTTTGGGTGTATTCATGTAAACCTGATGGAAAGATAGTTCCAGGAAAAGCTAGAGGGAAAGAGACTAAAAAAACAAGGGAATTTGTAGACGTTGTATTGGATTCTGGAGCAGTTGAAAGGTGTACCCCAGATCATCTTTGGATGCTAAGAGATGGGAGTTATAGACAAGCTAAAGATTTAAGGCCAGGAATCAATAGGTTAATGCCGATAAACAGGACGTGGCCGGTTAATGGTGGATATGAGAGATTAACTAATAAGGATAAGGTAAGGATTTTAACTCATTGGATGGTTTTGGGAGGTGATTCTGTTATCGGTAACAATGAATGTGTGCATCATATAAACGGTAATAAATTAGATAATAGACCGGAGAATTTAGTTATTGTCAACAAAAGTGACCATGCACGGGAGCATACTATCAGGAGGTACAGAGAGGATAATGAGTATAAGAATAAAGTGATTTCAGGATTACAGAGATTTAATCTTAGTGAAAGAGGGAGAAAAATTCATTCTGATGCGATTAAAAAAACCGTTCAAAATATGTCGGGTGATAAGTTGGTATCTAGAGCCAGGAATAGAGACAATTTTAGGAGTGATGTAACATTAGCTGAGGTGATCATGGCATATAAAGATGGGGCAGAGAATCCTAATCAAGCCGCTGGCATGTTGAATTGTGGAAGAAATGTTATAATTAGAGTTATGAGGGATAGTGGTATTGAATCGTGGGGGGAATTCGTGGAAAAAGAAAAAGGGGTAAATCATAAAGTAAGGGCTATAATTCCAGTTGAGTTAGATGACCAAATTCCTGTTTATGATTTGGAGGTTGATGAATTCAATAATTTTGCGTTATGTTCTGGAGTATTCGTCCATAATTCCAAGGATACGGCTGATGCCGTGTGTGGAGTAGTGGTGGGGCTTTCCAGGTATCTCACGATCAAGAGCCGTGGTAAAGTATCAGTGACGGTGTTATAATGCCTATTGATGGAAACGTGCGGAAAATTTTTAAGCCTTCCGAGGATAAGATTAAGGCTTGTAGGTTTTGTGGTAAAGAGGTTCGTGAGAATGATAAGTTTTGCTGGAATTGTGGAAAGGCGGTTTTAGGAGAATGGGTTATTCAATGCCAGAATTGCAAGAGGTTATTCAAGACCGTAAAGCCGGAGGAAAGAAAAATCTGCAATAACTGTGAGCGTGAAAATATGAGGTCAGGAAATACTCCTGGTTTATTCAAGTTGAGATAAGGGAGGGAATTATGGCTGATAAGAGGAGAGGAAAACGCGGTAAAAAGACTAGAGAGGTTGTGGATAAAACTATCCATGAATCTGAAAATGTAGTGGTCAAGGTATTAGAGTTTGGCGGGGATAGAAATCCAGACCGGGGTACATCTAAGCAACTTCCCCCAGATCTTTTTGAGCCGTTGATAGTGAATGGAGAGGTAATTCGTCCTCCTTATAATCCGTTGATGTGGGCGTTACTTTTAGAGCAGAATACCCGGGTCAATAGATGTGTTCATACTATGGCTCTAAATACGGTGGGCCATGGTTTTGCTTTTGAGTCGATGATCGAGAGCAAGAGTTTCATAAAAAAGAATCGTAAGAATATTGAGGAAGAGAGAGCCAGGGTAGCTCCATTGTTTAGGTTTCCTAATAATGAACAATCTTTTGAGGAGATTTTAATTCATATCAAGATTGATGAAGAATCTCAGGGACAGGGATATATGGAGGTGAGCCGGGATGGAAAGGGTGATATTGACGGGTTCTATCATGCCCCTGGGCATACCATTAGGGTCCGGGCTGGTGACATTGATGGGTATGTGCAAATGAGGACTACCTATTCCGGGGAGTTATCTTCTTTTCCAGGACAAACTGCCGTGGATGGTGGAGTAAGTAAGGTTTACTTTAAGAGGTTTGGCGATCCAAGAGTTATTAATAAGGATACGGGTGAGGTAGTTAAAGAAGGTTTACCAATAGAAGATAGGGCCAATGAGTTGATCATGTTTAAGATCTATTCTCCACGGTCCTCTTATTACGGGGTACCCAGGTATGTGACTACTGCCCCGGCAATTGCTGGAAATCGTTTGGCTCAGTTAAGGAATGTGAGTTTTTTTGAGAATGATGCCGTCCCCCGTTTAGCGGTTATAGTGCAGGGAGGTAGACTTGATGCCGAGGCCGTAGAGACAATCAGATCATTTATCGAATCTAAAGGGAAAGGGGTAATGAATGCCAGCCGGGTAATGATTCTTCAACCTGAGAAAGCAGAGGGTGTGCCGGTTGATGAATCCCAAAGAACGAGAATTGAATTGATGCCGTTGACCGTAGGGGTAACTGAAGATGCCTCATTTACGCGGTACCTGATGCTGAACAATGAGGATATCAGGGAAGCATTTGGGATAGGTAAAATCTTTTTGGGAACTGTAGACGATGTGAACCGGGCGTGTTATTCAGATGATACGGAGACTTTAACAAAAGGTGGGTGGAAAAAATTTGAGGAATTGACTGGTGATGAGGAAGTATTAGCAGTAAATCCTAAGACTGGTGAAGGGGAGTACCTTAAGCCAGATAAACTTTGCGTATATCCATATAAAGGGAAAATGATTGAGGTTGAAAATAGGGGGACTTCTTTTAAAGTAACTCCTGATCACAAAGTTCTCTTTAGGTCCGGCACTGATGATAAGTGTTCCTGGAAGGAGAGTACCGCAGAAAAAATGGTTGGGTATAAAAGGTTTAGGGTTAGAGTATCGCCTAAAAATGTTAGTAATGGTGATGAACAAGAATTTTTCATTCTTCCTGGTGTAGATGTTAAAAATGGAGCTAACGATGTTTGTAAAGAGAGAAATAAAGGGCCTTGGAAGATCCCCATGGAAATGTGGAGTAAATTTATAGGTTATTTTGTTTCAGAGGGGTTTATAGGTGACCATGAAAAAAATGGTAATTATGTGATAGGGATTTCTCAGAATGAGGAGGTCTATCCTGAAAAAGTGGAAGAGATAAGGAGTATGCTTTGTGATTTTCCTTATACATTTTCAGAGAGTTGTTATGAGGATGGAATGGTTAGATGGACAATTTCTTGGAAAGCCCTCTGGATGTATTTAAATGATAATTGTGGTAGGGGTGCAATTAATAAGAGATTGCCGGTTGGGTGGAGGAATTGGGATTTTAATTCTTTGGAAAGATTGTTTTGGGCTATGATTGACGGTGATGGACACATTTATCCAGATAGGGGTACTATTTCTGGAAATTATTTTAGCATCTCAAAGCAATTGGCTGATGATTTTCAAGAACTTTGTGTCTTGACAAATAGACGTGGGCAGATAAGGGTAGCGCAAGATCGTAGACCTAACCGTAGAATTGGGTACGTGATTAATTGGGCTGAAAGAGATAGAATTTCTGTTTACCAGGATTCTTGCAGAGAAGTTGAGTATGATGGTAATGTTCACTGTTTTTCACTTCCAAAACATCATTTTTATGTGACCAGAAGAAATGGAAAGTTGGCAATTCAAGGTAATAGTGCTTACACTTCAAAGCAAGTAACCACTGAGCAAGTTTTTGAGCCGGAGAGTAAACGATATGAATATAGGATTAATGCCACTATCATGCGGGACTTGAATGCTGAGTATACTAGGTTTGTTTTAACGAGACCTAAGACAATCGATTTAACTCAGGAGGCTATGGCCTTTGCTACTCTTGCGGCGGCGGGTGGAATTACTCCTAATGACATTCGCTCATTGTTAGGGTACGATCCATTTTCCGGTAATTGGGCTGATACTCCGTTACCTCTTATTAAAGAGGGAATTCTTGAGGGCCAGGATATGCAACCTCAGACACCGGAGGGAGAAGGGGGCGTGGTTGCCCAGGATGGAGAGGAGGATATGGAATCTAAGGTAGTTTCTTTGGCGGTTTCTAGAGCTAATAAGGTTTATCGTGATGCTACTGGATTTTCCGGGACTTTGAATCTAATAGCTGAGGGAAAGCCTGATGAAGTCATGAAATCCCTTCAAGAAATAAGTGAAAAGTCTTGACTTGACAAGTAGACCTTTTTTAGGTTACACTATATATAGTAGTTTGGATTGGACGGATACAATTTTGAAAGGAACTAATTAAGGAGGATTTAACAATGGCTAAAAATCAGAGTGCTCTTACTCAGCCTACTCCGGGACCGACCTCCCAGAGGAGCAATTCGGTGATTGATACGGGGATGCAGAATAACAATGCGATGCAGTCTCCCGATTCTAAGGCTTCTAACAAAACTCCCAATCTTACTGCAAGAACCCAGAAACGCTCTGGGCGGGAAACTTAAGAGGTAATATGAATTGAGCCGGAGGAATGATATTTTCTTCGGTAAGGCCACAAACAGTTTAAGAAAATTATGTGGCCAACCTGGGTTTCATGGTGAGGTAGCAGTAAGATTAAAGATCCAGGATGGAGTTGTCCAAACGGGAGAGGTGGAGAAATCCACCAGGAAATCAAAGAATCAGATGATTGTTGAGAAAATCCGTTTGGATTAAAATAGCCGGTATCACACCGGGCCATTTTGGTACCAAGAGAGCCGCTAAGGGGAAAGTTCCCTTTGGCGGCTTTTTCTGTGGAGGATAGGATGGAAAAAAGATTTGAATTTGGCCTTGAGGTATCCAAAGCTAGAATCGATGAAGAGGGTAGGATGATAGTTACTGGCTATGCTTCTGACACCATTAAGGATAAGCAGAGGGATAAGTTCGATACTCATGCCATGAGACAAATGTTAGGTTTAGTTCGTGAAGGTGTGCCTCTTATGACTTCCCATAAAGATTCTTTCGGTTTCGGAGAATCTTTGGATGGTAAGTTGATACCGGTAGAGGGGGGAGGATTTGGATTAGAGGTTGATTTTTATCTTAAGCCTCAGTATCCCCAGTCTCAAGAGCTTTTCAATGAAGTCAGATCCGGTGAGTGCTCTAAGCAACTTTCCGTTGGAGGTAATTTAAATAAAGACAATCCTCATTCAGCGTATATGTTGAACGATGGTACAAGAGTTCTTCACGATTTTTCCCTTGATCATTTTTGCACTACCCGTCCTAATAAGGCGGCTAATCCCAGGACTCATTTCAAAGAGGCGGTATTTAAATCATTGGAAGAGAATGGTATGACCGAGGAGGTATGGAAGTCCCTTGTGGTTGATGATGATACAGCTAAGGCTTTGAGTGATGAAGGCGGCGATATTGAAAAGTTCTTTTTTATGATGCCGGGAACGGGTAGCAATCAGATGGATGGAAGTAGAGATGAGGATGATGAGCTTTCCGGGGAAAATCGAACTATCAAGGATCTCCCATCATTCAAGGCAATGAGTGACCATGGTTATAATGCCTATGTAGCACCTCTTTTTTGGGAGGGTGATCCTATTGTCAGTGCTCTTAAGGGAGCAAGGCGTAAAAATAGAAATATTCTGGAGAAGATCGATACTTATCCCGTGGATGAAGTGGCTGAGTACATGAAGAAAGTAGGTATTAAGAATCCTCAGTCCGTTGCAGAGAAGGGCAAGGTTGGTCTTTATGCGGCCATGCTTGGCGCTGAAAATCTGGATGATAGGAATGTGGGCCTTGATCCTACCATGACTAAGCCGGTTAGGTACGTCAGAGTTTTTTCTTCTCAGATAAACAATGAGGATGAATCAGTCCTTGATGATAAGGGGCTTCTGAAAGGCGGTGGGTTTCTTTTCACCAAAGAGGGACGGAAAGTTCCTGGTGAAGAGGGATATTCTCAGTTCTGGAGGGTGCCTACCGTGATGGAGGCTAAAGTTCTAATCCCCGATGCCGTGGATAAGCTGGATGAGATTATAACGGAGAAGGGGGATGATTTTGGGGTGGAGAAAACCGGGATAGATCTTGAGGAGATACAGGTGATGCCGTTTGGAGTAAGAAAATTTAAGTTGAGGACACTATCGACTGAGGATCATTCTCATGAATTGAGGCTTCATGTGGACCCTGATGGGGACATTATGGATGGTTATACATTCCAGGGGGCTTCAGATTTTGCTCATGGTCATAGGACGTATAGAGAGGATCATGTGCATAACATTATAGATCAAGGCGGTGTGAAAGTACTGAGTGTGGCTCAGGACCATATCCATGATTTTGTATTTCCAGAGGTTGGAAGGGGGGTAGTAATGGAAAAAAAGGTTAATCAAAGATCCGTTAAAGAAGGCGGTTATTTTACCGTAGGGCCTAAAGGTGGTGGGGCTGAGGTATTTGAGGAGACCCCTAAATCATCTGATTTTAGTCAGATTGGTAATCCGTCTTATGCCTTACTTATAGATAGGGGAGATGATCAAGCTATCCGTCAACTAGGAAAAGTGTCCAGGACTGAGGCTAATAAGGCCGGTTTAGGTGCTACTAAAGAAGGTGTCAATAAAGTAACCGTTGGCAGGAGTATAGGTAAGACCGGAAAACGCCTTATCTATAGGATGTTGACTGAGTTCTCTCCAGAAACTAAGGAAAAAGAGAAGGTGGTAACTTTTAGAGCTTATCCAATGGCTACTACAAGACGGTGGAGTTTTACTGGCCGGGAAGGGGACGCCATTTTGGATCAATTTGGGGGTGAAGATTCTCAGAGAGCGTGGCAAGCCTATGCTAATGCCCATGGATGGTATGATTCGGCGGTTGATACTGGTAATGATCCTCCCAGAGTTAAGGGAGCATACTCATTACCCCATCATAAGCTGGAAAATGGGGAACTGAGGACATATCCGGGCGGTGTCATAGCGGCTACGGCGGCTATCAACGGTGCCCGTGGTGGTGTTACCCGTATTCCAGAGGGGGATAGAAGGGCAGTTTATAACCATTTGGCTCGGCATTACGGTCAAATGGATATGACTCCTCCACCTTACCGTGGGGGAAAAGAGGGAAATAAGGAGCTTGATGAGGGCTACATAAAGGAATTCATCGAGTTTCACAAGGATGAAAACGATTTGGATGTCAGTTGGATCTTGGATTATTTCCAAGAGGAATCCACCAAAGAAATTAACGAGGAGGTAAGTAAAATGGGTGGAGAGGAAAAGAAAACTAAGGATGCCGGGGTTGATCCCGCCACCACTGAAGAGGTGAAGGATGCCCCGGCCAGTGAGGAGACAGTTGTGGAAGAGCCTACTAAAGAGGCTCCGAAGGAAGAGGTTTCCTATGATCGGGAAGCCGAGGGCCTTGGTCGTAAACTTTTGACTGCTTTGGGCCTTAGAAAGGGTGCTTCCCCTAAAGTGGAAAGGGCAAATGCTCTTTTGGAATCGGCTAAGGATGCCCTGGATAGCGTTGAAATAGAGGATTCTGATGCGGTACCTCTTATTTCCAGCGTGGTTGGGGTATTGACTGGGCTTAAAGCCAAGATTGAGGACGGGAAGATTGACCTGGAGAATCTTCCTGAAAAGGAAGCCAAGATTATACGGGCTTTTCTTGGGGATGATCTGAGTAAGGTTGCTCCTAAAGAGGAAACCGTGGAGGCTCCTGAGACTTCGGATGCTGAGGATAAAAATGACCTTAGCAACATGACTATTGATGATGTTGCTACCAAGGTCGGGGAAACCCTCTTGCCTCAGATCAAAGAACTTTTGAATGCTCCCAAAGAGGATGATACTGGCGATGCTCCCCAGGATGAGGGTGATGCTCCCAAAGAGGGTGATGAAGATGCCTCTGATCAACCTCCTGATGGTGATGCTCAGAAGGATGAAAAAGAACCGGAGAGTAAGGATACAGAAGAGACTGAGAAATCAGATGATTCTGAGGTGGAAAAATCTGATGATAAATTATCTCAGATTCTTGATCTCATGAATGGCTTGCATTCCAGGGTTGAAAAGATAGAAACGGTGTCTGGAGTGAGTAAGTCTCTCGATGGACAGGAAGTTCCTACCGCTAAGAAGGGAACTTTTACGGGTGCGTTATTTAATCCTCATGCTCGTAAGAAAATGGGGAATTAATCAAATTTTAGGAGGTTTAAAATGGGCAGTGTAAATGAAGAACTTATTGAAAAAACATTAGAATCTTCGGATTTTTTTGCTGGGGGTCAGATTAATTCTACCCAGCAAAGTGAATTCGTGAGATTGGTTAAAGACTTTTCGGTGATGATCGGGATGGTTCGGTTTGTGGATATGCCCACAAAGACTTATCAGATCGATAAAATTCATCTTGGAGAGCCTATTACTAGGGGTATTGATGAGAATACTGATGCTCTGACTAATCTGGCTCAGCCTAAGATGAATCAGATCACGTTGACTACCTCTAAGATCAAAACGGCTTATGCTATTACTACGGAGGCTCTTCAGGTGGCTCTTACTCAGGCCGATCTTGAGGATACAGTCATGGAAATGGTAACTAAGAGGTACTCTACGGATGTGGAGATCTTGGCCATTTCCGGTGATGATTCGGTTACGGGTACTACTCCGTATGATTCTTTGATCAAGGTATTGGATGGTTGGAGAATCCTTACCAATGATGCTCAGATCGTAAATGCTGGTGGTGCTGAGATTGCCAAGTCTCTTTGGACGGAAGCCTTGAGGAAAATGCCTCAGCAATATCTCCAGGATCCAGATCTCAGGTGGTTGATGAGCAGAATCCTTAATATCGATTGGTTGGATACCATTGCGGATCGTGAGACCGCTCTTGGTGATGCGGCTTTTCGTGGTGATGCTCCTCCGATTCTTGGTGTACCGGCGTCAATCATACCTCTTATTCCGTCTGATTTGTCGGTGAGTGTGGCTGATGCTACTTCGGCTACGGTTGTGGGTACTCAGTACGGTCCTTTTGAGATTCGTACCGGCACTAATGATCTCATCAATATCGACGTAGATAATGGTGGTGCTCATGAGATGACCTTACCCCAGGGCGTGTGGGAGGCTATTAGGATAGCGGCCTTTATCAATGCTGATTCTACCTTTGCGGCGGCTGGATTGGTGGCTTCGGATGATGACGGTAAGCTCAAGTTGGTGTCCGCGTCTAGCACGGGTACGGCGTCTGAGATCGATATTCAGGCTACTTCTACTCCGGCACAGGCGGCTTATACTACTTTGGGTTTAACCGTTGCAGTTACTACGGGTGCGGCGGCTGGTGCTGGTACTGAGGATCTTGGTACCTTTGTTTGGCTGGCTAATCCGATGAATTTCATCTTTGGGATGCTTGACCAGACTCGTATCTTCTCTGAATTCAATAAGGATTACGATAGGGTAGAGGTGGTCATGTATAACGAGGTTGCGGTTCAAGTGGAGAATCTTGAATCCATCGTGCGGATCGATAACATTAAGCGTAAATCGCTTTAATTGAGATGGAGGTATTTCATGGCTAAATTCACGGTAAAACGGGAAAATACAAAGTTTGTTGAGTGCCCTTCTGGGTCTAAATATTACTTTGTTGCAGAAAATCCCATCGAGGTTAAGAGTGAGGATGTGGAATACTTCCGGTCACGTAACAAGGATTTTATAGAGACTGGAGATGAGAATTCTTCTACTTTAGATAGGAAGGGGTCTTTGGCCCCTTCCGATTCTAAGGTTTTGGACTCTGATTCGATGCACTTGAGTGCATCTGCTCCGAAAAAGGCCAAAAAGGTGAAAAAAGGCTATGATCTTGACAATCTTGAGGTTGATGAGATTATTGAGAATGATATGTTCAAGAAGCAGTCAGAGGGTCCATGGACGTGTCCGGTGTGTGGTAAGACGGGACTCCAGACTAAGGGCGGTGTCAGGTCTCATGTAGGGTCAGGAGCTTGTATTAGGGCGGCTAAGGGAGAGTAATGGATTTTAAGTACATTACTCTGACTCGGCTTCGGGATGTGCTTAAAATTTCTGCAACTAACTTGCCCGATGCCGAGGCTTTGGCTTTGATTGAAGAGATCTCAGAATCTTTGAATAGCTTGACCGGTCAGTTTTTTCAACCAAAAATTGAGTTTCATCCGGCTTCTGGGAAAGGGGATAGGCTTGTCCATAGGTCAGACTTAAACCCAATTATCAATCTTATATCGATAAGTGTTGATTATGATAAGACATTTGTTAAACCATCAGTATGGGAGACAATGTTCGGTATCCGGGGAAGAACTCATGTATACGATATTTCTAGGGTTGAAGTAACCCCCGATTCTGGATATCGTTTAGTTTCCTTGATTTCTGGGGAATTTCCGGCTGGATCTGGGAATGTGACTTTGAATGGAGTATTTGGATGGCTCCAGAATCGGAAGTTATTTCAAACTGAGTTAGCCGCTGAGTTAGCGGTGGATGCTACGACAATTACGGTTAATGAGGTTTCCAATTCTACTGGGTGGGTTGAAGTTGGGGATTTTGTAACTATTACGGTTACTGATGCTACGGCTTCTAATCCTGCCAGGGTTTATAATGACATTATTAAGGCTATAGATACCTCTGGGCCTAATCCGGTGTTGACCGTTGATAAGGTACAGGACATGGCGGGGGTATTTCCAATTGCTTCTGGAACTACCGTGAATGTTTATGGGAGGTTTCCCAGAGCGTTGGTTGAAGTCATGGATGCCTTGATTTTGAGAGCGTGGGAAGAAAGTCCACTGAATCCGAGTGGGTCAGGTGGTAGTGGTAGTATAACGGATAGGTTGATTTCAGAGAAGGTTGACAATTATAGTTACCAGTTGGAATCAAAGTCAGTTCAATCAAGTAGGTATGGAGGTCTTGGTGCTATTACTGGCTCAGTTCGGTTAGATCAGACGATCAGGCAGTACTCACGTCCTCCTATGGTGGGGTTTGTATAATGGGTCGTGGTTGGCCAATGAGGTGGAATCCTAAGCCGGTCAAGATTCGGAGATTGAATCGGACTGCTTCCGTGGGAAATAGCCTATTGGATGATGATTTTGGGGACGTGTTCGGGGGCGTGGATATACCGTTGGATGGTACAATAGAACTTCAGGCCCAGGTAGCGTATAAAAAGAGGGATGAGCGTGATTTCGGTCTTGGGGGAGATGCTCTACGGGCTGATGGGCATTTGGCGTTCACTACTGACTACCTTCAAGATGCTGGATATAATCCATTTGGAAGTACCATATTGGATAAGGGTGATAGGATAGTGGAGATAGACGGGGTAACCGTGGATTATAGGATCATAGAGTTCAGGCCGGGGGGCCATTTAAAAACGGCTGGTAATACTCCCATCCTATTTTTGGCTTACTTTCAGTCTCCTATGGATGAGAATCCGAAGGTTACGTAAGGGGTGAGTGATGGCTAATCTTAGTAAAGAGTGCGTTATTCCGGCGGGAAGTCAATT
>Ga0180438_10008050_pt1 | contig 13498 bp, 10 predicted proteins | sample SS_ome_12_FD_132455 | JGI IMG/M metagenome (GOLD analysis project Ga0180438, IMG submission 132455) | Hypersaline lake sediment archaeal communities from the Salton Sea, California, USA - SS_3_D_2 metaG | ecosystem: Environmental > Aquatic > Non-marine Saline and Alkaline > Hypersaline >... | reverse complement strand
GGAGTAGCCCGGTTGATCTCGTCTGCCAGTACGATCTGCCCCAGGATAGGGCCTGGACGGAACACGAACTCACCGCTCTGTTGATTGAAAACAGACACGCCGGTGATGTCGCTGGGAAGCATGTCCGGTGTGAGCTGTATTCGCCTAAAAACGCAGTCTATCGACTGCGCCAAGCTCTTGGCCAGCATGGTCTTGCCCACTCCTGGTGTGTCCTTTATGAGGATGTGTCCCTGACTGAGAAGCGCTGTCACGGCCAGCTCTACTGCCCAGCTCTTGCCGATGATCACTTTCTCTACGTTGTCAGTGATTCTCTTGGCGATATCCTGAACCTGACGCTGATCCATAAGAATTACTTGTTGTTCCTCTCATAACTTGATATTCCCGATTGCACCGACCATGGCATCTGCGCTCAGATGCCTGCATTGCCATATTATGACATGGCTCACTCAGCATATTCAAACAGATTGGTCAAAATGTCAGAGTTCTAGAAGGTGCGTACCTGCATCAGGTCATGAACTTGGAGTTGTCGGTCTCGACCGAGGTGTTCGGGCCCACTAAGCTGGCCTCTAGGCGTGGTCAGTCGCCCTTGTCTGCCTTCTGTTTGTCAGCGATGACCTTCTGGCTGAGATGGGCGGGCACCTCCTCATAGTGGTCAAATTCCATAGCAAAGCTGCCGCGCCCTTGCGTCAGCGATCTCAGGTTCAGGGCATAACGAAGTAATTCTGCATAGGGTGCCTGGGCTTCGATGACGTTGACGCCATCACCGGGGTTCATCCCAAGCACCCGTCCCCTCTTGGTATTAAGGTCGCTGGTAATATCCCCGGTATACGAATCAGGCACAGTTATCGTAAGCTTCATTATAGGCTCAACCAACACCGGCTGTCCCTGAGACAGTCCCTTCTTTAAGGCCTGTGCCGCCGCAATCTTAAAAGCAATGTCTGAAGAGTCTACGGCATGGAAGCTACCGTCATAGAGTGTCACGTTCACATCAACTACAGGGTATCCGGCCAGGACTCCTTCCTGCCTGGCCTCATTCACTCCCTTCTCAACAGAGGGAATATAGTTCTGGGGTATCGCGCCGCCAAAGATCTTCTCGACAAACTCGAATCCCCCACCTCGATCGAGGGGCTCCAATTCCAGTAAGACATGCCCGTATTGACCGTGCCCTCCAGTCTGCTTCTTATGCTTATGCTCCGCCTTCGTCGACGCAGTAATGGTCTCTTTGTAGGGGATCTTGGGCAAGTCTAATCTCACCTCCACCCCGAATTTGCGACGTATCTTCTCCCTGGTTATCTCCAGGTGGTTATCGCCAACTCCGGATATAATGAACTCGTTAGTATCGGCCTCTCGGCGTGTCTGGAGAGAAGGATCCTCCTCACAGATCCTGGGCAGCACCGTGCTCATCTTGTCCAAATCCGATTTCGCCTGAGGCTGGATCGCCATACTGAAATTCGCCTTAGGGAATTCGATACCCGGCAGTATCACGGGATGTTCTCGAGCACACAGCGTATCCCCGGTGTTAGTCACACTCAACTTGGCCACTGCTCCGATGTCCCCAGCAGCAACCTGCGGCACTGTCTGTTGGTTCTTGCCCAGCATGGTGAAGAGTTGGCCAATCCGTTCCATGCTATTCTTATTGGCATTCCAAACCTGGGAATTACCGGAAATAACGCCCGAGTAGATTCGGAAATAGCTGAGCTTGCCCACATACGGGTCCGCGGTGGTTTTGAAGACAAGACCAGCTAGCGCGGATTCAGAATCGTGGCTGATCTCTTCTTGCTCACCGGTGGAAGCATTCTTGGCCAGAACGGCACCCTGTTCTTCGGGAGCGGGCAGGTAGGAGCAAACACCATCCAGAATTTGTCGGGTACCTATGCCCTTCAAAGCAGACCCGGCAAAAACAGGCACAAGTTTACCGGCTATGGTGGATTTTCTTATAGCAGAGAAGACCTCTTCGTTGTTTATGGACTCGCCCTCAAGATACTTGTTAATAAGCTCGTCATCAGCTTCCACAGCAGCCTCTACTAATTTCTCACGGCTGGCCTCCGCTTGTTCCTGCATTGTCGGAGGTACTTCAGCTTCTTGAGAGTCTGTGCCGATATACGCTTTCATCGTCACAAGATCTATGATGCCTTGAAAATCTTTCTGTGAACCTATGGGCAATTGAACAGGCAGGCATTTCGGGGACAACATAGACTGAATTCCTTTGAGAGTGGAGAGGAAATCAGCATTATCACGATCCATCTTATTAACAAATATGAACCGCGGCAAATTCCCTCTTTCAGCCTCACTCCACATCTGTTCTGTGCCCACTTCCACACCTGAAGCAGCACATACTGCAATTATGGCTCCCTCGGTTACCCTCAGGCCCGATCTTGCTTCACCAACAAAATCAGCGTAACCGGGCGTATCAATAATATTCAGTTTCATCCCCTGCCACTGAGCTGGCAGCAGAGACAGGTTGATGCCCATCTGGCGTTCTATTTCGACCGGGTCGTAGTCTGAGGTGGTGGTGCCATCTGCAGCGCTACCTAAACGCTGAATAGCACCTGAAGCAAAAAGCATAGACTCGACAAGCGAAGTTTTTCCGGCACCTTGATGTGACAACAAGACAACATTCCGTATTTGCATAGCCCCCCATTATAATCCTTGTCGTTGAAGACAAGCAACCTCTGTGACATTACGAAGCAGAATGCTATAATGTAATTGCACTCAGATGAAACTGAGTTACGAACAGGTTAGGCATATCGCTTGGCTTGCTCGCTTGGGGTTGAGCGAGGAGGAGATAGAGAAGTTCAGCCTCCAGCTATCCAATATCCTCGACAACTTCGAGATACTCGGGGAAGTCGATACGACCGACGTGGCGCCAGCCACCCACACAATCCCACTACAAAACGTTACTCGGAAAGATGGAGTAGCTGACTCATATCCTCAAGCTGATATTCTGTCAAATGCACCGAAACAAGAGGGAGATTGTTTCAAAGTGCAGGCAATACTAGAGTGAGCTCACCTACGAAATGACTACCAACATGGTTGCCAACATAGCTATCGCTATCGTAATCGGCTACGTCTTGGGCTCCTTTCCTGCAGCATTTCTCGCCGGTCGTCTCCGAAAACGGATAGACATCCGGGATGTCGGAAGCAGAAATATGGGCGCTATGAATGTCTTCTATCAAGTCGGCCCAGCCGAGGCCGCCCTGGTGACTCTGGCTGATCTGGGCAAGGGCATAGGAGCAATTCTTCTGATGCGGTATCTGCTAGGCAAAGACTTGATTTCACCTTTTGATTTCCTTACCGGCCTTACCGCAACAGCTGCCATATTGGGCCATATTTTTCCTGTGTTTCTCAGGTTCCGTGGCGGCAAAGGAGCAGCCACTGCCATTGGAATCCTCATCTTCCTGATGCCCTGGGCGCTTCCGTTTCTCTTTGCTTTTTTTGGCATAGCTTTGCTTATTAGTCGCAATCCTACCTTCAGTTACGGCCTACTACTTATCGTCTTCCCATTTGTCGCAGGGTTTGTCTACGTCGACCTTTACGACGCACCTTTGTCCCTGGTGTTCTACTCCACAGGCTTAGGGATATTTCTGGGTATTCAGTACATCCCCAGGCTTAGGGAAATGCATTGCAGAGCTGGTGGGGACTGGCGCAAAGTCGTCAGGCGCAGCAACCTGAAAGAAAGGTTCTAGTATATTGGCGAACGATCTGCATCGGCTGACTATCCATGAAGCGCACGACCTTCTCAGACAAAGGAAGATTTCCTCAACAGAACTGACGAAATCCGTACTACAGCGTATAGGTCATGTTGAAGGGAGTGTTCGCGCTTGTGTCACCATCGCTGAAGATGTCGCTCTGCGTGACGCAAAGGAAGTCGATAACTATGTCAAAACTACTCGTGAGATTGCCCCCTTAACCGGCATCCCTACGTTGATAAAAGACGTCATATGCACTAAGGGAATAAGGACTACCTGCGGCTCAAAGATACTGGAAAACTTCGTTCCTCCCTATGATGCTACCGTAATAGAGAGACTAAAGGCGCAGAAGGCGGTAATGGTCGGGAAAACCAACATGGACGAGTTTGCTATGGGTTCTTCTAATGAGCACTCTGCTTTCTTCCCCACACACAATCCCTGGGATCCAAGTCGAGTCCCTGGAGGCAGCAGCGGTGGGTCAGCAGTTGCTGTGTCTACAGATGAATGCACCTATGCTTTGGGTTCCGACACCGGAGGTAGTATCCGTCAGCCAGCGGGGTTTTGCAGTGTGGTGGGACTGAAACCTACCTACGGTCGAGTCAGTCGCTTCGGCCTGGTTGCTTTTGCCAGCTCTCTCGACCAGATTGGGCCCATAACTAAAGATGTCACCGATTGTGCCCTGGTAATGAATGCTATTTCCGGTTACGATCCCAGAGACTCGACTTCGGTGCCCTATCCCGTCCCCGACTACACCCGGCAACTGATTCCAGACATCAAAGGACTGAGGATCGGTATACCCAAAGAGTATTTTGTCGAGGGCATGCAAAATCAAGTGCGGGCGGGCGTGGAGGCAGCCGTAGAGACGCTACGTGAACTCGGTGCGGAGATTGATTGGGAAATCTCTCTGCCTCACACTAAATACGCTCTGGCTGTCTACTATATCCTCGCTCCTTCCGAAGCTTCAGCGAATCTGGCTCGATACGATGGAGTGAAATATGGCTTCTCGAAGCGGGATGCCAGCAATGTAATCGAGACTACGGAAAGGACCCGGCAGTTTGGCTTCGGGCTCGAGGTCAAGAGGCGCATAATGCTCGGCACTTATGCTTTGTCCGCAGGCTACTACGACGCTTATTATCTAAAAGCACAGAAGGTGCGCACACTAATAAAGAGGGAATTTGACGAAGCTTTTGAAAAGTACGATGCCCTGGTCACCCCAACTTCGCCCGTAGTGCCCTTCAAGCTGGGTGAAAAGCTGGAAGATCCAATACAGATGTATTTGAGCGATGTATGCACTCTGCCGCTGAACATAGCTGGAATACCTGCTATATCTATACCCGCCGGTTTCGCCGACAATCTACCTGTTGGGATGCAAATCATGGGTAAGCCCTTCAGTGAAGAAACTCTGCTGCGCATCGCCTTCGCCTATGAACAAGCAACCGACTGGCATAAGAGAAGACCTCCACTATCCTGAAAACAGTGCCGCCCATAGTCCCACAAGCCAGCCAGTGGCAAGGACCGCTACCGCAAAGGGATCAACGTAACGGATATGCTTTGATAGTAGATGGCGGTGAGGCCTTCAAACCCAGAGTCTGTGCCTACCAGCAGCCACAGTTGGCCATCGGGGCTGGCGGTTGTGGTGTACTCGTGTTCGTGCTGGCGCGTCAAGGAAACGTAGGCCGGATTCTCTAGATCAATTTCCTCGGCAGAAAGATCATTGGCGATGTTTCCGACTACCGACGCTGCTGTCCCACTGCCGCTATTGCCCAATCCTTTGTCCACATTTGTGAGATAGTAATCAGTATCAGAATCAAGATATGCTTGAGGCTTGACTGGGGACGCGCCCGCTTTGAGGTACACGGACTCACCGGGAGCGCCACCAATGCCCACGGCACCACTGGGAGCATTGGAGGCCAAGACTATGGTGAACATGACACGGTACTCCTGGCCGGGCACTACACCGTCATCAGTTCCCAACCGACGGTTGAGGAACATGAAGAGGTCATCCGAGTGATTCATCCCTTGCAGGTAGTAGCCAGTGCCGTTGACTCCAAGTTCAGAAGGCAGTGTCCTTATCCCTGCCTCAAGCATCATATCCTGCGTCTGCGGAGAGTATTCCGCGAAGCCCGCTTCCCAGCCCTGCACACCCTGACGAAAGTCAAATTCAATGCGAATTGAAGATGATATCCCGGTAGCGACCACGTAGATAATCACGCCAACTACTACCACCACAGCGACGAGTGAATTCTTCCTCATCTGTTACCGTTTCCCACTATTCTAATCCCGCCTAGCCTAGATCCCTCACTATTCTCGGCATTTTCGTTCCTACATAATCCTGGTGCAGTAGCATAATGCCGTACACCGTCAAACGTTGCGCTTCTTCAAGGAGCTTGCTCAATAGCAGGACTGCGCGCTAGGAGATGTAGCCATCCCTGATAAGGAGTTCGGCGACAAGAAGTGCGCCTTTGGCTGCCCCCATTTTGGTATTGTGCGATACCAAAAGGTACTTGATACCGTTCTTCAGGACGTTATCCTTCCTGATTCTGCCGATCACGGTAGCCATGCCATCCTCAGCATCACGATCGAGCCGCGGTTGCGGTCGAAACGGGTCTTCGTGGACTATTAGCATGTGCTGGGGGGCTGAAGGCAGATCAACTTCGTTGGCTGAGCCGCTGTATTCCCTCATGGCGGTGGCGACGTCGTTCACTTCACAAGCCTTCTCGGTGGAGACAAATACGGACTCCGTGTGTCCTTCCCGGACATTGACACGGGTGCAGGTACAGCTTACAGTGAACCTAGCTGGATTGACTGAACTGCCTGCGAAACTGCCCAATATCTTCTGCGTCTCACGGTGCACCTTCTCTTCCTCGCCTGCAATGAAGGGAACAACGTTGTCCAGGATGTCGAGGCCTATCACTCCCGGGCTCCTTCCCGCTCCTGATAGAGCTTGCATGGAGGTCATTATGACGCCGTTCACGCCGAAAGATTCGTAGATTGGCTTCAAGCTTATCGCCAGGCCGGCGGTAGTACAGTTGGGGATAGGCACGATGAAACCTTTCCAGTCCCGCGCCTTTCTTTGCACATCGATCAATTTGATATGCTCGGAGTTGATGCCTGGAATCAAGATGGGTACATCTTCATCGTAGCGAAAAGCCGAGGCCGTGCTTATGACTGGCTTATCCTTGGCAAATCTCGGTTCCAGAATCTTCGCCTGGTCGGACTCTATGGCGGAAAAGATGATGTCCAGATCCGAAACATCCATCTGGGAGGCATTCTGGACAGGCATGGCCATAACCTCCTCCACCGGAGGTTCCTGGCAAAACCAGCGCAAAGCTCCAGACTGGGCATCGGTTATGGCTTCTTTGTAGTTGCGCCCGGCTGACCTCTCGGAGGCGGCAAGCGCGGCAATCTCAATCCAGGGATGATCCTTCAAAGCAACCAGAAATTGCTGGCCAACTATGCCAGTAGCCCCAACAATTCCCGCTTTCACCATAGTTGTTCTCCGCTCTGTACCTATTCTTCACCGTAGATACGCGCAGCTTTCACTCCCACCTGGTGAGCCAATCGGGGCGAGAGGATTTGAACCTCCGACCTCAGCGTCCCGAACGCTGCGCGCTACCAGCTGCGCTACGCCCCGTCGTCTGTGCTATTATATGATGTTTGTCTATAGAGAACAAGGATGAAATACTGCGTCTTAATAATCGACGGAGCAGCGGGCTGGCCACTGGCTGCTCATGGTGGTAAGACTTGCTTGGAGCTTGCGCGCACTCCGAATATGGATGCTGTGGCCAAGGCAGGCATCGTCGGGCTGATTCGCACTGTGCCCACGGGCATGGAACCCAGCAGTGCCTGTGCCTGCATGTCCGTGCTAGGCTATGACCCTCAAGCATATTATCGGGGACGGAGCGCCATTGAGGCTCATGGCATGGGGGTGCCGATTAACGAAGGAGAGGCTGTTTTTCGCTGCAATCTGGTGGCTGTTCGCGACGGGAGGATGTGGAGCTACAGTTGTGATCATATTAGTACCAGGGAAGGTCAACACCTTATTGCTGCGTTGAACGAAAGAATTGGCGGCGATAACGTACATTTTTGTCCTGGGGTGGGCTATAGACATTTGTGCAAGATAAGAGGGAGGGAAGATACTCTCCTGGCTAGATGTACGCCGCCTCATGATATTCCTGACAAGGCCATTGCTGAGTTTCTTCCTGTGGGGCCTGGAAGCGACTTGTTAAGAGACCTGATGACACGCTCTGAGCTCGTGCTTCGCGACCATCCTGTGAATGCAGAACGACGAGCGCGCGGTGATGTTCCGGCCACCATGATCTGGCTGTTCTGGGGCAGTGGCAAGATTCCCGCCATGCCGGCTTTCAAAGAAGTCTACGGTCTCGATGCTGCCGTAATATCCGGAGTCGACATCGTGAAAGGTCTAGCGCGGATGACTGGACTCGCAGTACTAGATGTTCCTGGTGTTACCGGTGATATGAACAACGACTATGTCTCTCAGGCTGTTGGCACTCTGGAAGCACTTGAGAAGTATGATATGGTGGTTGTTCACGTAGAAGCAACAGATGAGGCAGCTCACGCCGGTTTGCTCAAGGATAAGATAGAGGGTATCGAGCAGGTGGATGAACAGATTGTGAGTCGGCTTCGTTCTTGGGATGAGGATGATCTTCGCGTGCTGATTCTGCCTGACCATGCCACACCTGTCGAGACTCAAACCCATGTTGGTGATCCCGTTCCATTCCTACTCTGGGGGCCAGGATTCACAGCTAGTGGGGCGGTGAGATTTACCGAAGCTGAGGCCAAAGGGGCAGGCGTTTTTGTCGAACAAGGATTTGATATCATGCGCAAGCTGATACGCTAGACAAGGGCAAGAACATGGCACTGATAGTTCAGAAGTATGGTGGCAGCTCGGTTGCTGACGCTGAGAAAATCAAGAATGTCGCCCGGCGCGTTGCCAAAGCCAAAGATGAAGGAAATCAGGTGGTGGTCGTCGTCTCCGCCATGGGCGACACAACGGATGATCTAATTAGGTTAGCTTATCAGATCAGTGAACAACCCACCGACAGGGAGTTCGATGTCCTGTTGTCCACCGGTGAGATAGTCTCCAGCACCCTCTTAGCCATGGCACTAGGGAGTCTGGGTCACAGGGCAATTAGCCTTAGCGGCGCTCAGGCAGGCATACGTACCGACTCTAGCTACAGCCAGGCTCGGATTCTACGGGTTGACACAAAACGAGTGATCGCTGAGTTGAAGAAAGGAAATATTGTCATTGTAGCTGGATTTCAAGGAGTGAGCGGGAGAAGGGACATCACCACTTTGGGTCGGGGCGGTTCTGATACGACGGCGGTTGCTCTGGCCGCCAGTCTGGGTGCCGAGATCTGCCAAATATACACCGACGTTGAAGGCGTCTATACCGCTGACCCTCATGTTGTTCCCCAAGCTAAGAAATTGCAGCAAATTGGCTACGAGGAGATGCTGGAACTGGCTAGCTACGGAGCTAGGGTAATGCACAATCGAGCAGTAGAACTGGGCTGGCTATACAACGTGCCCATATTGGTGGCTTCTAGCTTCAGCGACAGCCCAGGTACTATTATTCGTAAGGAGGCTTCAATGGAAGTAAGAAACAAGGCAAGCGGTATTGCCTATGATGCCAGTGTGGCCAAAATCACCATCATCGGCGTCCCCGATCATCCTGGCATTGCTGCGGCCATCTTCGAGCCCCTGGCGAGAGCCAATATAAGTATAGATACCATTGTCCAGAATACCAGCGTCAATAATATTACCGATCTCACGTTTACGGTGGCTCGAAGTGATCTACTCAAGGCGATGTCGATTGTGGAACCAGTGGCCAAATCCGTGGGAGGTAAGCAATGTGTTACTGATTCTACATTGGCCAAGGTCAGTATCATAGGTACCGGTATGCTAAACACACCGGGCTACGCTGCCAGAATGTTTCGCGCTCTCTGCCAGCATGGCATTAACATCCAGTTAATTGCCACTTCCGAGATAAGGATAACTTGTATTATCTCCGAAGATAGAGTTAAGGACGCCGTCCGGGCGCTGCATCAAGCGTTCGAACTGGAGAAGCAGACTTGACAATTTCGACCTGACATCATTAACTAATGAGTTCTATGGAGATGTATATAGCCTCTTATCAGCAGGAAAAGGAGGAGAAAGCTCGACTAAGGCAGCGATTGAGCAAGGAAGCCATCGATCTGGCCCTTCAGGGGAAATGGGAGGAGGCTGAAGTGACAAACAGGGACATAATTGAGAAATTCCCCTCCGATGTCGAGGCCTATAATCGCCTTGGCCGAGCTCTAACAGAACTCGGCCATTTTGACACAGCCAAGGAAGCTTATCTTAAGGCTCTGCAGCTGGCCCCTGGGAATGCTATTGCCAAGAAAAACCTTGCCCGTCTAACGGGCCTATCGGAGTCTATGGCGACCTTGAAGAGGAGCCGTCACAAGACTCGAACCTCGAGGGCTCAGGCTCGAGGGGTTGTCCTAGACCTTTTCATAACTGAGGTAGGGAAGGCTGGAGTGGTGGACCTTCATGGTGTTGCTCCAGTCAAAGTCTTAGCCAAGATGGGGTTTGGTGACCAGGTGCACCTGAAAGAAAAGAAACAGCGCCTGATCGTGACAAGCGAGGACGGAGAATATCTGGGAGAGGTGGAGCCCAGACAAGGATTGCGCCTGATCAAACTAATGCAAGGTGGCAATAGATACGATTCAGCTATTCTCAGTGTCCACGAAGACAAAGTACAGGTGATAATTAAGGAGATCTATCAACATCCTAGTCAGGTAGGACATCCCTCCTTCCCTGTTAAAGCTACAGAGCATTTGCGTACCCGCATAAAAGAAAGCCTTCTCAGACGGGGCATAATTGCCGACGAAGGCGAACTTGTGCCTGAGTCGGAGTATCTCGAGGAGGAAGAAGAACTCGGCCCTGAAGAAGAGTCTTTGCCCGAGGGTTTCACTGTCATCGGCGAAGACGGCGAAAGAGGAATTGAGGTTTGATGGAAGCGGCAATAGTAAAGCCTATCGATATCGAAGCGGAGATGAAAAGCTCCTATCTGGACTACGCTATGAGCGTTATCATCTCCCGAGCACTGCCGGATGTGCGTGATGGCTTGAAGCCGGTACAGCGACGCGTTCTATACTCAATGGACGATTTGGGGCTTCGTTACAACAGTCCTTACAAGAAGAGCGCCCGCATTGTCGGTGAAGTCATGGGGAAGTATCATCCCCATGGAGATAACCCGGTATATGAAGCCATGGTCCGCATGGCTCAGGGTTTTTCCCTGAGATATACCCTGGTCGATGGACAGGGCAATTTTGGTAGCGTAGACAACGATCCGCCAGCCGCAATGCGGTATACGGAAGCTCGTCTTTCCAAGATTGCCGAGGAGATGTTAGTTGACATCGAGAAAGATACCGTCGACTTCGTCCCCAATTTCGACGGCTCTCTCCAGGAACCTTCCATCTTGCCCGCCAGGCTACCCAATTTGCTAGCCAATGGTTCTTCGGGCATAGCTGTGGGAATGACGACCAACATCCCTCCTCACAACCTGAGCGAGTTATGCGATGCCATTGTCCGCCTAGTCGATAACCCCGAAGCAACTTCAGAAGAACTGCTGGAGTTGGTCAAAGGCCCAGATTTTCCCACCGGAGGGATAATTTGGGGAAGAGGAGGCATAGAAAAAGCCTACACTACGGGCCAAGGAAAAATCGTCCTGCGGGCAAAAGCCAGGGAGGTGACGACCAAGGCAGGCAAGAGACAAATACTGGTTACTGAGCTTCCCTATCAGGTAAACAAAGCAGCTTTGGTCGAGAAAATAGCTGAACTGGCGAAGGTGAAGAGAATCTCAGGCGTGGCCGAGGTGCGTGATGAGTCAGACAGGGAAGGTATGCGCATCGTCATCGAACTCAGAAGGGAAGCGCAACCCCGACAGGTGCTCAATAACCTGTACAAGTATACCACGATGCAGTCTTCCTTCCACATCAATATGGTCGCCCTGGTTGAGGGTCAACCCAAGGTAATTAACCTTAAGGAGGCGCTGACTTCTTACATTGACTTTCGATTTCGGGTCATTACCAGAAGGTCTCAATTTGAACTCAACAAGGCAAAGGATAGGGCTCATATTCTCGAAGGCTTCAGAATCGCCCTTAGCAACCTGGAGCAGGTGATCAAGATTATCCGACAATCTCAAACCGTAGAGGCGGCTCGTGCCAATTTGATGACAGCTTTCACTATGTCACAAGTTCAAGCGCAAGCCATCCTTGATATGCCACTGCGCAGATTGGCTAAACTGGAGCAAGACAAAATAACCGAGGAATATGCCGCTGTCATAAAGAACATCTCTTATCTTGAAGACTTGCTAGCTAACCCGCGCAAAGTGTTCTCACTTGTTGCCCAGGATGCTGAGGAGCTTAAATCCAGTTTTGGTGATCCCCGGCGAACTATTGTCAAAGCAGAGGAGATCGAAGAGTTCCGTACGGAGGACCTTGTCCCTCACGAGGCAATGGTAGTCACCTTGACTAACAAGGGGTTCATCAAAAGAATCGCCGCTAATACCTATCGGCTGCAACACCGCGGAGGAAAAGGCATAATTGGAATGGTCACCCGTGGTGGCGATGCGGTGAGCCACATCTTGGTGACTGACACGCATGATAATCTCCTGTTCTTCACCAGCACTGGTAAGGTTTATTGCCTCAGGTGCTACGAGGTTCCCGAGGATTCGTCCCGCACAGCCAAGGGGATAGCCCTGGTGAATCTACTACCTATTAACCTGGAAGACGAGGTCACTGTGTTGCTATCAATCCCGAGCTTCCCTGAAAACAAGTTCCTGCTGATGGCCACCAAAGGCGGCATCATCAAGAAGACTGCCCTGAGCGCATTCTCTTCGATAAGGAGGAATGGCATTATTGCTATGGGGTTAAGAAACAAGGATAGACTGAACTCAGCCAGTGTAGTCGCCGGTGAAGATGAGCTGATTCTGGTAAGTCGAAATGGGAAGGCTATCCGTTTTCAGGTCAAAGCCTTGAGGACTGCATCCCGAACCAGTGGGGGCGTTCGGGGAATTCGTCTTGTTGACGATTGTGTTGTGGGTATGGGCATTGCTCTTCCCGACGCCTATGTCCTCACAGTGACCGAGAAAGGGTTTGGCAAGCTGACCCCGACAAAGAACTACCCCGTTCACAACAGAGGAACCAAAGGAGTGAGGACTTATAGAGTTAATCCGAATACGGGTAACCTAGCTTTGTCCAAGCTTGTCTCCCAGCAAGGCTCTTTGGTGATGCTGTCAACCAAAGGAAACGTAGTGAACATCCCGATGGAGCAGATCCCGATCCAGAGCAGGAACGGCCGGGGAGCCAGGTTGATGACCCTAGACGAGGATGATAGTGTGGCCTCAGCCACCTGGGTCTTTCGACAGAACTGAATCCTGTAGAATCAGCTTTGGCCCCTTCTGAAAAGCACAGAATCCAGATTGTAGACAATGACGACTTGAGAATCGAAAAAGTGGGATCTCAGGTAAGATGGCAGATATCGTCCGAGAATTAGCTCTGGCTTTCGTACCTCTCTTCGTCGCCATGGACGCGGTAGGTAATTTGCCTATCTTTCTCAGCTTGACGCAGAAAGGGACAGCGACGCATCGCAAAAAGACCGCGAATCTGGCTACGCTCACTGCTTTCGGTGTAGGTCTGCTATTTGTTCTCGTCGGCAAGGCTATCCTTTCGCTTCTGGGCATCGACGTGGCTGATTTCCTAGTGGCTGGCGGCATCATCCTGCTGATTGTGGCCATCAGGTAT
>Ga0180438_10008049_pt1 | contig 13498 bp, 12 predicted proteins | sample SS_ome_12_FD_132455 | JGI IMG/M metagenome (GOLD analysis project Ga0180438, IMG submission 132455) | Hypersaline lake sediment archaeal communities from the Salton Sea, California, USA - SS_3_D_2 metaG | ecosystem: Environmental > Aquatic > Non-marine Saline and Alkaline > Hypersaline >... | reverse complement strand
CTCCCATGGCAGTTCAGGCGCTTGTGCCGCCAATGTCTCGACGTGCTCGGCACCGGTGACGATCATGATCTCTTCTGGGAAAAAAACAGGTGCGATCCGATCGACCGCATGCTCAAACATCGTGCGCTCCCCGACCAATCTGTGTGACTGCTTTGGACGATCACGACGACTGAGGGGCCAGAGTCGTGTGCCCATGCCCCCGGCCATGATCAAAGCGTAGAAACTCATTGTCCCCTCCTACCCCACTACGTATGGTACGCCCGGCTCGCGGGCCGCCACGTACTTCATGCCGCCCACCTGGCGCACAACCCCCTTCAACTCCATCAACGCCAACGTGCTGGTCACCTGGGCGATCGGCAGATCGACCCTCTGGCAGAGTTCGTCCACGTGGGTAGGCTCAGACGACAGATAGGTGAGAAGCGTAGCTTCCGTCTCGTTGGCCGGCAGCACCTGTCGCGCCGTAGCCTGCTCGGTCACCATCGTCAGGTTCAACTCCTCCAGGATATCCTCGGGCCGAAGCACGACCTTGGCCCCATCCTGGATCAGGCGATTGGGACCGGCGCTGCCGTGCATCAGGATCGAGCCAGGAACAGCAAAGACATCGCGTCCCTGCTCGGCGGCATAGTCCACCGTGATCAGCGCACCGCTGCGCATGCCGGCCTCGGTGACCAACACGCCGAGACTGAGTCCACTGATGATGCGATTGCGCGGTGGAAAGTTTCTCCCTTCCGGCTTCGTACCGAGGGGATAATCGCTCACCAGTGCCCCATGGGCGATGATCTCCTCCGCCAGCTTGCGATTCTCTGGCGGGTAGACCCGGTCAATGCCACAGCCCAGCACGGCGATAGTGCGTCCTCCCGCCCTCAGCGCCGCTTGGTGTGCTTCAGAGTCGATCCCCCGCGCCATGCCGCTGACAATCGTGACGCCACTGCGCGCCAGGGCAGCAGCCAATTGGCGCGTCACCTCCCGCCCGTAGACCGTTGCCCGCCGCGTGCCGACCACCGCCACCGCCCAGGCGTCCTCCTGCGTGATTCTGCCCTTGACATAGAGCACGGGGGGGGGATCGTGAATCTCGCGGAGGAGACGGGGATAACCAGGACTCTCCCACGTCAGTAGGTGCGCGCCGGCTTCGGCAATCCGTTCCAGTTCCCGATCCAAATCGAGGGCAGCTCGGGCCGCCAGCAGACTCTCCAGAGAGCGCCGATCGAGCCCTGCGCTGCGCAATTCCTCGGACGCCCCGTGCCAGGCGTGCTCCACGTCCCCGAAATAGTCAAGCAGTGCTCGTAGTCGCGTCGGGCCGATGCCGCGCACGATATTGAACCCAACCCAATAGCGATCGTCGCGCCTATCGTCGTTCATCCTTCGTCCTCAACACGCTCATCTCAAGCAGATCCAACCGGCCCGTCTCCCGCCAGGATCCCAGGCAGTAGATGTACTACCATCCGCCTCGCCTCCAGATCAAGCTCTAGCACCACGTCATCTAAGGCTGGAAGGAGCAATTCGCCTCTTGGACCACGCACGACATACACATCGTTAGCGCCGGTCTCGATCACTTCAGTCACCTGGCCCAGCCACTCGCCGCTCTCCGTTTCCACTCGCACACCGACCAGTTGAAACAGGTAGTACTCCCCCTCCTCAAGTGGCACGGCTTCCTCGACGGGTACCTGCACCAGCATACCGCGCAGTCTGTCAGCGGCGTTCCGATCATCACAGCCGTCCAACTTCAGCAGCAGGATCTCCCTATGAAAACGCAATCCCTCCACCAGGTAACGACGTACAGCTTCAGGAGAATCTGGACGGGCAAGATATAGATGGGCCTGCTGCGCCAGCCGTTCGGGGTAGGCAGTGAGAATCTCAACGCGCAACTCACCCCGCACACCATGCGGTCGCAACACTCGACCGACGGATAAGTAACGAGGCTCAGGCATTCGCGCTTCTCCTGAGCCCCAACCTTCCATTATCACGTTTTGTCGGAGCACCCATTAGTGCCTAGACGACTTCAAGGGTCACTCGCTTTCCCTGCTTGGCAGCGAGCACCCGGACGAGCGTGCGCATTGCATTCACAGTACGCCCGCCCTTGCCGATTATTCGACCCATGTCCTCAGGCCCGACCCGCAATTCCAAGATTACCGAGTTTTCACCCTCGATCTCGGAAACGTACACCTGAGATGGATCATCCACCAGTGACTTGGCGATAAACTCGACCAATTCTCGCATCGACGCTTGCGAATCCATTGTTGCTCCTCCTTCCTGAAGTGGGCGTCGTGTTCGCTTGTGAGAAAGCTGTTGTTGCAGATGCCATGAACAGTCGAAGACGCAGTGGAGGAGCAGTGTTCCACTGCGATAGGAAAATCACTCCTCTTCTTTTATGTCTTCCTCCTCTGTCTCTGTCTCCTCGCCCTCATCTCCCACCTCAGTGGGCTCCGTTGTCTCTCCCTCCTCAGCCTGATCGTCAGAAAGCCCTGCTTCTGGCTCCAATACGGACTCTTCCGCCTCAGGCACAACATCCTCTTGGCGAGTCTTGAGGCCGACCTCCGGCGCAGCCTGAGCCGCCTCCGCGGCCTCGGCCACCAGTGCTTCCAGAGGCTCACCCTGTCTAAGCCGCTCGAAGCGACCTAATGTGCCTTGATTCTCCAGCAAGCGGGCCACTGCCCTGCTGGGCTGCGCCCCGACACTCAACCAGTGCAATGCACGGTCTTCCTGGATCGTCACCGTCTCCGGCTCAGTGCGCGGGTTGTAGAAACCAATGACCTCTATGAACCGTCCATCGCGGGGGGATCGAGAATCGGCTACTACCACCCGATAACTAGGTTGTTTCTTCCCACCTACGCGACGCAATCGAATCCTGACCATACTCCTCCTGTCGTTTGCAGTAAATGACTTACAGTGTATTCCTATCCAAACATCCGCATCATCCCTCGCATACCGCCCTTTCCCCTCCCCAGTTGTTTCATCATCCGTTGCATCTGACGAAACTGTTTCAACAGCGCGTTCACTTCCTCCACCGAAGTTCCGCTGCCGCGCGCAATGCGCTTCTTGCGACTGGAGTTGAGGATGCGGGGGTTATGCCGCTCCTCCGGCGTCATCGAAAGGATGATTGCCTCAACACGCCTGAACTGCTGATCCGTGATCTCGGGCGGCATATCCTGAGCCAACCGCCCAATCCCGGGCACCATGTCGAGAATCTGGCTCAACGGCCCCATATGCTTGATCTGCTGAAACTGCTCCAGGAAATCCTCCAGGTCGAAACTGGCGTCGCGCAACTTGCGCTCCAACCGCTCGGCCCGCTCCGCATCGAAGGTCGCCTCCGCCCGCTCAATGAGCGTCAGCATATCCCCCATTCCAAGGATGCGCGAAGCCAGCCGATCCGGGTGGAAAGCCTCCAGCGCGTCGGTCTTCTCACCCGTGCCCAGAAACTTGATCGGCACATCGGTGACCGCCCGCATACTGATGGCCGCGCCCCCGCGAGCATCACCGTCAACCTTGGTCAGTATCAGGCCGGTCAACCCGATGCGCTCGTGAAAACCAGCCGCAACATTGACCGCCTCCTGTCCCGTCATCGCGTCCGCCACCAGGAGCGTCTCGACCGGCTTCACCGCGCGCTTGACGGCCTCCAACTCGGCCATCATGTCCTGGTCAATCTGGAGCCGTCCAGCAGTATCAAGAACTAGAACGTCGTACCCACGCTTGCGGGCTTCACGGACACCATTCGCACAGATCTGGGGAGGAGAGGCGTGCTGCCCCTCGCTGTAGACCGGCAGCTCCAGTTGGCGGCCCAATACCTCCAACTGCGTAATGGCGGCCGGGCGATAGGTATCGGCAGCAACCATCAGCGGCAGATGACCACCCCGCTTCAGGTGGCGGGACAGTTTCGCCACCGTTGTCGTCTTGCCCGAGCCTTGCAGCCCGACCAGCATGATGACGTAGGGCGCAGACCCTGTCAATTGCAGCCGCCCTGGATCACCCAGCGTGTCAATCAGTTCTTCATGGACGAGCTTGATCACCTGCTGTGCAGGGCTTAGGCTCTTGGTGATCTCGGCGCCTATGGCCCGCTCATGCACGCGACGGATGAAATCCCTCACTACTTTGTAATGTACATCCGCCTCTAGCAGAGCGAGCCGGATCTCACGCAGCACCTCATCAACATCAGACTCGCGCAGGATGCCGCGCTTGCCCAGCCGCTTGAAGACGGCTTGGAGTTTTTCGGTTAGATTCTCAAACATCAAACAGGATGCCCCGACTGATACACACAGCCGCTCGACAGCAAGGCGATTGTAACGGAAAAGCCCTGATTCGTCAAGTTTTTCGGCCTCCGACAAGAGCAATCGCATGTAGCCCATCCGCGGCGGTCGGCCGTACCGGCCACGCGAGGCGGCCAAGGCTCGCACCGCCGCCTCGATCTCGATGAATATGGGTTCCTCCGTCTGTTGACGGAGCCGTTCCACCTCCTCCTGTTGAGCAAATGCGCAGAACGCTATGGGCTTGTTCAGCTCGCGGCTCAACTCGTGCACTCGCTGGACGAGGCATTGGGAATACCGTGTACTTGCCCGCTCCGCAGTCCGACGGCGTAGATGTCACCACTGTAGCCGAACTCCAACAGGTTGCCGACGATGTTGGCTGCCAGGTTATCGGGTCGTTCCGAAACACCGATGACTGCAACACTGTCAGGATAAAAGATTCCGTCCAATGCTCTGCCTCCTCATACAAACGGGCCGATTGTAGCAGAGAGCTAGCAAAACACAACCGGAAACTACAAAAGACTCGCGTTTTGTGGTACAATAACAGTGTGAACATCACCTACCGTCCGGAACTCGTCCACCCCACCGCATACATTGCGCCCAACGCGACCATCGTCGGTGAGGTGCATATCGCGAGTGGGGCGAGTGTCTGGTTCGGTTGTGTACTGCGGGGAGATAATGCAGCCATCACTGTTGGGGCTCGCACCAACGTCCAGGACCTGACGCTGATTCACGTGGATCTCGATGAGCCCTGTACACTGGGTGAAGGCGTGACCGTGGGTCATCGGGTAGTGCTGCACAGTGCGACCGTCGAGGATGGCGCACTGATCGGTATTGGGGCCATCGTTCTGAACGGCACGGTTGTGGGCCAGGAGGCGATAGTGGGGGCCGGTGCGCTGGTGCCCGAGGGGATGGTTATCCCATCCCGCCATCTGGCGCTAGGGATACCGGCACGAGTGGTACGGGAACTTGCACCTGAAGAGGTCGAGCGCACACATAGCTTTGCTGTGCATTACGTGGAGCGGGCGCGAGCGCTTCGGGCCATGATTTCTGGCCATGATCTAGTTGTGAACAAGGGAGGATAGATATGTCAGTTTCCGAGCTACTTCAACACAGTGAGCTGTTTCTGGGACTTGCACCCGAGCAGGTTGAGCGGGTCGCCGCCCTGGGCCGTGAAGCGACTTACAACGCCGGCGATATCATCATCAGCGAGGGCGCGCCCACTCATGAGCTCTACATCATCGAAGGCGGCATGGTCGAAGTGGAAGTCGTCAAAGGAGCGGTTCAGGACGTGCCAGGAGCACCCCAGTTAAGCTCCCTCGTCCGCCTAGGAAAAGGACAGGTGTTTGGCGAGATGGCACTCGTGGACAGAGGGGCCCGCTCGGCGACGGTACGCTGCGCGCGGGATGGTACCGTGCTCTTTGTCATCCCACACGAGGATTTCTGGGCGCTCTGCGAAGGCGACCATCACATCGGTTTTATCGTGATGCGCAACATTGCCACCGATCTGTCGTTCAAACTACGTCATCGCAACCTGCAGGATAGACTGGCTGGAGGCGGATCGTGATTTACAAAGTGAGTTTCGTTATTGTGGGCAGACAACATCCCGGCGAGATCGTCAACATGGACACCGCGCCCCGCGTTGGTGACCAGATAGAACTGGGTGGTGAAGTCTTCGAGATCACCGAGGTCGTTGACCTGATCCCTCCACGCGGAGAATTCGCCTATCTTCACGTCACCTGCCGACCGATCGAGGAAGCAACGTAGACACGCCGACCGCAGAATACAGATGGCGCCCAGGGAGACGCGGCAAGGAATTGCCCGGGGGCCGCGCTAAGGCCAATCCAATACTTGGTGTCCTGCATCGAGGGGAAACATGGGGACGCTGAACTTACCATTATTGACTGGAGATTCCGCTCTCCCTGGCGACACCACTTGACTTCCACAAGCCCTGTTTCCACGGGGCTTGTCGCACGAACCGACCTGCCGACGCACGAGCTTGTAAACGGTACGGAGAGTTGTGTATCCTCAATTGACCCCAACACGAAATGACATATCATTTGGATGCAAAGTAGGAGGTACGCGTGGAACGAGCATGCATCCTGGTAATCGAGAATGACCCAAAGACGCAGCAACTGCTAGCCGAGTTGGTTTTCGAACCCAACGGCTATCGGCACCTGGCAGCTATGGATGGGGAAGAGGGGGTTCGGCTGGCTTTGGAGAAGAACCCAAATCTCGTCATCCTGGACATGCAGTTGCCCAAGATGAATGGCCTTGAGGTGATGAAAACACTGCAAGAACAGAACATAGATATACCTATTGTCTTTACCACCATCAGCGAATCAGTTGAACTGGTCGTGCAGGCCTTCAGATTGGGAGCACGTGACTATGTTGTCAAACCCTTCGGCCCGATGGAGATGCAGGAAGCGATTCGACGCGTCCTCTCCACCACAACGGCACGCGAGGAGCGCGATCAGCTCACACGGAGATTTCTGGATGTTAATCGGCAACTTCAGCGCCAACTCCAGGAACTGAACATCATCTACACCATTGGACGCTCAGTCACATCACTGCTAGATCTGAATCGCGTGCTCAATCGCGTGGTTGACGCAGGAGTATATCTTGCCGACGCTGATGAAGGTATGCTCTTGCTGCTGGATGAAGAAGAGAGAGAGCTCTACCTGCGAGCGGCTAAGGGGATGGAGGAGGAAATCGCCCGGAACCTGCGCGTGCGCGTACAAGACAGCGTCGCAGGGCGAGTGATTGAAACAGGGCGCCCTGTGTTTCTGAGCGGCGATCGTGCCAAGGTCACCACCGACTACTTGACCGGGGCACTGCTCTACCTGCCACTCCGTGTTCCTGACCGTGGAGTGATCGGCGTATTGGGTTTGATCAATCGCGAGAGGGAACCATCATTCTCCGAGCGAGACATTTTTGTGCTTTCGGCCGTGGCAGACTATGCGGCCATCGCCATCGAGAATGCACGACTCTTCGAGGCAGCGGAGGCCGAGCGAGTCAAGTTGGAGACCATCATACGGGAGGCTCAGGACGCGATCATCGTCGTGGACGAAAAGGACACCATCTTGATGAGCAACCCGGCGGCCTGCAGCATACTGGGTGCAGCCGAGAATGACCTGCTCGGCCAGACCACCGACGTTACCATCCCATATCCAGTCCTACACGGCTTGCTGGCTGAGGTGCGCAAGACGGAGCGCGCAACGCGCAGCGAGGTGCCTCTGGAGGATGGACGCGTGTTCAACGCACAGCTCACTCCGGTGCACGGAATCGGGCGAGTTCTCATGATGCAGGATATTACGCATCTGAAAGAACTGGACCGTATCAAGTCTGAATTCGTTACTACCGTTTCTCACGATCTGCGCACGCCCCTGACGACCATCCAGGGCTATGTCGAGTTGCTACCCCGGGCCGGGCCGGTGACCGCACAACAAGAAGAATTCATCCTACGCGCCCGCCATAGCGTACAGACGATTACCGACCTGCTCGACAGGCTGCTCGATGTCCAGCGTCTCGAGGCCGGCCTTGAGATGGAAATGGCACCTTGCGACTTGAGGCAGGTGATCGAGGAATCGATCGAGGATATCCGCCCACAGGTAGAGAAGAAGGGACAAGAACTGAGGTGGGAGCCTTCAATGCCGTTGCCGCGGGTAGAGGGCAATCGCCATCGTCTGCGCCAGGTGGTGGACAACCTACTGAACAACGCAGTTAACTACACACAACAAGGAGGATGGATCGCCGTCAGTGCGACGGTGGACCGTGGGCACGTCGCGGTAAGTGTGGCCGACAACGGCATCGGCATTCCCCCAGCCCAACAGTCCTACATCTTTGAGAAGTTTTACCGTGTAGAGTCGGATGAAACCCTTGATGTGGTAGGTGCCGGGCTGGGTTTGGCCATCGTCAAGACAGTGATCGAAAAGCACGGCGGACGGGTTTGGGTGGAAAGCAGGCCAGGCGTGGGCAGCACCTTCAGCTTGATACTGCCCGCACTGAAGGAGTGACTTTGGAAATCGCCAGTGATTCTACGTCAGCAGGGCACTCTAGGCGGGGTGCCCTGTCTGCTTCCGCAGTCAGCGTAGGGTTTCCGTAGGGTTAGCGTAGGGTTGGAGTCAAGTCCCAAGGAGCGAGACATGGTATCATACAGGCAGACTTAGGTGCGGTTTTTCTTCTTCTCCTCCTTTTGGTGAGGGCCGGGGTACGGCGACCCCGGCTCTCCGTACGTTTAGGGCCAGCAGGTCACACCCGTCGGCGCGTTCTGAATATCCTGTGGGAAGGAGAGTCATCCAGAAAACGACGCCCCCTCCCCCCCGACGTTCAGCAACTGCTCAGAATCAACAGCAGATAGATCTTGGCAGGCCAGGCCTTTGGCGGGCAATCCATTTAGCGGCGCGTAGGATACCACTCAGTGCAGCCCGGTGTCGCTGGCGCGCAGCGTGGATCAGATTGACTTCCTTCCCATTCCAGGGTAAGATACACACTCAGGAGAGAAAAGGTGGCAGGCCAAGCAAGCCGTCGCACATCATCCACACGCGAAGGAACCTCAGGCGCTGTTCCCATTGCCTCGCGCCTGGTCGTCACCGCCTCGTGCATAGCCGCCATCGTTGCCCTGACTCACGGTATCTGGGAAGACAGATCTCCTACCGCACTCGTGCCAGTTATTGCCCTGTCTCCCGCCCCGTCTGCTGCCCCACCCGCGAATCCCCTACCGGCCACCGAACAACCGAATGTACCGGCCATCGAACAACCGGATGTACCGCCCACCAATCCACCTCCTCCCACCACTCAACCCGGCGAACCAACTGTCGCTGCTCCGCGTATCGGCATCGTCGCCGGTCACTGGGGACACGATACGGGTGCGATGTGCCCAGATGGCCTGATGGAGGTCGACATCAACCTTGACGTTGCTCAGCGAGTTGTCACCATCCTGCAAGCCCTCGGCTACCAGGCCGACCTTCTGGCGGAGTTCGACCCGCGCCTGGAAGATTACCAGGCGGACGCCCTCCTCTCCATCCACGCCGATTCCTGCGATGTCTTCACCAACGCCGCCCCGCCAGCAAGTGGGTTCAAAGTCGCCAGTGTGGAGGACAGCCTGGTGCCGGAGGCAGAGGATCGGCTTGTTGCCTGTCTGGCGCAGTGCTACGCCGCCCGGACCGGAATGTTCTTCCACGCCACGAGCATCACCTTTGATATGACCCGTTACCATACATTCTACGAGATTGAGGATCAGACACCAGCGGCCATCATCGAGGTCGGCTTCATGTATGACGATCGCACGATGCTGACCCAACGGGCCGATCTGGTGGCCCAGGGCATTGTGGACGGCATCGTCTGCTTCACCGAGGGCGAGACAGGCCATTAGCCTCAAGGTCCTAAGGCCCAAGGCATGGAGAGCTGGCGAGGAGATGCTAGTTGAAGGAGTTCAAACGCGCGGCAGTGAAAGACCAGGTTGTGGCCCTGCTACAGGCCGGTGCGGCCGCCGCCCACGCCGGCAACAGGGCTGAGGCAAGGCGTGATTTCCGTGCCGCGTTGAGGCTGGACTCTGCCAACGTGCCGGCTCTGCTGTGGCTGGCGTGGCTCAGTGACGATCCCCGTGCGAGTCTCGCCTACGTCGCATGTGTCTTGGAGAACGACCCACACAACCTCCACGCCCACGCAGCGTTACGTTGGGCACGCCGGCGCGTGACTATCACCGAGCCACAGGAACTGCCGTCTGCGCCTGTTCCCTCAGCATCCCGCTTCGGAGAAACCCGAAACCCGATTCTCTCCATAGGTGTGGCAGCAAGACCTGGCTTCTGGGTGGCCTTGAGCCTGCTGATCATCCTCATCGGGGCCACACTGGCCTGGACGATGCCAAAGGAGGGGCCCGCACTGGCCGCGCTGGCCCCTCCCCCCACTTGTACGTCTACACCCATATCTATGCCTGCGTCCACATCCACGCCTCCTCCCACACGCACTCCCACATCGACCTCTACACCCACACCCCCTCCTCTTCCCACAGGCACTTCCACACCGGCCCCCACCCCCACTCTCTCTTCTACCCTCACACCGTCGCAAACCCCGACGCCCTCCCCTTCCCCCGTTCTCCCCACCGCACCGCCACTCCCGCCGAGCCTGACGCCGGCCCCCCTGTCCATCCCCAGCGGCGAGATACGCTGGATAGACATAGATCTTACCCACCAACAACTTGCCGCCTACGAGGGACAGACGCTGGTGCGCATCACAGCCGTCTCGACCGGACTGCCGAGAACACCCACCCCCGTCGGCCAGTACCACATCCAGATCAAGCTCCGCTACGATGATATGACGGGCCCGGACTATTATCTGGTCAACGTGCCATACGTGATGTACTTCTATGGCGGCTATGGCGTCCACGGCACCTACTGGCACGCCAATTTCGGCCACCCGATGAGCCACGGCTGTGTCAATCTGCCCACGGCCGAGGCGGAATGGCTCTTCCATTGGGCCGATGTGGGGACGATGGTCAACATTCACTATTGAGGCCAGTAGATCAAACGGCAGATCAAGACGGTCGTGATCGGTCAGCATATCCTCGACGGCGAAGGGTCTTTGAGTAAAAAAGGTCGGCAAGACAGCCCATCTGAGTCATACTTCGGATCCGCGAGGTGCCCCACGAGGGCCTCAACTTGAACGGGGCACTGCCCCCCGGAGAAAGGCTGGATACGATGGTGCAGATCGGCTCCTCGGATTGTCCGCTATCAGGCATATCGTCACACAGTTGACTGACGTGACAAACACAGTGCTCTTTCTTAAGGAGGAATGCGAAATGAGCAACAAAAGGTGGTACCGGTTGACAGCTCTTTCCCTGATTCTGATCTTTCTCATCTCGACCTCCGCCCAGGCGCTGGGATGGCAGGGAGCAGGGGAGCAGAGGGACAAGAGATCGGAAGGACAGGGGTTTGCACCGGCGGTGCCCATACGAGACGGCCCGCCGCCAATGGACCCGCTCATAGATGCGAACTGCCCGGATCCCCAAGCCCCCTGTGGCCGGGAGGAGCCTCCGACTCCATCCCAAGGCCGAAGGCCCTCCGATGAGCGCTGGTACGTGCCCGCAAGCACTTCTTCTCACGACATCGCCGCTAGCGCCAGCCCGCAGGATACCGGTGGTCCCGATGGCTTTGGCTACACCTGGGACGACTCGGTGGCGTTCAACTGGATTGATGCCAGATCACTCGGAACGAATTCAGGGCTATACGGAGGTGACGAGTATACCGGGCCAGTGGACATGGGGTTCACATTCCCGTTCTACGAGAACAGCTACAACCAACTGTATTTTAGCACCAAGGGATTGATCAGCTTTGAGCAAGGTAGCTTCGTATGGGGTAACACGGCCTTGCCCAACCCTGCGCCACCGAACAACATCATCGTTCCGTTTTGGGACGACCTAGGAATGTACAGCGGCTCTCGCCCAGATTCCGGGATCTACACCTACCAGGGAGGCACGGCACCCAATCGGTATTTTGTAGTTGAGTGGTATCGGGCAGACTAGTACTCTGGCTCAGCCGAATATGGCGATCAAGCAGCTGATCTCACATTCGAGGCCATCCTGTACGAAAACGGTGACATCGTGATGCAATACCTCTCTCTCTCCGGGGACCTGAGCAGTGCCACCGTGGGAATTGAGGATGATGTGGGGACTGAAGGATTGCAGTATCTCTACAACTCCTCAGGGTTGGAGAACAACAAAGCCGTTCGTTTCTACCGCCCTGGCCCCCTGGCCCGGATAAAAGCGTGGTCGCTCCAGCAGGGCCGCTTCACCCGCACCGGGGAGACGGTCGCCTTTCAGGTACCAATCCGTAACACCGGCGAACTGGGAGCCGATACCTACGACCTCTTCGTCTCCTCACCCTGGTCGGCGGGCCTCTACGCTGCCGATGGCACCACGCCCCTCAACGACAGCGACGCCGATGGCGCGTTAGATACAGGCCCTGTGACTCAAGGAAGCAGCACGGCCATCGTGGTCAAGGTCACCACCCCAGGTACGGCCAACGTGGGCGACGACAACACAGCCAGCATCACCGTTCGATCGTCGCTGGATACATCCAAGAGCAAGACGGCCTACCTCCAATCGGCAGTTCCCGCCGCTTTTGCCCAGGTCTTTCGCGACAATGCCGACGGGGCGATGAGCCTCTACCTGGTGCAGCCCGGCGACCAGACTCTGACGAAAGCGTCGCCCGATTGGCACGGAGGCACCGAAATGGCCGTTGCGGAAACCCCCTCCGGTTTCGCCTACGTCTGGATGCGCTACCGTACCGTTGGCGGCTTGCATGTCGGGGAGGTCGAGTACACCCTGCTGAATGACCGCGGCAACACGACGCGAGGGGTGAGCAGACTGACCGATCACTCCGGGGCGACAGTGCATACGTACGACCGCTACCCTGCCGTGGCCGCAGCGCCTAACGGTCGGATCGGGGCACTGTGGTGGCGTTACCGGTGGAACAGCACCACTCAGCAGTACAATCACAATATGTACTTTGCCACTCTAGATAGTTCGGGCAACCTGGCCTACGGGCCAGCCAACCTGACCAACAACAGTATCTGGGCTGGCGGGGGCGATAGTCCGATCTGGTTTGGCAATCCGCGCATCGCCGCCACCGCTGATAACCGCTTTGTGCTGGCCTGGGAGATGGAGCGGGAAGAGAGCGCCGGGTGGCTGGAGGACATCTACTACGCCGTGCGGGACGCCAATGGAGCTGTAGTCAGACCCATCACAAAGCTCACCAACGGTGTGGCGGGCAGTTACTCATACTATGACCCAGCGTTGGCTGCCTTGAACAGCAACCGGGCGCTGCTCGCTTATGAGGGGCCAGACGGCATCGAATATACCGTGCTGGATAGCGGAGGGAGCTTTGTGGCGCAGGCGACCATAGGAAGCTACGGGTGGTCCCTCGACGCAGCGCAACTCTCCGACGGCAATATCGTTGTCGCCTGGAGCATGAATACGGGCTTTGCTGTCCTGGATCGCGCAACGTACGAGGTTGTTGCCGGGCCGACTTACCTATCCAATCCAGCGGCTGTCACGGGCGACGCTTACGTCTCGGTAGCCGCCGATCGCGCCAATCACGCCGTGCTCACCTGGATGGACGCCGACTGGAACTACCGCAGCAACCTCTACTACGCGCTGGTGGACGGCGATGGCAACGTCCTGACCGACCCGATCATCTTCCGTACCGGCCAGGGCACCACCCCGTACATCGAGACCAGCATCACGGGCTATGGTAACGCCT
>Ga0180438_10008048_pt1 | contig 13502 bp, 18 predicted proteins | sample SS_ome_12_FD_132455 | JGI IMG/M metagenome (GOLD analysis project Ga0180438, IMG submission 132455) | Hypersaline lake sediment archaeal communities from the Salton Sea, California, USA - SS_3_D_2 metaG | ecosystem: Environmental > Aquatic > Non-marine Saline and Alkaline > Hypersaline >... | reverse complement strand
TAGTTGTCAGGCATATTCTTCATCATATTGTCAAGCACTTCTTCATTCGGGACCAAAACATAAGATGGTGATCTAAGTGCAACCAACCTGTTCTCGCGTATAATCGGCTTTACTTGTTCATTGTTTTGCCTTAGAAACGAATTGGCTGCATCACGCCAAACACTGAGTCCACGATCCATATGTCTGTGTGCTGCTTGTGCTGGCATAGCCGATATCGAACAAAGATCAGTAAATCCTTCGTTTGTAAGATCAAATTCCTTAATGCCACCATTTTTCATTACAAGTTTGTTTTCGTTACTTATCTCCATGTTCCTGGCTTCTATAATAGGAAGTTCGCGAGTATTTTTACTTCCTATCAGGTTTGCAAATTTATCAAAATCTTTGGTTCTGACATCTTCTTCCAAATATATCATAATTGAACTCCTAAAAAATTAATTAATTCTACTAAAAGGCAACATTAATGAAAATTCTTGAAATTTATCTTGTATATTGTCAGACATAACAAATGGTGTTTTTGCGAATCCATCTTCATATGTTTCGTCATCACATCTAAAGAATATTTGTATATTTTCTGTTTGTCTTTTTGATATTATATTTTCTAGCAATATTGGATCGATTATATACGATGTATTTATATCTCCTTCAATTTCAAGATATGATTTAAAAAATCTATTATTTTCTGATATAAAATCGATCCAATCTTTTGTGACTTTCATCACAATTGTTTTTGTATTATATTTGTTTTGCATCCATGTTGTGACCCTTCTCAAATGTTTTAATAATAATGCTCTGTTTATTGTTGCCATACTATATGGCTTATCAACATATTCACTTAATACTTTTTCATATTCTGGATATTTAATTTCACTTTCTGAGCACACTTTGATATTAATATTAAAGCAAGAAGCATCAATTGTAAGAAAATCATTTATATAGAATATAATATCAATATTTTCTTGTGTGTATTTTTTATATTTATCAAACATATATATAATCTTTTTTAGCGTTGGCAATTTTATATAAAATTTTAATTTTTGTTTTATATCTTGATTAAATGTATTACAACTTGTTTTTGTAAATGTTCTTCCATCTGTAGAAACACAATATAAAATATTGTCATCTAAATTAAATTCTACATATGAAAGATCATATCTTATCCCTTTTCTTATTTTTGTAGATGTAGCAAGGTTCAGTAATTTGACAAAATCGCATGTTTTTACTTTAAATCTTGCAATTTTATATTCAAGTAGCGAAGAAAAATCAACTTGATGATTTGGCCATGTATCGAGTGGATAGCTAGACAATGCATGATCTATTATTAATTGTGGTATTTTTACTTCAGATCCTTTATCCATCATATCGTCAACATGCATACCTATATATCCATTCATGGTTGATGGATTGATAAGATTTACTATTTCATTTCCTACGACCTCATAATCTTTAAGATCAACTTGTCCATCAACATATATTCTTGTGTGTCCATTCATACTTTCAGAATATGATTGGAATACGACCTCACAAGAGCCTTTTGAATTTCGTATACATATTTTATTTTTGCCAGATAGATATCTTAGGGCTTTTAATGCCCTTGCAGCGTCTTTTACTTTGATTGCCATTAGATGTTTCCTCCTATAATTGTTATTTAAATAAAAAAATGACACCGAAATCGGTGCCATATATGTATAACAAAAACAACATAAATAATTTAAAATAAAGTTATTGCTTGCTGTAAATGAATTTAAAGATTGTTTCTTGCTCCAAAAACAAAATAAAAAAAATATAATGCAATCTAATAGATTGTGTATTCCCATAAAATAAACACAGGTTTATCAGAGCTTGAAACTGGGAATTGATCTTAAGGTGAAATATACCTGTGTATGTTATCTGTCTTTAAACTTTAAATTATAAAGAAATTTTATTTAAAGTAAAGTAAAATAAGGAATTGAATATAAACTAGATGAAATATTTGCAAACTAAATCAAAGTGTGAAAAATGTTTCTTGTAATAACCCTGGCATGATTCGTTTTAGATCCAAAACCTTTTTCATCAAACATTTTTCTATTGTGTAGAAATTTCATAATTGCTATAAACATAGCGAGATACGCCTTCATTTTTAGCCTGGTTTTTTGATCGCTTATGTATCTGTGTGCTCTGTCAAAAACATGCTTTGATTTTTTTAGCTTATCATATCCAGATTTTCCAAGAATGTCTTGGTATATGTATCCAAAAATAGTATTAGACAATGCCTCGTATTTATATTTATCTCTATCAGGATAAACTTCTTTAAGCAAACAATGCAACATTTTGTATTCATTACAAAATAATTCGTCATCATGATATTTTTTATATTCGTGTTCTATTCCAGGTTTAAATCCTGATGCCATTAGAATTTTATCTTCAAGACCAGGCAAAAATGTGTTGCCTATGTATGATAATCTTTGGCCCAAATCTGCTTGATTGCTTTTCAATTCTCCAGTATAATAAGCATGAGAATATGCCCATATAATATTTTTAAATCCTTCTAATGTGACGAAATTATGGCAATCACACGCATCTAATTTTGGAAATACATTCATTAAAAATACAATATTTCCATCGTCTTCGAGCGACATTGATTCGCCATATTTCGCTATATATTTCCTTGGAAAAAATAGATGTTCTTTGCATCCATAAAGATATGGACCTAATTTTTTCATTGACATTTTTATAATTTTACCTAATGAAAAAATCGACATCGCATACTTATACCTGCAATCTTCTGGCAATACCCAGAAAGTGGTTATATCATTTAATTGTCCAGGAAGATTGATTTCGGCATAGTATGTTGCTTTATATGATTCTGAATTAACGCATTGCATAATAGAACTCCTGAAATAAAGGAATTACCATGGCTGATGAAAGAAGATTCGCGGCAATGAAAGATGGGAGAGGAAAGCTTGTTCTCCCAAATTATTCATCTCCATTTAGATTTATTTTACAATATGATGCTCTTGATACAGCTATCTCAAAATTAGACCATGCTCTATATGATAAAGATCATAATGATTTACAAAATATATATGGAGATAGTCCATATTATCATGTTGCTCTTGATATTTATAATGCATTAACAAATGCAAATTCACCAGACGCAACAAATTATTTTGCAACTATAGATGATTTAAGTTCCTCCGTATTATCATCATGGGGATATGGTGCATCAACTGGATTTACAGTAAACACACAAAATGGAACAAATACAAATGGCACATATCTTGGCGATTCAGGTCCGACTTTTCAATCTCCAAAGATTATTGTGGCACCACGAAATATATATGTTACCACTGATGACAGTACATCTTTTGTTACATGGGCTCTTCCATTACAATCAACAAGTGGTTTTACACAAGCAGCACAAGCAATTGCAGATATGAATATAGGATCATTTTCATGGCTTGCGATAAAATAACAATTGATTACAATGATCTTGAGCCAATAAATATAGGCAGATCATCACCATTTAGATATAAAAATTTATTTCTAAAATTTGAAGAATTGCCTGATTGGAAATTTTTTCATAACGCTTTAGATAATAGACAAAAATTCGAATTTAAACCAGATAAAATTTATATCGAAAAAAAAGCTGTTTTTATTGCTAAAAGCCTTGGCGTGTATACCCCTGAAGCAAAAATCATTAATATAAAGTTAACCAACGGATCTAAAAAATTTAAAACTTGTGCGTTAACCAGAGAATGGCTAGATACAAGCAGATATAAATTTTATCAAGATTTTGATGAAGCAAAAATTGATTTGCCAATGATATGCAGGCGCATAGATTTTAATTATATTATCTGGTGTGATTTTATACTTGGCAACTGGAATAGGAATATGACCAATTTGTGTTTAGAATTGCGTAATGATACCTTAATACCAATTGATTACGATTCAGCATTTACATTTGATAATATGCCAATAGATAAACATGGATTAAGACTTTTGTTCCAAGAATTCCTATTCGAGCCAGATAAAACCGGAGTGCTAACTATCCCAAATATTATAATACGAAAAGTTTATGAGAACATCAAGAAAGCGACTAACTTTAGCTGTCTTAACAGCATTGATAAAAGACTTTCAGAAAGATTATTGAATTTAGATTATGTGTTAAAAACATTTTCATTTTTTGATTGATCATCTAGATGATGTATATTCCCCCAAATTAAATACAAGTTTATCAGAGTTTAAAACTGGGGATTAATTTTAAAGTGATGTTGCTTGTATTTAAATATTTGCATTATTGTTTCACAATAATTGAATCCTACCCCGGCAAAAAGGATATAAAAAAATGAGAATAATTTATAAAGATGACAAAACAGTAGAGGCAGTATCTATTTCATCTGTTGCAGAGCCGACATGTGAAGCAGTATGCCCATATCATACAGAAGAACATGATTGCAACACATGTCAACATTGTTTTACTGCAGATGACGACAATTCTGTTTTTGATGAACAGAAATTATATATGGTTGATGATTCTGATCCAAATAATAAAAAGCTCAATAAGCAAAAACGCAAAAAGATTGTTATTGATCACAATAGCGAACTTATTGAAGAAACGGACAAATATAAAAAATACAAGTTCAAACCAAAATCAAATCAAGAGGAAACGCTTACAATCAAGTTTATGTATGATGATGAAATGCCAATAATGCCGGTAGGTAAATTAAAATTAAAAACCAAAAGAGGCAAGCTAACATGGAGACAAATGGACCTAAATGGAACACAATCTCAAGTACAGGTAGGATGGTGGCCACCAGAAGAATCTATTGACGTTAGAATAAAAGTTATAATGGAGGAGTGGGGCAGTTATGAATATAATATCAATAGCCAATTAATTATGGAACTTCACCCTGATTGAGCCATAAAACCAATCATAAAGATTGTATATTTCCCCAAACCAAACACAGGTTTATCAGAGCTTAAGATTGGGAATTTATCTTAAGGTGAGATGGATCTGTGTTTATTTGTCTGTGTCTCGTGACCTGGTAAAAATCCCATAAACAGACAGCATAGCGTTATTAACCCAATGGGGACCATGGCGTTTTGCAATGATATTTACCATCCTGGGCAAGATATATATCTTCACGTAATTTATTATCTCGTTCAGGTTTTTTTATATATTGCTCACCAGGTTTCTGCTTATATCCCTTTCCCCATTTTTCTACCAAATTGAGCCATTCCTCTATCTGCTCTTTTCTTACTGTCCATATCTTATGTGATACTCTTCTGCCTGGCATTAAAAACCACAATGGATATTTTTTTACTGTCTCCTTTTGATGCCCATGGTATTTACAAAAATCAAGAATAGAATCAAAGTCAAAAGCTATTGTTTTTTCATCAAGTGTCACACCTTGCAGCTCTTTCAGAAAGACTGCCCCATCAAGTTGTTTCCATGGTTTTAGCATTTTCCAATTCTTTCATCTTAAAATTTTTATAAACCAACTGTCCATTATATTTTTCTATTTTTCCATCTTTAAATTCCCAACGATAATGTTTATCTCTATCCCCATTACATCCATTAGGATTATAGATAGAAAAATCTATATAGCAATCATTACTTATATATTTTGCCAATTCTTTCCATAAGGCTATTGTTTTATTGCAAAAAAGTTTTGCATTATCTGTTATTATTTCGCTAACATAAAAACAATTTTTATCTTTTCTAGCAAGGCAATGTACACACTCGCCACAAACACAATGATATTCATATTCAGGATCCAATAAAATATCACTGTCATCTATACCAAAACCATTGAATGCATAAAATAAACTCCTAAAATCATGCTTTATTTTCTTTGCATACCCTGCATCATCCCAATCATCATCAATGTATAAAGCCATGATTTTAGTAAGTTTGTCTATATTATTTTTATCAAATCTTATATCAAGATCTAAATAATTTATATAATAATATTCACCTTTTGCCATGCTTGTATTTATACTTGATTTTACATCATCATATTCAATAATTCCCTGTGATTCATATATATTGCCATCAATAAAATTCCATTTAAAATCAAGCTCACAATTTTCATTATAATATAAATTAAAATCAATAAAACAGCCATTATCTATATATGGAGCAAGTATATACCAAAATTGCACCAAAATATTGTTATAAAATTCAACATCGTTGTCTATAATTTTTAATTTATCATTTTCGATTATTGCTACAAATCCACTTATTTCATAAAATAGATCTTCTATTTCAAGGGCTTGTAATCCTTCTTTATATTCCCACAATAGTCCACTCTTAGATGCCTTTATTAAAATATCTCTTATAATATTAAAATATTTTTTGCTAATTTCTATATTTAAATCATATATATAATAGCTGATATTTTCACTCATCTTTTGTCTCCACAATTTTACTTTTACCTTTATCCCATTTATAACCTGGCTTTAATTTCATGTCTAAATCTATTTCTAATTCTTTATATTCGCTATACTTTATTTCGCCTATTGCTTCTAAAAGTTTTCCATCTTTAAAGCTCCATGAATAATAATGCTGCATCTCTAAGCAAAAGTCTACATATCCATCTTGCTCTATATATGGGGCTAAAACAGTAAACAAAATATCATCACTACAAAATGAATCACCTTCAAAGCAATCTAGACAAATATATTGTTCTTTTTCATTAAGAACACAATCATCAAAAATCCAGCCAAAATGTTCCATTATTTCGTAAAAATCTTTTTTCTTCGCCTCATAAGAGCTTAGCCTATGTGTAATTATAGAATTAAAGTTTAACGAATCCAATAATCTTATTATAGACTTTTTAGCATTTTCAATATTGTCTCTTCTGATTTTTATATAAAAATTCATCACATCCATTGTTTGACCCATAATTATTCTCCTAACAAATCGTTGACTTAAATCATCTTGATAGATGTGTATCTCCCTAAACTAAACACAGGTTTATCAGAGCTTAAGATTGGAAGTTTATCTTAAGGTGAGGTATACCTGTATTTATTTGTCTGTGTTTGTTAAAAACCTGAGACACCTTCTCAAAAAACACTATTGCGTTAAAAAATCAATTTCAATAAATATAATATTGTCATCCTGATCTCTTGCAATATATACAGGATATTCACCATCACCATCACCAGATATAGTTCCGACAAAATGATCAGATACCCAAAGATTGTGATCATTTGTATCAAAAAGCATCTTATGGCATAGATCATTCAATTTATCTTTACCAACTTTGGAGCAATATTTATAATCAAAAATACCAGCAGCGGCTGAATCAACGATTATATGCCCAAGTTTTTGTTTGGTGCCCATTGGCATATATATGTTTTTGTTTAAATTTGTATGGTTGGTAATGATTTTTAATACATCATTATCGCTATCTGTTTTTATATTTACTAACCATTCGCCAGGGAGCACAGAAATCAAAATATCTGGACGATCAAAATAAATTGGATCACAAATAGCTATTTTGCCAGATGTTTTAAATGATCCAATAGATAACATCATTTTTAATGGTTTTGCTGTTCCCATCTTTTATCCCTCCAAAATTTTATTTCTAAAGTCTATTTTTAATTTCACATATTTTAAATGTTTATTTTCTTTGCTTGCCTTCTTGCACTGTATATCTATAAAATTTTTTATAGTTTGATAAATGTTTTTACTATTTACGCCTTGTAAATAATAATTTCGCCATTCAGTGTGGAAACGTGTTTTATATTCTACTGTCAACCAATAGCCTTGCTTTATTGTTATCCCTGTCGAATAATATAATGAACCAAGGCTAAGACAATAAATATCGCCAGAATCCATGCTACCTTCATTTTTATAAATCGTATTATATATTACATCTCCAACACGCTTCAGCCCATATTTTTTATTTGAATGATTGATTGTGCCAATATTATTAAATATTATCTTATCTGCAAATCTCTGATTCTTGCATAATTCATGCAATACAAGCTGTGATATATCCTTTAGGCGTATTTGGTCTGGGTCAGAGTTCATAACATGTTTAATAGACATTAGATCTCTACTAATTCCCCTTTGCATAAAAATATTCTTCATGCCAACGAATGATACAACCTTATAAAACTCTAGAGATATCCATCTACCCCATATATTTTTGTTGAGTTTTTGTATTTTGTAATCTTTTGTTCCATCTAGATTTATTGTTTTTATCGGTGTATAGCTTTTCAATATAAAATCATCTGTGCATGAGTTCAGGTCTGTCATTAAAATCCTTAAACACTGCAACATGTCAGAATTGCTATCTGTTTTCATTGTAGACCACAATGTTTGTATGCCCAATGATTCTCCAAAAAACGATGGATCAAGATATTCTCCAGATATTATTGACAAATTTTCCTGGCCTTTTGAGGCTAAATATTTAAGATCCAAACAACATGGATACATAATTATCTCCTTAAATAAAAAAAATGCCACCTGGTTTTTACTCTCGACAAGCAGGTGGCATTAATTAATTGGGGGACGGGATTAAGATGGAATTGTTATCTTTATTAAGTTTGCATCCTTGAAAGATGTATATTTCCCTAAAATAAATACAGGTTTATCAGAGCTTAAGATTGGGGATTTATCTTAAGGTGATGTATACCTGTATTTGTTTATCTGTGTTGATTATAGTAGCATATAAATAACAACAGACATAAAAACATCATCAACAATATCATCAACAACATCTTCAAATCAAAATCTCATCTGTTTCCTGAATCTTGCCATCAGGCCATTCTGCTATGTATATAACCTCACGATCTTCAAGTTCAGGAAACAGTTTGCGTTCATCTAACGTTGTTTTAATCTTTGTAACTGGTTCTTCTGATGTATGCTTATATTTATGCCAATAATATGGAATATATATAGGTTCCCCATGGAATGGAGAGCTGGGTGGATCGATTATAATTCCATCCTCATCAACGTCAAAAAACGATTCAAGAAAATCTCTTGCGCTCATTTTTATTCTCCATCTTTCTAAGAATTGAAATACAACTCTTATATGTATTGATAGGCAAGTTTTTCATGCCCATCAACCTGGTAATTTCGATTTTGGCCTGTTCCATCTTTTATCTCCTAAATTCTGTAAAACAAAACCTCATCCTCAATAAGCTTACAGAATATACTGTCTATCCGCCAATGAATGCCGTATTGTCCAATGTATTCTGTGCCATATTCACAGCCTTTGATGGCTATAGAATATGTTTTTTTCTTGGTATGTTTATTTTCTGTTTGATAGCCTTTATCAACCAGCCATTGATTCAGTTTTATTGCAGACATTGGAAAACCATTGCCCACATATTCTGGGTTGATTCCGACTATCTTTTTCTTTATCGCTCTTCTTATTCTCATGCTAATGATTTCAGGGAGTCTGTATTCTGGTTCTCCATTTACATCAAGCATGATCTTCTTTACCTGTTCTTTCCTCTCGTTAAGAACATCTATTTTTGCATCTTGATTTTCATCAAAATACAAAGCGTCATATATACGCTGCTGGATGGATTTTCCATCCAGCATATCACCAATTTTATCGACATCTTCGATCATCTCAAAAATCGAAGCAGTCAGCTCTTTCCATTGTTTTACTTCACTCATAATTTGAGCACCTACAGTATTATCCATACAATATCTCCTATAAAATTGTTGTAAATCAATCACCATGCCAGATGGCATCAGGATATTCAGGTATAGTGATTGAGGCCAACGCTATTAGATCAAGTAATGCCTTTTTAGCATTGCCTTCTGTCGGCTCCCAATAATCAGAAGACCTATCATCCTTGAGCTGGCTTGCAGCTTTGGCAAGAACAGGTATACTGTCTATGGCCTTCATTCCATATATAGATCTCACACCTTCATCGTTCATAAATACACGCATATAATGTTTTGAATAATTATATGTTATATTCAGAGAAGCTTCATTGGTCCCGCCAACACAATAAGTGCCTCCTGCTAGTTGATGCTTCCCACTAAACATTACTACTTCCTTAGTGTCTGGATGTACAAGGTCTATATCGTAACTCATAATTTATCTCCTTTGATTGTAAATCAGCCTGAAGCTGTATATTCCCCTAAACTAAACACAGGTTTATCAGAGCTTAAAATTGGGAGTGTATTTTAAGGTGAGATGTACTTGTGTTTATTTATTTGCGTTTTGCTTTAATATTCAAAGCAAGGCAAGAAAGGTGAAGAAAACAAAACAAGAAAGGAGCCAAAACCAAAACAATGGGGAAAACATAAATGACCCTGATAATTATTATCAGGGTCACAAAACATTATTTTGGCACCGAGCAGAAATGCTGTTTCAATTTTTTTCTTACAGACAAGGCGTTGTCAGGCATTCCGACATCAGAAGCCTCTACATAGTTTTTCCAATAGATGTCAAATGTCGCACACATTGATTCGTACAACATTTTTTCATCCATGGCTTGATCTCCTGTCGCTTTAATACAACAGAAAAAATCAATATCTTTATCGTCTATATATAAATATTTAAATTCTTCATCCTTTAATATTTCAAAAGCATAAGGATCGTCCCCCATTGGAACATAATCCTGTTTTTCGCCTTCAAGCTTATAAATGCGTACTTTAGCCATCTTTCACCTCATCATCATAAGATTCGATATAATCATTATTAAGCAGCGCATTAATTATAAATTGTGGCTTGTATTTTAAGCTACTTTTGTTTGAAATACATGCATCATATGGCATTAAGTCCCAAATAGGCTCTACAACATTCCCGCTTCCATCTTTTCTTTGTTTCAACCTTACATAATCAAGCTTTTCCAGGATGAAGTTTATCATCGATGCTCCAATTTTGGCTTTTTTGCATTTATAATTTTTATTGATATGCCTCGCAATCTTTGTGGGGGTTTCGTACTCAGATAAACAAGATTTATCTATATCTATATGATTTTCATCCATCTCCAAAACAAGGATGTCATCTTCTTCTCTTGCTTCGATTGCAGCCTCTAATGCTTTTCTTCTTTGTTTCATAGCTTCTTCATGTGTTATCTGTTCAGTATTATTATGTGTCAATGCTGCAGTGACATCATCTCCACTATCAAAATCGCTTACATGTTTTCTTATGGTTACTCCTTCTATGTTTGTCTCTACCTCTACTTCTGTCTCTGCTTCTGCTTTTAAGACTTCTAATTTCGTTTCTATTAAGGTATTTAGTTTTTCTTCTACATCCTTGATCTTCTTGCTCTCCAAAAGCTTAGAAAAACCACTAAGGTCCATAGCCATTTCAAGTGCTTTCTCATCTTTACACTTTTCCTTCATCTCTACAATTTTATTGTAAAGATTCATTGTAGTTTCAGAAATTCCAGCAAAAGACAATGTTTGATCCATAATTATCTCCTAAAAAACAATATTATAAAACTTTTGCAATACGCAAAATAACAGTCACAAAAAGACCAATAAAACCAAAATAGATAAGCAACGAACTTATCTTTACAAGAACAGCAATGGCGATACTTGGCATTTTCATATCAAAGCCAAAATCACCATCATCATCAATTTGTACATCCAATCCAAGCTGCTTTTTGAAATCTGAATTAAATGGATTTGAATTATGCATCTTTTTTGCGGTTGCTGTAAAATCTTTCATAATGATTTTTGTGAACCATATTGCAGAAAATATCCCAACAACCAATAGTGATGCAAATAAAATTAACAAATCAAAAAACATTATCATCTCCTTCAAGATTTACGTTTTTTGCTTTTCCCCTTGCTGCTGCCTTTAGGTCTGCCTTTTGGTTTTTGTGCTTGTGTTTTTACAGCCACTTGTTCTACTTGTTCCTCAAGGTTTTTTCTCATTTCATGAAACTTTGATTCATCTATATTCTGAAATAGATCATCAAATTTTTCACAAACGATTTTATGTAATGACTCTATTTGTAGTCTTGCACATGTAACATCACTAGAAACATGTTCCTTTATTCTTATATGAAACTTATCGACATCTTTAGAGGCATCAATAATTTTGCCACCGATGTCATTAAACAACCCATGCATTTCCTTTGCATGTTCTTTGTCCAGGCATGTAATCATTGCTCTTAATTCTTGTAGCAATGTTGGAATGTTATTGATTTGCTGTTTAAGCAGCGGGATGTCAAGCATTGCAATTTCAAATTCATCAATTTTCTTTATAATTGGCGCAATTGCTTCTTCAACACTGTTTTTTACAAATGTCTGTGCAATTCCAACCATTTGCAACTGAAGAAAATCTGCAACTGATTGTACTACTTTCTCAGTCGCAATCTGGCCTGCAATTTCACCTGCCATCTTCCCAATTTTCTCAGCTTTCTTCTTGGTAAAAAACATAACACATCTCCTAAAAAATTTAATGTAACAAAAAAACTATATCAATAAAAAAGCGATAGCAATAAAAATGGCTATCGCTATAGGAGAATCAAATGACTAATAATAATAATAAAATAAAATGACAAAACATAAGATAAAAAAACGACTCCAGAAGATAGCCGCTATAATTCTTGTACCAACCATGGGCTCAAGAATTATCTCCTTATAAACGACATGGATGCTTCTGGAAGCATATTGCTCTCCATGTCAAGGAGTTTTCTCTGCTATTGCTTTTTGCCTGAACGCAGAGATATTCAGACAAATATCAAGCCACTTAAAGTCCTACTGTACATGCATGGCTTCTACATATACAGATCCAAGGACAATGAATAAATTCATTACCATTTATTTATAACAAAAAAGAAGTGTTTTTTTTAGTCGCTATCCAATATTGCATCAGTATATATATGGTGTGTTATTTTCAGAAGTGTTTAAAAAATAGGCATGAGCTAAAAAAACCACACATTACCATAGAGTCGATTTATGGATGTGTGGTTTTGGCAAAGATCTAATCATCCAAATAGATCTTTGCCTCATTCTCAAAGAATTTTTTGAGCAGGGTTTCCACCCTGCTCAGCCGTGCCCAAATTTTTCGCCCGCAAACTTCTTGCGGGCTGAGAGGGTATCCCCACCCTCTCTCACCCCATTTTTTCAGTGTGGGGTGAGAAATTGGCCCCACTGGTGGGGCCAATATTGTCAAGAAAAATCTCGGCCCTGTCTGGGCCGAGATTCCCCCAATGCAAAATACTGCCCCGTTTCCAGGACAGTTTTTGCTTTCTCGCAAGTTTTTTTTTATGGACTTTGCGGAAAGCCCAGTCGCCTGCGAAAGCAGGCGAACAAATTCATTTGTTTTCATATTCCTCTCCTTCCGAAGAAATGAAAACCCTACCAAAAATTATTATTACTTACTCCTGGCAGGCTGAGTAAGCAATTTACTTCAATTTTATATAACAAAAAATAATCGTTTTTTTTAACCATATTGAGCCAATCATAAAGATTGTATATTCCCCTAAACTAAACACAGGTTTATCAGAGCTTAAAATTGGGGATTAATTTCAAGGTGAGATGTACTTGTGTTTATATATCTGCCTTTGATATTTAATAACAAAGCGAG
>Ga0180438_10008047_pt1 | contig 13503 bp, 9 predicted proteins | sample SS_ome_12_FD_132455 | JGI IMG/M metagenome (GOLD analysis project Ga0180438, IMG submission 132455) | Hypersaline lake sediment archaeal communities from the Salton Sea, California, USA - SS_3_D_2 metaG | ecosystem: Environmental > Aquatic > Non-marine Saline and Alkaline > Hypersaline >... | reverse complement strand
GACTGGCCACCGTCACAATTTTATCATCACACATGGTGGAAATATTATAATTTATTCACAACATACATGGATCGATTGGGTCACATTTTAAGTGGCGGTCAACATATTGCTAAAGTACTTATGTTGTATCCTATAAACAGCATCTGGACTAACTACGTGCCTCAGAAACGAAATGAAGTTGGTAACGTTATAGAGTCTGATTTTAATTGTCTTACGGATACCTTACTTCGACTTCATTTTGATTTTGATTATGTGGATGAAGACGTACTGGCTGAAGCGGACATTGTCGATGGGAAAATCAAAATAGCTGATGAAGAATATTCCTTGTTCATACTTCCACCTGTGACACATATCAAGGAAAAGACACTACTTGTATTGGAACAATTTCTAAATACCGGAGGAAAAATTATTGCCAGTACTTTGCTGCCAATTGGATTGTTGGAATCCGAAATAGAGCAAATTCATGAGAGAATAAAGAAACTATTCGGTATGAATTCATTAGAACTAATGGATTCTTTTAAGAATGATGCCAAGTATGACATTTACCAACATCAGTCAAATGGTAATGTCTATATCTTTAAGGGAAAGGGATTTCATCAAAACAGGCCAATAGACGAACTCAATCGAATACTTAACGAGTGCATCGTACCCGATGTGTCGATTAAAAATGAAGACGTTTTTTATCTCCATCGAGTAAAGGATAATCGGGATATCTATTTCTTTATAAATTCATGTCAAAAAAACATTGGCAATGTTGAGATCACATTCGAGAAAATCAGTAAACCCGAGTTATGGGATCCTTCAACTGGTGAGATAAATCCCATAAATGTTTATAAAATTAAAAATAATCGATTGTGTATTGAACTCGATTTCTCTGCAACAGATTCTCACGTCGTCATTTTAGAGGAAAAAATAGAAAAGCCTTTCATACTCGAATCTAATCTGAATATTGAGCGTTTTGAGGAGAATAAAATTCAAGGTTATACGGCAAATAAAGAATCGGACATTAATATTAAGATCGATACTTCGAATGGCATTAAAGAGCTAACTACTGAAGCGTTGGATTCATTGCCGTCTTTAACTTTGGGAGATACATTCGATTTCGAGATTGAAGACGAAAATGTATTATCTCTTCATGATTGGAAAATGCGGATAGCAGATAGTTCAAAACATCTAGATGAAGTTACTGATCTGGGATTCGATGATAGCGAATGGTTAGATGTGACAATGGGTGCTTGGGAAATGCAATTACCCCAAGAGAGAGATGAGGAATCTTATCCGATAACTGTGTGGTATCGAACGAGTTTTGAAATCGTTGATATGCCGTCCAATCTGAAAATTATGATTGATGGTTTTAGCGGCAGTGAATATCGGTTTTTTATCAACGGGAAAGCAGTAAAAGATCGTGGGCAGCGAAGCTTTTTCGATGCAGAGATGAAAGAGGTGGATATCCTTCCTTTAATACAAAAAGGGAATAACGGGATTTTTATCCAGCTGAAGGTTCATAAGAGAACGGATGGCATACTCGATTTAATTAAAATAGTGGGAGATTTTTCATTATTGTCTGCTGATGGGAAATACAAGATTGTCAGAAAAAAGAAAAGGATAAAATTAGGGAGCTGGACTGATCAGGGATATCCTTTTTTCTCTGGAACCGGTTCATACACCACACAAATCGATGTACCCGAATCATATAAGGATGGATTACTATTCCTTGAAGTGGAATGTGGAGAGGATGTTCTCGAAGTATGGTTTAACAATCACCTTGTCAAGATCGTACCATGGCATCCCTATCGTATCGATGTGTCAAAACATATTAAACCCGGAAGGAATCAAGTAACACTGAAGGTTACGAATACACTCATCAATTTTCTTGAAGCGGTTACAAAACCCTCAGGCATCTTCTCGGAGCCAAGGTTGATTCATGCACATCGTTACACTCTGAATTTTTAAGGTTCTGGATAGATGGAGATAAGGATGAAAAGTGAAAGTCTACTGGTTGTCGGAAGTGCCAATATGGATATGGTTGTCTCAACAGAAGCATTCCCCAAACCCGGCGAGACGCTGTTGGGTAAGTCTTTCGATATGTATCCTGGAGGAAAAGGGGCAAATCAAGCTGTTTGTAGTGCTAAACTCGGATGCAAGACTTATTTTCTCGGAAGACTAGGAGAAGATATCTTCAGGGATAAACTTTATGAGAGTATGCAGATTAATGGTGTCGATTTACAATATCTTCTAACAGACGCTCACTCTTCTACCGGTGTCGCGATTGTTCTTGTGGATGGGAATGGGGAGAATGAAATTATCGTAACATCAGGTAGTAACATGACCCTCAGTCCCAAGGACGTGCGAGCAAACAAATCACTCTTTAGTTATGTAAGTGTAGTGCTTACACAATTGGAAATTCCTTTAGAAACAGTCTTAGAATCGGCCATGCTCGCAAAAGAGAATCAAACGACTTTCATATTGAATCCAGCTCCCGCTTGCTCAATACCAGACAAGTTACTTGAACAAACAGATTTTATTACACCAAATGAGAGTGAGTTAGAGTTACTCTCAAGTACTGCTGTTAGCAATGGGGAAGACGTTGAAAAGGCAGCTCGAGTCCTTATTTCGCGAGGTGTAAAAAACGTTATTGTTACTTTGGGAGAGAAGGGTGCGATGTGGGTAACAGCAAATGGATCGAAAGAGTTTCCTACGAAAAAAGTATGTGCTGTAGATACAACCGCAGCTGGTGATGCGTTCAACGGAGCCTTAGGATGTTGTTTAGCGATGGGGCATTCGGTTGAGAAAGCCATACACAATGCCAATTTGGTCGCATCCTATTCTGTGCGAAGGAACGGTGCCCAACCATCCATGCCAACTAGGGAAGAGATCTCAAAATATCTTATATAATTAACAAAGAGGATGATGATGAAAAAAAATGGCATACTCAATCCAAATCTCTCACGAATTATTGCATCTATGGGTCATACTGATAAGCTTGTGATTTGTGATAGTGGGTTACCCATTCCAAGAAACAAGGAAATTGTGGATTTGGCATTAACTAAAAATATTCCTCGATTTATCGATACACTTCGAACTGTTTTAAAAGAGCTTAAGGTAGAGTCGGCGGTAATAGCGGAAGAGATGAAAAAAGAAAATCATCGGATTTTTGATCGTGTTAATAGAACACTTTCAGGTATTCCCATCGAAGTCGTGCCTCATGAGCAATTCAAAGAAATAACCCAAAATGAGGGTACGATTGCATTCGTTCGTACAGGAGAAGCGACACCCTTTGCGAATATCATATTAATATCAGGTGTAACATTTTAAAAAATTGCTTGAATCGACTAAATACTTTATACTATGGTTACAGAACTAAGCGAGCACGTGTCTGAAAATGATATTAACGTTATGACAAAAATACCTCCCCCGTTCCGAGTCACTATGGCCGCTGCCGAAGAACAATGAGATACTCGATTTATTCCCTCCGGAGGATATTATTGTTGAGCATGATAAATTTCATTAATGGTAAATGTGAGATTTTATCAATCTTATACATCGGCGGCGGTCTTTAGTACTCGGGACAAATAGTATAAGGTAATGCATATATTTAAAAGATATGCAAAATTAAAGGATGTGTGGAATTTTTTTAACGGATTTCAAATTAAATTATTAAAGGTGATTGTTCATTCGAAATAGAATAGAATCCATCCAGAAACATTATTAGCCGAGAATGCTCTGAGGATTGTTATTACGAATTTGTTGGTTGTATTTTTATTACCGGTATTCGAAGTTCGATTCAAGCAAAAGTGAGAACGAGGACGCGTATGGTAACCAACTCAGTGAAGATAATAAAAGAAGGAAAACATTTTATTTAAGGAAAGATAACTAACATGAAAAAGTTCGAGGGGATAATGTCAAGAATATATTTGAATATTGGAGGAGATAATGGTTAAACGAACCAAGCTAATTGTATTATTTATTTTATTTTTATCTTCATGCACCCAGCACAAAGGAAATCATCTTCTTTATGAACAACTGTTTCGTCAGGAGGGTGTGGATGCATATCATGTTCCCATCGGGCTTTGTGAAGATTATCCAGAGGAGACGACAACATTGGAAATAATACGTCATGATTTTGAACTCCTGAAGAGAACCGGTGTCAACCTGCTAAGAATCTCCTTCGGTTGGGATGCCATCGAAGCAGAGAAAGATCAGTATGATTGGCTCTTTTGGGACGAGTTTGTTCGAATGGCTGTCGATGACTATGGTATTACTCTGATTCCATACATATGCTATACTCCGAAATGGAATTCTACGTGTGGGCAAGATACATTGTACTTTTGGGATTATCCACCAAAAGATTTTGACGAATTTGGTGAATTCATGAAAGATATTGTTAATCGTTTTAAAGATAGAATTAAATCATGGGAGCTTTGGAATGAACCAGACATTTCGATCTATTGGCGAGGCACAGTTGAGGAGTATGCCGAATTAGTTAAGATCGGTTCGAGAGCCGTCAGAGAAGCCGATCCCGAGGCCATCGTTGTATTGGGTGGTATCGCCTATGATCCCGAATTCATCAAGACATTGTTCCGAACTCATGGTTTAAGTCCTTTTGTTGATGTTGTCAACTGCCATAACTATTTTGAGACGTGGAATCCCTCTCCAATCGAACATATTGTGGATTATATCAGAGAGATTGATGATGTTATTCGCAGTTATGGCGATGAACAGGTAATTTGGATGGCAGAAGTAGGTTACAGCACGTACCGGAGTGGTACCCTTGTTTCTGAAATTTATTCAGCTTATTACGATTATGAACATACACTGGAATACCAAGCTGTAGATTTGTTCAAGCGGCTGTCCCTTATTCTATCTGTGAATAAACTCTCGGCCGTTGCATGGTATGAGATAAAGGATCTTCCCCAAACCGAAGAAGTCATTGGTGATGAGTACAATAACCGTCATCTTGGGATTGCCGATTCAGATCATATTGGAAAGCCGGCGGAAAAAGCTCTTGTGTTTTTCCGTCAGCTGTTTTCGATGCCTGTTAGATCAATTACTGAACAAATTGGAGTAAAAAAACAGCCTGATTCTGATAGTGTGGTCATTGGTTTCGAGAAAGAGGATGGCAGTATTATTCTTGTCAGCTGGCTTCAAACCAACGTCCCGGAAAAGCGTCCTACCAAACCGAAGAATCTTGTCAAGGACCATCGTAAGGAGGTCCTCGATTTGAGTATTCCTAAAGCATTGTCAGGTGAAGTCATATTGTACGATGAAATAGGCAATAGGAGTATTATAAAAACCGTTGTAAGACAGGATGAACGGACCGTCATAAATCAATTATCTTTGATTGGTGGAGCCATTTCCATCGTAGAGATCAAAAAGTAGTAGTATAGGTATCGAACTATGAAGATAAAATCTAAAAAAGTCAATCGAGAAAATTTTAAAAAGTATGGAAACGTCGTTCTCGCTCCAGCTGGTGAGCCAACAGCTCAGGCAGGCGACTTTAAATTTTGGTCAGACTTAGGTCATTTTACAATCAACGGTGAGACGGAAATCGGTATTTGTACCGTATTCAGGCAATTTACAAATGAAGTTTCAGTTGTTGAACGACATACTCAAACCCCGGAAATATTAATCCCTATTGATGGTTCGTTTGTGCTTCCGCTACTTTTGGATAGTAACACAGATGATAAACTTGAAGCGTTCACGGTACATATCGGCGAGGCCGTGGTTATCGATGAAAATGTCTGGCACGGCCCCTGTCTACCATTGGCACAAGATGCCTTGTCGTATTATGTAATTTTCCGGCGAGGGACACCTCATAATGATGTGGAGAAGAGGACGATAAGTTCAGTTTACGTTGAAATTTGAAAGTCCGAGCCGTCATGTATGATTTAAATAGTCGAAGAGTGTCAATCCGGTTTGCAAATAATCTTTTACAGATCACTTCAATATCTCGAAAACCTGATGGGGTGCATGTCTGCAAAGGAGGATCGCACATCTTACTCGTTCGCACAGCGGATGCAGTCTCCGATCCTGTCTTTTTGGACACCGTTAAAGATGTGTCGGTCACTAAAAAGGGACTTAAAGTTAATTTTCAGGATAAGACAGACGAGTATCGTGCTTCACTTCACATGCATACAACGCAGTTCGGAATTCTCTTTCAAATAAAAGTGATTGCTCCTATTCCTATTTGGCTGGTCGAGTGGAAGATTACAGGATTTGATCTGGAAGAAGTCATCGTTCCCGCATTGGGCGGACAATCACTGAACCGTGGTATGCCAGATGGAACAACACTAAGTTATAAATATCCATTCTGGTGGACTGCCCAGTTTGTGGTAGGCATTCAGTCGAATGGTGGCGTTTGGTTGCACATGATAGAAGAAAAACCGCGCCTGAAACTGCTACGAGTTAGCAGGGAGGATGGCCATTTCACTTTTTCATTAGGTCAGGAGAATGATGCCTCGAATCCTTCACAGATTCTCGAATCGAAGTGGTATCTCGATTGTTTCCAGGGGGATTGGAAAGGACCTGCGGATGAGTATCGAAAATGGATGGAACCGGCGTTTGGATTGTCCCCTCTTTTTAAGAAAGTCGGTTTCGTGAAATGGGCACGGAATATTAATTTTATTCTGGAGCTTTGGGGAGCAAACAAAAACGATGTGGTTCCTTATCATACATTCGACCAAATGGCGAGTCGGCTGTATGAGTTCAGAGACCTCCATTCGCCTGAAAAGACCCTCGTATATCTGCCTGGTTTTGCCGAAAACGGAATCGACTCTCACGCACCGGACTACAAGCCCAGCCAGCAACTGGGGGGAGACGCTGAATTTAAAAAACTCATCGAGACAGCCCACGGCCTGGATTATCGGATTATGGTTCATACCAACGTCCTGGCCATGACTTTTTGCCATCGTCTCTATCCAGAATTCAGAAAATACCAAGTTATTGATCCATTTGGCCGACCTCAAGGCTGGGGTTTGGATATGGATGGTGATTGGCTGACGGAACCCTATTTTGCCTATATCAATCCTGGTGCCGAATCTTGGGGAGAATTAATGGAAGGTGTACTCGATGAACTGATCAGAGCCTTTCAAGTTGATGGAATTTTTTTAGATCAGACGTTACTGGCATTTAATGTAAGTAGCGGACCGAATTTTATGACGGGCATGCGAGAACATATCAATCGTCTTCAAAGGGCTTTTCCCGACACCTTGTTCGTGGGTGAAGGGATGCACGAGCATATTCTCAGTGTTCTGCCTATGGCTCAGATTCATGGTTTGGACAGCATCACAAATATTCATGGTATGGAGGAGAATGCACAATGGAGGAATGTGCATCCTGTTTCGACGTATTTATTTAACAAATACGTTCGATTTACAGCACACCTGTTAACCAAACATCCCTCTCATCCCCAGTTTAAGAGTCAAGAGTCCGCATACAAAACATTGGGGATTATTCCTGCCCTCTGCCTTTACAATCACAAACAAGCGATGGATACCCCGGAAGTTCGATCCATGATCGAAAGAACGAAAGATTTGAATTGGAGAGAATGATGAGGACCATTAGAACGGCCGTCATCGGTGCGGGTTTTATGGGATCGTCCCATATCGAAGCATTGAAGAGAATTGGAGGAATTGATATCGTCATGATCGCTTGTGATGATGAGTCACAGGCTAAAAACCTTGCCAATCGTTATTCGATTCCAAAGATCTCAACAGATTGGCGAGGGGCAATCGACAATGAGGAAGTTGAAGTCATCCACAATTGTACACCGAATGTGCTTCATTTCGATATCAACAAAGCGGCTATACTTGCCGGTAAACATGTGATTTCGGAGAAGCCATTAACGATTAACTCTGATCAATCGATGGAGCTGGTAAAACTTGCTCAAGAAAAAGGGCTGGTGAACGTGGTCAATTTCAATTATCGGTTTTATCCTATCATCCAGCATACACAGGGCATGCTGGAACAAGGTGAAGTCGGAAAAATATACTTAATTCATGGGCATTATCTTCAGGACTGGTTGTATTATGCCACGGATTATAACTGGCGTCTCGAAACAGAAATCAGTGGCGATTCCCGTGCAATGGCTGATATTGGTTCTCATTGGTGCGATCTCGTTCAGTTTATTACAGGTTTGAAGATTAGGAAGGTGTTCGCTGATCTCGTCACCATTCATAAAACGCGAAAGCGGCCAGCTTGTGCAGTAGAAACATTCAAGGGTAAAGAGCAGACAGAACTTACGGATGCTCGGGAAATTTCGATCCGAACGGAAGATGCCGGCTCAGTACTCATTGAATTTGACGATGGGGTAAAAGGTGTATTCACGGTATCACAAATCAGCGCTGGAAGAAAAAATCGACTGTGGTTTGAAATTAATGGTAGTAAAAAATCTATCGCATGGGACCAGGAAGAACCGAACAAACTCTGGATTGGATATCGTGAAAAGGCCAATGAAGAATTGATGAAAGATCCATCTCTTTTGAGCAAGGACTCCAGGAAGTATGCGCATTATCCCGGCGGTCACCCTGAGGGTTACCCCGATGGTCCGAAGAATTTATTCACCAACGTGTATGATTTCATTCGAACCTTAAAAGATCAGAGGGTTGAAAACACAGATTTCCCAACCTTTTCCGACGGTCTTTGGGCTAACCGTGTCGTTGATGCGATCCTTATGAGTCACAAAGAACAGAAATGGATTGAACTTTAAGGAACAGGAGAAAACAATGAAGTTAGGTTTTTTAACAGCGTGCCTTCCTGACATGGGATTGGAAGAACTGATCCGATGGGCTTCAGAGTATGGATTTCAAATGCTTGAGCTCGCTGCGTGGCCCGTCGAATCCGACAGGGATTATCAAGCCAGACAAATCGATGCGGCGAATTTTAACAAGGAAGATGCTATACGCGTAAAAGAGTTATTCTCCAAGTACAACATTGGTATTTCTGCCATGGCCTACTACGATAACAACCTGCATCCTGATTCCAAGAGTAGGCAAAATTATTTGGAGCATTTAAAGAAAGTAATCGACACAGCATCGTTGCTTGAAGTTGAATTGGTGGGAACTTTTGTGGGTAGTAGGCCCGACAAATCACCCACAGAGAACTTGAAAGAAATCGGTCAGGTCTTTCGTAATCTTGTGAAGTATGCTGTAGATAAAAACGTGAAACTCATGATTGAGAACTGTCCCATGGAGAATTGGGTTCAATTTGGTCTGCCGGGCAATTTCGCCTATTCACCCGAACTCTGGGAGGCTCTGTTCAACGAAGTCTCCGACAGTAACTTTGGACTTAATTTCGATCCATCACATCTCTATTGGCTAGGCATCGACTATATAAGAGCAGTGAAAGATTTTGCACCGAGAATTTTCCATGCCCATGCAAAAGATACCGAGATCCTGGATGAAGGTCAATACAAGTACGGGCTTTTTGGTAGACAGATCAATCCCGTTCCATGGAAATCAGGTTGGTGGCGATACCGTATGCCTGGATTCGGTGAAATTGATTGGATGCGCTTTATTACAACACTTCAAGAGTATGGCTATGATTCTACATTGTCAATAGAGCATGAAGATCCTGTTTGGGAAGGTTCAGAAGAGAAGGTTAAGACAGGATTGCAATTAGGATTGAAGCACCTTTCACAGTTTGTCGCTTGATAAAGGTTTGTGAGGAAAGATCATATGCGGAATGTGTTGAAGGATGTATATATTCCATTTGGCTCTCAATACTATAGGGCACCGTCGCCTCACCCGGATGAATGGGTAAAAGATATTCAAAAAATGGAAGAACTGGGATTTAATATGGTTAAATTCTGGGTGCAGTGGAGATGGAATCATCCTACAGAAGATACTTTCTTTTTTGATGATATAGACAGGCTTATGGACTTATCCTATGCTCACAGATTAAAGGTCATGCTAAATATCATTTTTGATGTTGCCCCGGCCTGGATTTATCATAGATATCCCGATGCATCCATGGTTACTCTGGATGGCAGGAGAATAGGCCCTCAGACACAGCCGCATCGTCAGATAGGGGGATTGGGTTACTGTTACAATCATGACGGCGTGATGGAACACTTTTTTCGTTTCCTCAAGCAAACCGTGAAACACTTTAAAAAACATCCTGCCTTAGCCATTTGGAATGTGGGCTCAGAACCCGAGTTGACGAGCAGTATGGCAGAAATGCGGTTATACGCGGACAACGCAGAGAAGATGGGGAATATGCTCTGCTATTGTGATCATTGCATTCGGAAATTCCGGATTTGGCTAGAAGAGAAATATGGGGATATAGAACAATTGAATAAAGTTTGGAATCGAAATTATTGCTCTTTCGACGCTGTGGAGGTTCCAAAAACACGAAATACATTTAATGATATGATCGACTGGCGGATGTTCTTTGTTCATGTTCTAGGGGAAAATATCAAGAGACGATTTCAAGTGGCAGGGAAAGAAGATAGCGGTATGCATCCGCTGATGTGTCATCATGTCTTCATACAAGGCTTTCCGGTAACATCGACGGCAAACGACCCGTGGAATGTTGGCAAATATGGAGACCTGCACGGATTTACCCAGATGGACGATGCGATGATGATCGACATGCTCCGTTCATGTGCGAAAGATAAACCCGTAATTTCTGCTGAAATGCTCATGCTGCCCGGGTATACCCTTGATCTTGCTCCCTCTATCGATGTCAATGATGTGAAACGATTCATCTTCAGCGGAATTGCCGGCAATCTCAAGGGATTTATTTTTTGGCAATATCGTCCTGAAATTTTGGGTCGAGAAGCACCCGCATGGGGGCTTACGACCTTAAACGGCGAGCCAACACCATGGTTGAATGCCTTTGTTGAGGTTGGTTCTGTTCTTCAAAATAACGCGGATTTTTTTCTGGAAGCTAAGCCCGATCGTGCAAAAATCGCCATTTTATACAATCCGGAGAATCAAATCTTTGCCTGGGCATCAACGGGAAATGAGAAGAATGCGACAAATTCTCTCCTGGGGACCCATCGTGCTCTCTACGAGAGAAATTTCATTGTGGATTTTATTCATCCTATAGAGTTAAATGATAACATTCTAAATCAGTATGAAATCCTCTATATTCCCTTTCCTTATGTATTGAATAAAAAGATTTGCGAGTCGATTAGGAATTGGGTGCATGTCGGAGGCGTTGTCATTGGAGAGTGTTATTTTGGCGCCTGGAATGCAGAAAACGGCCATCATGAGAAGATTATACCCGGATATGATTTGCACAAAGTCTTTCAGTCTCGACAGGGCACCGTCGAACCGGCGGGAGAAGATGGAAGTGTAGAAATCATAGTTGATAAGGAATCACCGTATTTATCTAAAGACATGAAGGTGTATGGCGACATGGTCAAAGCACAATTGATACCTGAAGGCGCGGAGGTTCTTGCCCGATTCGATACAGGAGAAGCGGCCGTCACGATTGGGAGTTATGGGAAAGGCAAGGCTGTACTCATTGGTACGTATCTTGGACTGGTATATCATCGAAAACATGTTTTTGGAAATGGGGCTTTTATTGCCAGTTTGGTTTCCATGAATTCGAACATTGAGAAGCCTCATATTTTAAATGACGAACGCGTTCGTGTGGATATCATGCGAGGTAGGAATGATGATGTTGGGCTGATTGTACAGAATTTAGAGGATGAGGCTGTTGATGTCACGGTTCAACTTCCGATTCAAGGAATTGGTCGAGATTTTGAAGAGCTCTTTGATAGATGTAAAATCCAAACAGTAAGCGACGCATCGGGAATTCGGATATCGGTTGCACTAGATCCGAGAGAGGTTAGGATATACCGTGCATGAGAAGAATTTGTCGTCAGATTCTCATCGTCAAATAATCAGGTATAATTTTGTAGCGAACGCAGCCGATGGAGCACTTTTCTCCTTTGCCATGAGTTTTGTATCCCTGACAACGGTTATACCGCTGCTTGTGAAGAGAATTGGGGGGAGTAATATTGCGATCGGGATGATTCCGGTGTTCTGGACCATCGGATTTAATTTTCCACAGATCTCAATCGCCAATTATGCCCATCGCTTTCCATTTAAGAAGACGTTGATGATACGGACGGCACTGCTCCAACGCATTCCTTGGTTATTACTGTCTTTTTGTTGTTTTTTCTGTATCGGTCGTATGAGTGTACAGGATAATCTTTTATTATTCTTCATCTGTTTTTTCATGGCTGCTGTGGGCGGGAGTTTAAACCTTCCAGGCTGGTTTGACTTGATTGCAAAGGTAACACCGACGGTTTTACGTGGGCGCTTATTTGCCGTTCGCATGACTCTGGGTGCATTATTAGGTATACTGGGAGGTTGGTATGTAAAGCATATTTTAGACTCAGTTTCTTACCCGAACAATTTCGGTATTCTCTTTCTGATTGCGTTTTTCATTATGATGGTATCGTATATATTTCTCCTCGCTATCCGGGAAGAGGAACCAAATTATCCGAGCAGGGAAAGGCACTACATTGAATTCATCAAACAATTACCAGTCATTTTAAAAACAGAACACAACTACCGCCGTTTCCTGATTGCGGATGCTTCACTAACGGCTGCTTTGATGGCCGATGCGTTTTACATGGTTCATGTGGTTAATAAGTACTCATTATCAGAGGGTTGGGCAGGACGATTTACAATGGTTATGATGGGGAGTCTTATTGCTGGAAATTTTTGTTTCGGATTCCTGGCTGATAAATTTGGCCACCGCGTTAACTTGATTATCGCAGCATTTTCAACAGTGGGTGCCTGTCTTACGACTCTGTTTGCCCTCAATGTCACGTTTTATGCAATCGTCTTCGTTGGAGCAGCATTTACGATTGGTCTTATTCAAGTTTCACGATTATCAATGATTGCTGAAGTTTGTGGCGAGAAAGACCGCCCGACATACATTGCATTAACAAACATGGTCACCAGCCCTTTTATTCTCTCTGGTATATTGGGGGGCTGGGTTGCTGATCAATTTGGTTACAAAATTGTTTTTATACTAGCTGGCCTTTTTGCTTTGTTTTCAGGATTGTGGATGATTCTATTGGTTGATGAACCGAGGACAAAGAAATTTTCGGTAGCCTCCGGAATAGTGTCAACCTAATTCTGATTTAACTTTTTTGAAGGATTTAGTCATGAAAAAATGGAACTTCCCATTAGTATTTATCTTCGTATTCTGCTTTAATGAATATCAGTATGGTCAAGAGTCTCAAGTGTTTGGATATTCTCAACCCGATATTCGATTCAAAACAGATATCCTGCTTATTGTTGCCCATCCCGATGATGAGACCGCTGTGGGGGGTTATCTTGCCAAAGCGATTTATGATGATAAGAAGCGTGTTGGCATAGTATACTTGAATCGTGGGAGCGGAGGGGGAAATACATACGGTCGCGAGCAAGCCCGTTCACTGGCAGCAATTAGGGAAGTAGAAGCGCGAAAAGCCACGGCTTCGTTTGGCATTGATCTCGTCTGGTTTTTGGATGGTGTCGATACACCGAGTCAGGATCT